>Ga0114952_1001813_pt1 | contig 17359 bp, 19 predicted proteins | sample SidtaG_2_FD_87303 | JGI IMG/M metagenome (GOLD analysis project Ga0114952, IMG submission 87303) | Marine algal microbial communities from Sidmouth, United Kingdom - Sidmouth_Asex2 metaG | ecosystem: Host-associated > Algae > Red algae > Unclassified | place: Sidmouth, United Kingdom | collected...
CATACCGAAATGGATATTCATAATCCTAAAACAAATAAAAAAAGTTCTGGATTTTTGCCAGAGGAACGCGCTTGGATGGATAAGTGGTTTTCTGAAGGTGGTTTTGTTGATTCGTTTAGAAAACAAAACGATGATTTGCAGAAATATAGCTGGTGGAGTTATCGTGCTGGTGCTAGAGGTAAAAATAAAGGTTGGCGTATTGATTATCAAGCAGTCACTAATAATTTAGAAGATAGAATTGTAACTACTGATTTACTCAATGATGCCGTGCATTCAGATCATTGCCCTTGTTTGTTGGAAATTCGTACTCAATAAATTTTATATGCTTTGACAACTCAATTGTTTTTGGCTCTCAGAGTAGCTTAGAACAAGATAGAGTTGTTAAAGCATTTGTTTTTCTACTCTTTTACAAATGTTTCTACTACTTGAGTAGGATTGCGATCTCGATCAATCGCAACAAAAGTAAACATTCCTGTAATGGCTTTCATACGACTATCTTCATACATTTCTTCCAAGTAAATTTCTACCTGCACTTTGACACTTGTATTACCAACATAAACTACTTTTGCAACTAGCTCAATTAATGTACCAGCAGGAATAGAATGCTTAAAGTGGATTTGATCTGAAGTAACGGTTACCATACGTTTACGAGCAAATCTTGTAGCACAAATGAAAGCAACTTCGTCCATCATTTGTAAGGCTGTTCCTCCAAAAAGTGTATTGTAGTGGTTGGTTGTATTAGGAAGTACGGCTTTAAAAACTCTAGTAATAGAATTTTCAATTTTATCTTTAACAGTCATACATTTGTGTGTTTGTATGGGGGATAATATAATCTAGGTTAAGGTTTATTTGTATTGCCAGTAATGCTGCAAAGCTAGTCTTTTTTATCAAAGAACACTACTTTTGGAAGTTAACTTAATATTGACCGCCGTATTGCAATAAAAAATAGAATGAAAACAGAGTAAGCAATAAAAAATGGAACAATGTATATTTCTAAATTAAGAACAAGCATTACTGCCATGACTAATAGTTGAAAACCCAAGCCAAAAGTAGATAATAAAGTCATAAACCATTTTGGAAATGGCTGACTATTCATAGCCTCTTTATCCATCCAATAAATTGTTTTGTCAAAAGCGATATAAAGCAAATCATAAATCTTGTAAAAAAGATCAACGGTTTGTTGTTTTTCACCTTTCATGGCTGTTGGGGCAGAATCTTCAAAAATTCTACTAGTGCTATCTCCATTTACATTATTTCGAAGAATTACATAGTAATAATTGTACAAGGTTCCTTGAAGTTGTACGCCAACGAAAGCCAGCAAAACATATACAATAGAATCGTTAGTTATGTGCCAAAAAGTTAAAAAGAATAAGAAGTTTAGAATAATATCTGCAATAGAATCGTAATAACGACCAATATACGAAGGGGTGTTTTTTAGTCTAGAGAGTTCGCCATCAGCAGCATCCAGAATAGATTTTAAAATTAGAAAAAATGCAGCAGGAATGTAATATTGATAGAGCATACAACAAATTGCTAAAATACCCGAAATTATAAACCAAGAGGTAATATGAATAGGGGTAATTCTAGTGTGTTTTAGAGATTTGGCAATCCAACGAGCGACAAATCTTCCGTAATCTGATAAATCAAGAAACTGGTATTGCTTTGGTAGTTTAGACATTTAGTGTTGGTTGAAAAGAGCTATAGAGGAAGTTGTTTTCTAAAATAGTTAGCTCCTATGTTATAAACCAACACATTTTTAGAAAACATGTTGTTAAGTATTTGTAAAAATTATTTTCTATTAGCTTAATAATTTTATACCCTATATAAAAGATTATCAATACCTACTGACAAGCAGTTGTCATTCTCAAAGACTATATTGGTGCTTCGAATTATAAATATTGAAAAATTATGATAAGAGAATTAGATCAATTTTATGGAAATAAAGAAGAGCCAAACAGAAGCTGTCTGTTTGCTTTAAGATCAATCCTTTTGCAACAGGATGAAGCTATTTCTGAAATGAGAAAATATGGAATGCCTTGTTTTTGCTATAAAGGGAGACCATTTTGCTATTTATGGGTAGACAAAAAGACGACAGAACCTTATCTGTTGATGGTGGAGGGATCTTATTTGGAGCATACTAATTTGGAAAAGGGGACTAGAAAACGAATGAAAATTCTAAGGATAAATCCAACAAAAGATCTGGAAATAGAATTAATTCAACACCTATTAAAAATGGCACTTGATTTATATCGAACGGGGGTTATTAAAATTAAAAAATTAAAAAATAAAGATGCAGTTTGATAAAGATTTAAATTCTATCCATAAAAATCTATTTTTGGAGACCAGAGAATTTATCTTAACATTTGAAGGGGTTAAGGAGTTTAAGAAAGAGCGTATTACAACATATTTTGATGATAATGGAGGACTCTGTCATTTAAGAACTATGCCAGATGGAATTGACATAGGGTTTTTGAAAGGCGCAAAAATGGAAGATAAATTTAATTTATTAAGAGGAAAAGGCAAAGCAATTCGAGTATTGTCTCAAATCCACCTAGATCAAGAGAGCGTTCGTTATTATGTAGAACAAGGAATCGCTATAAATGCTAAGAAATAAAGATGACAGTAGAGACAATTATAAAAGAATTAGAAGCATTGGCAAATCCAGAAAAAATTGTGTTTAAGCAGAAAAAATTTGGAGTAATTTCACACAATGCTTTAGGGATTTATCATAAAGACTTAAAGGAAATTGCTAAGAGAATCGGCAAGAACAATGAGTTGGCAAAAGCACTTTTTGATACCAATGTTTACGAAGCTCGTTTGTTGTGTAGTAAATTGTTTAAGCCCAAAGACTTGACGGTAGATTTAATGGAGAAATGGGTGGTTACATTTGAAAACTGGGAAGTTTGCGACTCTTTTAGTATGGGCGTCTTTGCAAAAAGTCCTCTAGCAATCCCTAAAATTATAGAATGGAGCACTCGTTCCGAAGAGTTTGAAAAGCGAGCAAGTTTTGCCACGATGGCGGGGTACTGTATGGCAGATAAAAAAGCAGAGAATGCTGTTTTTGAACAATTTTTCCCCTTGCTTCATCAAGCAGCAAATGATGAACGTATTTATGTGAAAAAGGCAGTAAATTGGGCTTTGAGAAGTATTGGAAAACGTAATATTGATTTGAATCAGCGTGCCATAGAAGAAGCCGAAAAAATAGAAGCCTTAGATTACAAATCGGCAAAGTGGATTGCTAAAGATGCCTTGAAAGAACTTAAAAAAGATGGCGTCAATATTTTAGATTATCCTAGAGCTATTTATCGACCTTAGGTTGGTAGACTAGTTATTCATAATAAGGTAAAATCATCTGGATCAATCCCTCAATTACCTTTTCTTTAGAAATAGGCAATGCATTTCCCATCAAAGAATAGCCTTCCACATAAGGCATTAGCAAACTCACAATAATAGCAGATTGTTCACTGTAAGGAGCAAACTGTTGGCACAGCCAATTGTTATATTGTTGATAATAAGAGCGAACTAAAGCGTCTATTGTCGGCATTTTGGTTGCCAATGCCCAAACTTCTCGAAACATAGCACAGCGATCACTTGAGTTTCCGTCAATTAGTGCTTCTTCTAAAATAAGTCTTAGCAAATCAGTAAAGGAAATATCCTTTGGGAGATTTGCAATATTTTCAGTTACTTGTTCCTCGTTTTTACGAAAATAATCGTCAATAGTCGCCTCTAACAAAGCATCTTTGTCTTTGTAGTAATACTGCAAATTACTTAACCGAATTTCCGATAATTTAGCCACTTTCCGCATGGTCAAGCCACCTGCTCCTTCTGTTCGAAGTATTTGGATGGTGGTTTGGATAATTGTGGTCGTTTTTTCTGCTCGTTTGCTCATTATTTTTTGGATTACAGAACAAAGATACAAAGTATTTTAATAAAAATTAGAAACTAATTTGCAAAAGTTGGTCATTTGACCTATGTTTGCATTATTGGTCATTTGACCTATTTTATTTTTTTAACACAATTATACTTTAATATTAGTTCCTTATAAAATTATACTTAATTGATTATTAGTGTAATGTGTTTTTAGTTGTCAGAATATTATAATGCTGATAATCAATTAAGTATAAGATATTTTTTGCTTCTTCATTAGAATCTGAAGGTCTCGGATGCTAAGCTCTCTCCAGAAACGTAGAGACGCACATAAGTGCTCAGCGAAGCTAAAAACAAAAAAAATCAACGAACTATTAACTTTGAAAAACAATGAATGTATTAATAATTAATGGACACCCAAAAGAGAAAAGTTTTAACGATGCTATTGTAAAAGCGTACGAACAAGGTGCTCTGAGTGGAAATGCCTCTGTGGAAGTGCTAACACTTCGTGATCTAGATTTTAATTTGAGCTTAGAAAATGCTTATGAAGACAACATGAGTTTAGAAGAGGATTTAAAAACAGCGATTCAAAAAATAGAATGGTGTGACCATATGGTTTGGGTGCATCCAGTTTGGTGGGCAGGTTACCCTGCCTTGATGAAAGGGTTCATAGATCGTGCTTTTTTGCCTGGTGTAACCTATAAATACGAAGGCAAGTCGCCTTTTCCTAAGCAATTGCTCAAAGGAAAAACAGCTCGAATTATTTGTACCGCAGATTCGCCAGGTTGGTATTATAAGTTGTTTTTGGGAAATTCAGGAATTAAACAACTCAAGAAAGGTGTTTTAGAGTTTTGTGGAGTAAAACCTGTTAAAAGTACTTTTATTGGCCCTATTCGAAATTCTACACCTGCTTTTCGAGAAAAATGGCTACAAAAGATAATCAATTTAGGAGCTCGTTTGAGTTAAGAAACCTACATAAGTAGTAATTTTATTGATACCTTTGGTTCTTTGATTTAAAAAAAAACGGTTCTTTTGCAAACGAAGTTCACGTAAGTAAATCGTGTGGAGTTTTCAATTACAGGTAGCTCTTAACTAATTTTTAAGATTTTAGATACTAGATATTAGATCGTTATACTTTTAGACTAAATTGTTATTAATCAATTTTTTAGCCTAAAATCTAATGTCTAAGAGCGCAGCGATCTAATATCTAAAATAGTTAAACTTGAAGCATACTTTTAAGTATTACCACACGATTTACTGCGTGAGAAGATTTGTCAAAGAACGAAAAAAACTAGAACCGTGAAAGATATTTTAGATGAACAGTTAGAAGAAAGAGAAGTATTGGAACCAATTCCTCTAGTCATTTATGCCTTAATAGTTGCTGTGCTTATTTTTCTAACAGGTGCTCTTTTTAAGATACAATCTTGGCCTTATAGTAGCGAAATTAATCTAATAGGTATTTTTTCTATTGTAATAACAGGAATATTTTCATTCAAAGCATTTAAAGTAAAAAATGATTTTTATTTGAATATGTACTATTTTTTCTTCCTTTTAGGAGGTTTTTCAAAAATCATACTGCTGTTCATTCCTTACCGAAATACTATATGGACAGTACTAAATTTATGCGGATTTTTTTTTATTATAGGACTGCTGTTAACATTAACACGCTACTTCACTTTAAGAAGACCCCAAAAAACATCTTTGAATATCATTCGATATCCTTTGTTGTTGGTTACTCCAATTTGGATAATAGGCTTCTTCTTTAAAATACAATCTTGGCCTTATGCTTCAGAAATGTTAACTATAAGTGTGTTCTTATTTTTGTTGGGAACCATTCTTATGATCATTCTTAAACTCAAAAAAGAAAACCCTGCTTTTCGTTTGATAACAGTTTGGTTAGTTTTGATGGCAAATATGTTAGCATTAGGTTTATTATTTAAGATACAGTCTTGGCCTTACGCTTCGGAATTGATTAGCAACTCTTTTGTGGGAGGTGTTTTGGGAATTATGGTTAAATTAATGCAACAACAAAAATTATTAAAAGAACAAGAAGAAACAGAAAATAATGACTAAGTTTTTGATTGTGTTATTAGTAGGAACGTTATGGGCTTGTGCAGAAGATGTTGCTACAAAAAAAAAATCCAATGTTTTGAAAGTAGAAGTACAACCTAAAGGATATTTAGGTGTTGGGTATGGAGAAGTTTATTCCTGCACTGTGCTGAATGTATTGGAAGGGACTTTTGCTGCTGATAGTTTGTTGTTAACCATTTTAGCAGGGGATACACTGAATAGTAAATTTCTAGCCTCTTCTAAAGACAAACTAACTATTAGCTTCAAAAAACATAAAGAGAAAGAGCCTTATCAAATGATGCCTATTTCTGGGATGGTTGATGCTAATAAAACGTCTTGGTTAATAACAGCAATAAAGATGAACTGAAAATAAAAGCAGCCATAAAAAAAAAACATGAAACAATACATCGCTAATGTAGCCTTGGTCGTAAAAGATTATGACGAAGCCATTCAATTTTATACCCAAAAACTAAATTTTAAATTGCTTGAGGATACGAAATTATCTGAAAGTAAACGGTGGGTTGTAGTGGCACCTCCTGGTGCAAAAGAGTGTTGCTTATTATTAGCAAAAGCAGCGAATCCAACACAAGAGACTGCCATAGGAAATCAAGCAGGAGGGCGCGTTGGCTTTTTCTTGTTTACAGATGATTTTCATAGAGATTATAAAAACATGCAGGAAAAGGGAATCCATTTTGTTCGAGAAGCAATAGAAGAGCCGCATGGTTGGGTAGCTGTATTTGAAGATTTGTATGGTAATTTGTGGGATTTTATTCAGCCAAGTGCTCAAAATAAGAGCCTTATTGAGTAAAGTATACAGTTGTCATACGTTTAAAAAAGCTTTAAAGAATTTTGCCCAACAAGCGTTCATCAATAACGAACGGCATGATTCTAGTTCTTATTCATTGAAGTGATACGAAGTTATTTAATTCCGTATTAAACTAAACCCATACTGAGATGAAAAAGAAAAATGAAGGCACGACGAGTAGCTCGATCTTTAGGAAGGTATTGGCAATTGCAATCCCAATCTTATTTTTTAGTGCTTCTTTGTGGCTAATTGCTTGGATTGCCGATGGGCTAATGTTACGCAATGCCAAAGAAATGCCTAAAAGCAAACGAGCTGTTTTAGCCATTCGAGATAGTGTACCTTCTTACGAGCAGTTTGGGACAGAAATTTTTACAGAGCCTTATTTAAGTGCCTATTATGATGAGTCTTATTATTTTACTCAAAAAGGTAGGAACGATCAGAAAGAATTAATTTTAGAAAGCCTAAAACGCTTAACTACCAATTACGACTGTGTAGATATTTTTATTCTAGCACATACCAACCCCTATTTATATTGGTTTGAAAGCTTGCCCCAAAAACTACGTCAAAAAATACGTTTGGTTTATAATACAGGTTGTCGAAATGCAAACCAAGGAAAGCGCTGGTTAAAATTAGGGGCTCAGGCTTATATTGGGCACAAAGGAAAGACAAGTTTATCTCCCTTTTTTTACGTTTATTTTCTGAGGCGTTGGGTGAGTGGGCATCGACTTGATTTAGCGGTCAAAGAATCCAACAAAATAGCAAGAGACGAAATCAATCTGTTTAAAGACAAATTGCCCGACCCTGGAAAAATGGATTATACAGAGCAAACACACGCCCATCTTTTTGGTAGTCCAACCTTACAAATTGACGAATTATGAGGCATAAGGCACTTTTACATACTATTTTAAGAAAAACGCCTTGGGCTTTACTTTCTTTACTGATCCAACTATCTGTAGTTTGGGCAGCTTATTATTTGTACACCAATGATTATGGTTATAACAGCGGACGTTCGTTTAGTTATTTTATCTCCTTTAGTTATTTTGTATTAGGAGCAGCAGGTCTATTGGGAATAGGTTGTAGCTTAGTAGGCATGAGTTATTCTATACTAACAGAGCGCTGGTACAAGGTCTTGTTTAAACTATTGTTCTATGTGCCTTCCTTGTTTTTGTCTGTTGTTTGGTGTTATTTATGGTTGGTTTTACGCGCTTGGATATGATTAATAAAATAGATTCAACCCCTTGACTTAGGATTGAATCTATTATCAATATTATCCAGAATTCTAATTAGAAACACCTGATAAATGCTCTTCTAAAACAAAGTCAAATCTTAAATTAGGGCTGTGTACCAAACCATTCTTAATTAGATGGATATCATTCTGATTAAATCGAATGTCTAGTTTTCCTTCCTTATCAGTATAACAAAGTAACTGGAGTTCAAAGTTTCCTTCCACAACAACATCCTTTTCTTTTGTTTCATTTGTTTTGGATGAAGTTTGAGTGCTTTTCTTAGCAGTAACTTTTTCTTCATATTCATTAACGACCATTTGATAATTTTCTTGCGCTCTTTCAAGGTCTTTATCTTCTATGGTTAAATCCATGGTAGTTATTTTAGAAGTCTCGATCTTCCCTTTGCCCAAACCAGCCTTGGCAACGATAACTCCACTTGCATCAACAGCCAATTTTAAGTCTAACATCACATGAGCTTTTACCTCTGTTGTAAGTAGCGTTTTAAACTCTACAGATTTTGAATCTATCTCAGAAATGGCTAGTTTCCAACCATCGTGTAGTTTAGTAAGCTGTTCGCTAAGTTCTGTTTTTGTAGTAGTAATAGTTTGAGGAGTGTTATCTTTCTTCTTGAAAAAATTATCATAAATTTTCAAAATCGTACTATTAACATTTAATAATGTATTGATTCGTCCAATTGGTAGAATATTAATGACTTTACGCAAAAAATTCATCTTTTTGGGAATCGGTAGAATATTAAGAATATTCTTAATTTTATCGATTTTGCGTAATATTTTTATTGCTCCAGGATCTTCAGGTTTCTTAGAAGGTGTTTTAACTAAAGTAGTAATCTCTTTTTTATTTATAGTTAGCACGGTATCATGTAACACAGAAATTTCACGAATAAAATTGTGAGAAATGGCTAAGGCATTAGAGTATTCGGTAGTAAATTTGTTTTGAAAGTCAGCTTCAAAACTAGCATCAATTTTTGTTTTCATTGCTCCACCTAAACCCAAATTGATGCCCCATTTGCTTTGACTCTGTTTTCGTTCCTTTTTATCTTTAATATTGTTTTTACTTTTGTGCATAAACTCCTGCATGATCTTAAAAGACTCCCTTCGTTCTTCCTCCCATTCTTCCGTTTCTACAGTGCTAAAGATATGTGTGGTTCCTTTTGTTGTTTTGCTAGTTAAATCTAACTCATCCATTTTAAGAACAAATTTAGATTCTAAAGAAAGGAAACCTTCTTTTTCGTTATAAACTGGCTTATGTTCAACGATAATATCGTCGATAAAAGATTCTCGTAGGATTTTTTCTGTATCCTTAGCCATAAAAATCCAATGTCCAGCCTTATTTTTTTTGAAATTATATTTATAAGCTAAATTGGCTACTGTTTTAACATCGTGTAAGGTTCGTGTCACTTGAAGATTAAAATGACGCTCTGTTTGATTGTAGACGATGTCTTTGAATAGTATTTTCCAATCGGTGTCAATCTGTTTGATAACAGCTTCAATGTGATTTAAATAGTCTTGATATTTAGCAATAATTTCTTTGCTTTTCGAAATTTTTTCTTTCGCATTTTTAAAAGCTAATTGTCGATCTGCTGTAAGCTGCTTTTTTTCTGAAGCAACAATTTTATATGAATCTTGAAATTTGAAACCAGCGCCTATAATTAATTGATCCTTAGGTTCTAATTCTTTTAGAGCAGCTATCTTCTGCTTAGAGGTTTGTATTTCAGTCCAAGTATTTAAAAGTTGCCCAAAGAGTTTTTCAGATTTTTCGAAGATTTGTTTCGTTTGATGAATGAGTACTTTATGTTCTTCGATCGCTTCTACAAAAAGATGGCGTTTTGCTTTTTTGTAGCATATTTCACGAACCGTTTTAAATACTTTTTCTTGAAGATAATCTTCTATTTCTCCACCGCCTAAATTTTTGAGGACTAATTTTTTAACCTCTTCTATATTCAGTTTTATGATTGGTAACATGGTAAGATGTTATTTTGTAGTGTTTAGTGATTGATAAATTTCTTTTAAAGAATCTAGATTTGTTGTGAAATCTTTTGCCTGTCTTGTGAAATTATTGACAATAGCATCCATCACATCACTAGCGGTATCTTTTTTAAGGTCTGCTTTCAAGGCATCCTTTAAATCGTCATAATCCTCCTTATCCAGATTTAAGTCTTTTAGATAATCTCTGAGCTCTTGAATATCTTTGTTAAACTTATCCTTTAATACAGTTAGTTGTTTAGCAGTTTGTCTAGGATGTTCACTTTCGTTAAGGTTAATACCTTTTGTTAGATCTTTGGCAAGATTTTTTTCCATCTTATTTAGGTGAGCAAGTGCCCTTTTGGGACGGATAGATTTTGATTTTAGTGCTCCAACTAATTTTTTAATATCACCAGCAATATCCTTTGCATTAGCCTTTAAAACTTGTGAAATATTCTCAATTGAAATATTTTCTGTTTCTAGGGCTTTTTCTTTAACAGTATCATTGTAATTACCTGTCTCTAAAGTATGTTGATTAACATCATCTAAATGTATACCTTTGTTCTCTTCTTTATCGATCTCCTCTGTATCACTATCAGGAATTATAACACCTTTGTTGTCTACAAAACATAACTGTAATTTAGCATAAGGAACCACTTCCTTAAATCTTTTACGAATTTTTTTTGTTTGTTTCTTGGTAGAACTTTTTCCTTTTTCGTTATACAAAAAGAGTTCTAAATGGTTTCCTTCCTTAGCAGTAGCAACATAACACAAGCCGCTTACTTTGCCTTCTTTAGTGACTGATTTTTTAATATAAGATTTCCAAGGACCAGCTAAGCGCCCAAAAACCATGAGGCAATGTTGCTTTTCTGGATCGTCTTGGTAATCAGCATTGAGGTCAAAGAAAAAAGGAACAGCATTTTCAAAATCAGTAGCAATTTTTGATAATTTCTTTACCTGCTTAAAAAAATTCCCTTTGAAGAAGCTATAAGAACGATCTTCTTGAGGTGATTTAAAAATTGGTTTCATATAATAGACTTAATTAAGTTGTGAGCAAGCAATTAGAATAGTATCTATGCCTTATTTTGTTTGTTTAATTTTTTTTTATCTAAAAAGTAGGACTAGGGTATAGTACGGAATTACTAAATATTCAAAGTTCAATCAAAAAAATGACAATTTCCACCTATTTTTGCAAACGGTAGACTTCTTTGAGTAAGTGTCAACGAATTTCTTGTAAGTGTTGTTAATATCGAATGAAATAAAGAGTATCGAACCCATCAAAGAGGGCAACAAGGTAGACTTTGTGAAAGTAATAAAATGCTTTGCTAAGCTATTTTTTTAGCTTCCCACTATTCTTAATTGAGCTAATAATGTCGTAATATTGGTTCAACATTTTTGGTGAGGTTTCTGCTTCTTTGTAGGTGATAGAGGCTAGAACCATCACATTTTTTTTCCGATTTAACCAAAACTCCCAAAGAAATTCGCCTTCTGTAGAAAGTTCTTTACAAGTTTGTTTCCACAGATTTTCTCTGATTTTGATCGCTTCACTAGTTGGTTCGTATCGTTCTGTAAACATTTCGAGTGTGCTCAACATAACCTCATCTGTCACTCCCTCTGGAAAATAATAACTTGCAATTGTCAAGGCAGAACTATTGTCTCTAGGACTAATATTTAGAATGTTCTTTTTGTACGTTTGCTGAAGTGTTTCAGGATATTCTAAGCTGTAAAAGCCATTTTTACTTTTAAACGCTTTCTTGTTGACAACTTCTGGGTTAGGAGAAGTACAACTGCTTAGGAAGAGAACAGCAATAAAAAGAAATTTCAAGTAATTCAACATACGATATAAATGCTTTTAAAAGACAGGAGTGTAAATCAATAGACTAGTTAACAGACAAATGTTACTACTCAAAACGTTTGCTCAATTCTACCAAATCCATAGAAATAAAGGTTTTGTGTCCACTGGGACCAACATAAGGAACTTGGCAAGCAAACAATTCATTAATCAATTGTTGCATTTCTACGGCATCCAGTGTTTTCCCCGCTTTCATAGCAGATTGATAGGCTAAAGAACGAGCAATGTTATCGTATAAATCAATTTTTAAATCAATATTTTGCTTAAATTGTTCAATCAATTTAGTAATAATTGTTTGTTCATTTTGTTGACTGAGTTCACTAGGCAAACCATGAACGACAAAACTATTGGTACCAAATTCTTTGATGTCCAAGCCCAATTCATTGAGTTGAGGGAGCAAATCTTTTAATAAAGCAGCATCGGAAACAGAAAGTTCTATGGTTTGTGGAAAGAGTAGTTTTTGCGTGGTAGCTCGTTTGTTCTCAAACTGATACAAGTAACGTTCGTACATAATTCGTTGATGTGCAGTATGTTGGTCGATCAACAGGAAGCCTGATTTTATAGGACTGACAATATAACGATTGTGCAATTGATATAGATGTTTGGTAGTTGCACTATCTATGGTTCGTTTAGAACTTAGATTAGATCCCGCAGAAGCTTTGCTAGAGAAGGTCATTTCTTCTGAATTGCCATTGTCTTCTTGTTGATCACTATCTCCAATCGAAGAAGAAAAGAGCGTTTGCTCTTCTTGTTCTAATTTTTGCCCTTGTTCCATTGCCTCATTCTCAATATTCTCATATAGCTTTTCCCAATTTTGAAGATTAGAAAGCTCTGTTTCTGAATTTTGGCGTTTGTGCTGTTGAGAGAAAGGTTGTTTGGAGGCACTCATTTTGGAGCTAAAGGTTTCACCTTCCTGTGTCTCTTTTTCTCTAGGAAAATTAGTATTTAAAGTCGTTAAATCAAGATTAGCATCATCCAAGTGTTGAGAAATCCCACTTTCTACCTCGAAATCCAAACTAGGCGTAATGCTATTTTGAGCCAAGGCATGACGAGCAGTTACTCTCAAATAGTTGTAAACCAAACGTTCATCTTCAAACTTGATTTCTTGCTTTGTTGGGTGTACATTAACATCAATTTTAGCAGGATCAATTTCAAAGAAAATGACGTATAAAGGATAAACTTTCTCTGGCAATAAATCCTCATAAGCACTTAAAACGGCATGGTTTAGATAACCACTCTTTATAAAACGATTGTTAACAAAGAAAAATTGATCGCCTCGTGTTTTCTTGGCAGCATCTGGTTTTCCAATATATCCTTTGATTTTGATAATGTCTGTATCTTCCTCAATCGGAATGAGGTTTTTGTTGACTTTATTGCCCAATATTCCTACAATCCGTTGACGTAAATTGGAAATAGGCAAATGATATAACTTGGCAGAATTATGATGCAAAGAGAAGAAAATATCTGGATGTGCTAAAGCAACATGTTGGAATTCATCAATGATGTGTCGCATTTCGACCGTATCCGACTTTAAGAAATTTCGACGAGCAGGAACATTATAGAACAAATTTTTCACCGAAATAGAAGTTCCTGAAGCTGTTTGACAAGGTTCTTGACTAATGACTCTAGAGCCTGCAATCTTGAGCTGAATGCCCAATTCTTCCTGTTGTTGCTTGGTACGCATTTCTACTTGTGCAACGGCAGCAATAGAAGCCATTGCCTCTCCTCGAAAACCTTTCGTTCGAATAGAAAAAAGATCTTCTGTTTTGCGAATTTTGGACGTAGCATGACGCTCAAAACACATACGAGCATCTGTTTCAGACATTCCTATTCCATCATCTACAACTTGAATAAGTGTTTTACCCGCATTTTTAATAATCAGACGGATATTTTTAGCTCCAGCGTCAATAGAGTTTTCCAACAACTCCTTGACAACTGATGCAGGACGCTGTACCACTTCCCCTGCTGCAATCTGATTAGCAATATGATCAGGTAATAATTGTATGAGGTCTGCCATGTATTTTTAGTCGATTAAAACGTATTATTTTTATGAAATGAGGAAAGTATCAATATAACTTGAAAGAACAAAGGCATTTAATTATACTCTTCCAAAAGCTCATATTCTTGACTCTCCAAAGGGAACCAGTTTTTCATCAATTTGGGCAATAGATTATCTAAAACAAAATAACTTCCAATAGATAGAAAAACAATAATTAACAGCAACCTAAATGAAGAAGAACTAGTGAAACCTTTGCTTTTCTGTTTGCTATCAGCATATTTATAGTTGCCAAATTCTTGACGGATTCGCATTTTAGTCAAATCACCCTTTTCGTTTTGATTGGCTCTTCCTTTCTTACGACGCTCCAATGCCTCTTTATCTGCATCATAAAAACGTGGTTTATAACCAAATTCTCTAGATTTGAATTTTGTAGTACTATTAAATAACTTTAACATGAATAACTCTTTTTTAGCAAAAATGATAAAGCAAAACGCTTAAAACATAGGATTCATACGATGCATAGCAAAAAGCATAATGACAATCAGAAAAAACATCACAGCAATCAACACATAAGCAATTCTTTGTTCTCCTCTTCGATTAGGGGCACGTTCAGCGGTCGCAGCGATAGATTTTGCAATAGGTTTACGATTTTGTTTGGATTTTGTTTTTTTCTCCCTAGTTTTTTTTGCTTTCTGCTTTCCTTCTTTTTTTAATTCCAATGCACTAGAATGATCGATCTCTAAGTCATTTTTAGCCTCTTCTTTTGCTAGTCTACTTTTCTCTAAAAGACCATCTTGACGTTGTTTGATGGCTGCTTTTTGAGGAGAATAAGCTAAGTTCTTTAAGGCTAAACTCTTGGTGCTCGTTTTGTTAGAAGTGCTATTCGTAGCTTTGAGATTTAAATTTAAAAACTCTTCTGTAACTTCTATTTCAGGTAAGCGAACTGTTTGTGTGCCATTCGAAGCGACTGTACCAATTAAATTAATTTCTACCAATTCTGCATTCAATACCTCCCAAGAAATCGTCAATAAATCGTTCTTTCTTACAGACTTTTTAGAAGCAAAAAAAGAAGCAACAACAGGAGCTGGACCTTCTAAAATTTCATCCACCTCAGCATCTAGTTTCTTGTTCAAAGCCTTATCGTACCGAAATCGTTTGTGGTCATCGCTCAAGATTTCATAGGCTTCTTTGATTTTGCTATAATGCATGACAAAGAATGGATCGTTCCCATTTTCTTTTGGATGAAATTTCAAAGATAGCTTTTTGTAAGCTTTTTGAATTTCAGATAGGGGAGCACTCTTAGAGATGCCTAATATGTAATAGTAGTCTTTCACACAACAAATATACGTTTTTTTGTGAGAAGAAGAAAGTGGTTTTTTAGGGAATGTACAACAAAAGAAAAAATTAATACCTACTTAATTTGTTGGCCAAGTAGAACCACAAGGTAAGGCAAGTGTTTTTAATCGACCAACAAAAGCCATATCATTTCTTAACTGCTTCATTCTAAGCTCTTCGGCATAAAAAGCAGCCTGGTATTCTAAGTCTATTTTTATCTTATTGAAGCGCTTGTAACCTGATTCCATTTTTCGGAGTGTTGTATTTAAGGCTTTTTTTGTGATGGCTTGAGGATTTAAACGAACCCGAATAACAGGCGTAACTTGAAAACTTGCCTTATCATAAAAAGCTTCTTTGCCTTTATACGCAACTACAACGGCCTCCGCTTGTTGCATCTTTTTATAGAGCAAATAAGGATCTCCTTGATAACCCTCTCTAAAAACTGTTTTATCCAGACTTTTAAATGCAAAAATACTACTAATTCGTTGATCTACAGTGTAAACGTGGACTCGGTCGTATTCTTTGCCATTATTAACTTGAATTTCTAAATCAAATGTATCTAAAGATTTTATAACTTCCGCAACCTTTATCCAACCCATTTTGACTAGTTTAAAACTAAACTTATCTAAGCGATATTCTGCCCTTTTGTACAAGACTTCTTGATATTCTTCTCGTTTCTTTTGTGCACTTTCTGCTTTCTTTTTAAGGTCTTTATCGAGTGCTTTTTTGAGTTGGACTAGCTGCTTTCTAGTTTTCTTAAGTTGTTTACTGTAATAATTACCTAAATTTTTAACCGAAGATGGCAACTCTTTTAGGTTACCTAGATTTTCTCTAGCAAAGGCTTTGAATTGTAGCTGATGTTGAGAATTACCACCTAAAATTTTAGCTACTTTTTCATCACAACGTGCCATATCCCAATCTAAATTTTGAATATAAATATCCAAAGCAGCTTGTTCTCTAGCCAAATGCAAATAATGCATTCGTTGTTCAAAGGCTTTGGTGGCTATCAAGCTTTGAGCAAAGCGTTCTTTTTTGATAACTTTGATGGAGCTAGGGTCTATTCCTGTGCAACTCATTGATGAATCATCACCATGATCATAATCATCACCTGGTTGATAAAATTTAAAGCTAGTACTAGGTATTTGAGTAGAACCATGAGCAGATCCATTACGAGGGTATTCTGCTCCAAAACTATAATATAAACTGTCTAGTAATACTTTTGTAGCAACTTTATAATTTCTAAAGGGCAGGTGTTTTTGTGCTGTCATCGCAAAATTAGGAGGCAAGAAATCCAACTCTTCTAAATCTACAGGTATTAAATACTGTTTGGGTTTAGCAGAAGCCAACCATTGCATTTCTCCTTTAGGGTTTCGAATGCCTTCAAAAACAAAGGCGTCTTTTAAATCTGTTTGCAACTTGGTGGCTACATAAACAGGATTATTTTTATTAAATGCCAACTGTTGACCATCTGCGGTAGCGTTAATGAAAAGTGTTGCGCCATTTTTTAGGATTTTATCTTTGTGTTGCCCACTAATATTAGACTGAATTTGTTCCTCTAAGTTGGCAATATCGGTTACTTCTAAGATGACTTCTTTTTCTACAATTTTTCCATTTTTGTCTCGAAAAGCACCTTTAGGAATGGATAAGATAGTTCCATTGGCTGTTTCAACGACATGATCTTCCAAACCACTTAATTTAAAAAATTCACTTTCTTTGAAAGTTTCTATAAAAGGATCGCCATCGTGGTATTTAATTTTTTCAATAAAATCATTGATGTCAATGGAAATCGGATTGTTGGTATTGGAGGAATCTGAATTACAGCCTATGCATAACAAGAGGAAGGAGAATAGAATGGAGAGTTGTTTCATGAGAATGGTTTTTAAGGATTAAACGGTATTATAAAAGATGTATTAGAGCTTGCTTTTGGTGTGTAGAAATGTTTCCATTAGTAACAATAACCTTACATCATCTGTAACTGGACCAAGCGCTGATAAATTCCATCTGCTGCCAATAATTCTTGATGTGTTCCTTGCTCCACAATCTTTCCTTCTTGTAAAACCACAATTTTGTCCACGTGCTGAATGGTAGACAAACGATGGGCAATAACAATAGACGTACGATTTTGCATTACTCTAAAAAGTGCCTCTTGTACCAAGCGTTCAGAAGCAGAATCTAGGGCAGAAGTAGCCTCATCCAAAATAAGAATAGGTGGGTTTCTGAGAA
>Ga0114952_1001820_pt1 | contig 17315 bp, 13 predicted proteins | sample SidtaG_2_FD_87303 | JGI IMG/M metagenome (GOLD analysis project Ga0114952, IMG submission 87303) | Marine algal microbial communities from Sidmouth, United Kingdom - Sidmouth_Asex2 metaG | ecosystem: Host-associated > Algae > Red algae > Unclassified | place: Sidmouth, United Kingdom | collected...
TGCAATAATCACTACATTTGCATCCCTTTTTCGGGGAAACCCGAGAGAGAATAGGTGAATTTCGTTCATTCACGTACTGTACCTGCCAATGTAGCTCAGCTGGCTAGAGCAGCTGATTTGTAATCAGCCGGTCGGGGGTTCGAGTCCCTCCATTGGCTCTTTTGCATGGGGAGATACCGAAGCGGTCAAACGGGGCAGACTGTAAATCTGTTGGCTACGCCTTCGTAGGTTCGAATCCTGCTCTCCCCACATTTGAATTTCTTTGTTTCATTTTAAGGCGGTTCTGCTAAACAACCGTTTTAGTTTGCGGGAGTAGCTCAGTTGGTAGAGCATCAGCCTTCCAAGCTGAGGGTCGCGGGTTCGAGTCTCGTCTCCCGCTCTGTTCTTTGAAAAAAGAATACTGAGCTTGCTGATGATACTCATAGCTCCATAGCGACCCAAGGGTCGCGCCTGCCTGCCGGCAGGCAGGGGTTCGAGTCTCGTCTCCCGCTCTGTTCTTTGAAAAAAAGAATACAGAGCTTGCTGATGATACTCATAGCTCCAAAGCGACCCAAAAGTCGCGCCTGCCTGCCGGTAGGCAGGGGTTCGAGTCTCGTCTCCCGCTCTGTTAATGAATGAAGAGTTTGTTTAGCTCTGCCAATGTAGCTCAGGGGTAGAGCACTTCCATGGTAAGGAAGGGGTCAAGGGTTCAATTCCCTTCATTGGCTCAATTTGTTGGCACTACGCATTGTGTTTTGCCGCAAAGCAGATGGCTTTTCAGTACAATGAAATTCAAGTTTATATTTTATCATATTTTAAAACAAATTAAATTAACAATCTAAGATGGCTAAAGAAAAGTTTATCAAAGACAAACCGCATGTTAACATCGGTACGATTGGTCACGTTGACCACGGTAAAACCACTTTAACTGCTGCAATTACTAACGTATTAGCAGAGAAAGGGTTTGCTGAGAAAAAAGATTATGCATCAATTGATAACGCTCCTGAAGAAAAAGAGCGTGGTATCACAATTAATACTGCACACGTAGAGTACCAAACAGAAAACCGTCACTATGCACACGTTGACTGTCCTGGTCACGCTGACTATGTAAAAAACATGGTTACTGGTGCTGCACAAATGGACGGCGCTATTTTAGTTGTAGCTGCTACTGATGGTCCTATGCCACAAACTCGTGAGCACATTCTTTTGGCGCGCCAGGTAGGTGTTCCTAAAATTGTTGTGTTCATGAACAAGGTTGACTTGGTTGATGATCCTGAATTATTAGAGCTTGTTGAAATGGAAGTTCGTGAACTTCTTGATTTCTACGAGTTTGATGGAGATAATGTGCCAATCATTCAAGGTTCTGCATTAAAAGCATTAGAGGGTGACGCAGATGCGGTGGCTAAAATTGAAGAATTGATGTCAGCTGTTGATGAGTACATACCTATGCCTCCTCGTCCAGTAGATAAAGACTTCCTTCTTCCAGTTGAAGACGTGTTCTCAATTACAGGTCGTGGTACTGTTGCTACAGGCCGTGTAGAAAGAGGTAAAGTAAATACTGGTGACTCTGTAGAAATTATTGGTCTTCAAGAAGAGAAGCAAACTTCTACAGTAACAGGTGTTGAAATGTTCCGTAAAATTTTAGATGAAGGTGAAGCTGGTGACAATGTAGGTATTCTATTACGTGGTATCGAGAAAGATGATATTAAACGTGGTATGGTTATCTGTAAGCCTGGTTCTATCACTCCTCATACTAAATTTAAAGCAGAGGTTTATGTATTAAATAAAGAAGAGGGTGGAAGACACACGCCGTTCTTTAACAAATATCGTCCTCAGTTTTACTTGCGTACTACCGACTGTACAGGTGAAGTTGTTTTGCCTGATGGTGTAGAAATGGTAATGCCTGGTGATAACGTTACAATTACAGTAGAGTTAATCTACCCAGTCGCGATTGACAAAGGTTTACGTTTTGCTATCCGTGAGGGTGGTCGTACTGTAGGCGCAGGTCAAGTGATTGAAATAGTTGAGTAAACTTTCGTTTCTGTAAAAAGAAACATTGTTTGAAATATGATAATTCGTGCGATTTTCCTTCGATTTTTATCGAAGGAAATCGTGCGTTTATAAAACAACATAAAGGGGAGTGGCTCAATTGGTAGAGCATCGGTCTCCAAAACCGAGGGTTGCAGGTTCGAGTCCTGTCTCCCCTGCAAAAGAAAAGAAATATGAATATTGCGAATTACGTAAGAGCATCATACGGTGAATTGGTACAGAAAGTGAGTTGGCCAACATGGCAAGAGTTACTCAACTCTTCAATTGTTGTGCTCATCGCTTCCCTCATTTTCGCGTTAATCATTCTCGTAATGGATAGCTTTTCTGAAGGGTTATTGGATTTAGTCTATCAATTCTTAGGATAATTTGATGGAAAAGATGAGTGAAGAGAATAAGTGGTTTGTCCTTCGGGTAATCAGTAATAAAGAACGAAAACTGAAACAATACATCGAGCTTGAAATTTCGAGATCAAGCTGGGAAGATGTAATAACGCAAGTGCTCGTTCCAACAGAAAAAGTCTACAAGATTAAAAAAGGTAAGAAAGTGATTCAAGAACGAAACTTTTTTCCCGGTTACATTTTAATTGAAGCAGATGAACGTCGTTTTTCACCTGATATGGTTCAGGCAATTACTTCTATCAACGGAGTTATGCATTTCCTTGGCGGTAAAGTGCCTCAAGCTTTAAGAAAGAATGAGGTAAACCGTATTCTCGGAAAAGTTGATGAAATGGCTGAAATGGCTAGTGGTGTAATAGAACCATTCATCATTGGTGAAGACGTGAAAATAACAGATGGTCCTTTTAATGATTTCAACGGAACGATTGAGGAAATCATGGAAGACAAGAAAAAGTTAAAAGTGATCGTGAAAATATTTGGAAGAAAAACACCTGTAGAAGTAAACTTCATGCAGGTAGAAAAAATCGTGTAAGATGGCGAAGGAAATTGAAAATTTTATAAAATTACAAATTAGAGGTGGCGCAGCTAATCCTGCTCCTCCAGTAGGACCGGCACTTGGTGCAAAGGGCGTGAACATTATGGATTTCTGTAAGCAGTTCAATGCTCGTACGCAAGATCAAGCAGGTAAAGTATTACCAGTTGTGATTAGTGTGTACAAAGACAAATCGTTTGATTTTGTTATCAAAACCGCTCCTGCCGCTTCTCAAATTATGGAAGCGATCAAACTGAAAAAAGGATCAGCAGAGCCAAACAGAGCCAAAGTAGGAAAAATCTCTTGGGCGCAAGTAAAGGAAATTGCTGAAGACAAAATGGCTGATTTAAACGCTTTTAAAGTAGAAAGCGCCATGAAAATGGTAGCAGGAACAGCTAGAAGTATGGGAGTTCTGGTAACAGGTACTCCTCCGTGGGAGACTGAAAAGGCTGAAGCATAGCCTGAATAAGTCGTTATTGTTTCACCACAAAAACGAATAAATGAAAATATCAAAGAAAAGAAAAGCAGCCAACGAAAAGGTTGACAACAACAAACTTTACCCTTTAGATGAGGCAAGCGCGCTAATTAAAGAGGTGGACTGTACAAAGTTCGACTCTAGTGTAGACATGCACATGAAATTGGGTGTTGATCCCCGAAAGCCAGACCAGGCAATTCGTGGTACAGTGACGCTTCCGCACGGTACCGGTAAATCGAAATCTGTATTGGTTCTGTGTATGCCGGGTGATGAAGAGGCGGCTAAGAGCGCCGGTGCAGATTATGTTGGTCTTGATGAATACGTTCAAAAGATCAAAGAAGGTTGGACAGATGTAGACGTTGTAATTGCAACGCCGAATGTTATGCCCAAAATTGCACCTATTGGTAGAATCTTAGGCCCTCGCGGTTTAATGCCTAACCCTAAATCAGGAACTGTAACTACTGATGTGGTGAGTGCCGTTGAAGACGTGAAGAAAGGTAAAATTTCTTTCCGTGTAGATAAATACGGTATTATCCACGCTTCTATTGGTAGAAGCTCTTTTTCAGCTGAAAAGTTGAATGAGAACGCTACAGAACTTGTGAAAACTATTGTTAGAATGAAACCGGTATCTGCTAAGGGTAACTTTATCAAGAGTTTATACCTCGTGACTACAATGAGCCCTAGCGTGAAAATTGATACGAAAACAATTGCTGGAATCTAAAAATTTCTAAAATGACAAAACAAGAAAAAGCAGATATCATCCAACAATTGTCTGACAAATTAGCCGAATATCCACACTTTTATTTGGCCGATACCTCAGCGATGACTGTTGAAGACGTAACCAATTTTCGTCGTGATCTTTTTGAAAAAGGATTGAGCATTCGTGTTGTAAAAAACACCTTGCTTCATAAAGCTTTCGAAAATCATGAGGGAAAATACGACGATGCGAAGGATGTATTAGCTGGTACAACGGCAGTGGTTTTTACGGAAACTGCTAACCTGCCTGCTAAAGTCATGAAAGAATTTCGTAAGGGTAATGAAAAGCCGGTTTTAAAAGCAGCGTTTATTGATGAGAGCATCTACATTGGAGATGACCAACTCAAAGCGCTTGCAGACTTAAAATCGAAAGAAGAATTACTCGGAGAAATTATTGGCTTATTGCAGTCGCCTGCTAAAAATGTTATTTCTGCCCTACAATCTGGCGGAGGTAAACTTTCAGGCATATTACAAACACTCTCAGAGAGAGAAAATTAAATTTTAAACACAAAAACGATTAAATAAAATATCATGGCAGATTTAAAAGATTTTGCTGAGCAGTTAGTGAACCTAACTGTGAAAGAAGTAAACGAATTAGCTGAAATTCTTAAAGACGAGTACGGCATTGAGCCTGCTGCTGCAGCTGCTCCAGTAATGATGGCCGGAGCCGGTGGCGATGGTGGTGCTGAAGAAGCGCAAACAGAATTTGATGTAATGCTAACAGCCGCAGGTGGTCAAAAACTTGCTGTTGTAAAAGTTGTGAAGTCAATTACAGGCCTAGGCTTGAAAGAGGCTAAAGAACTTGTTGATGGTGCTCCTGGCGCAATCAAAGAAGGTGTTTCTAAAGAAGAAGCTGAGCAAGTTAAATCTCAGCTTGAAGAAGCAGGCGCAACTGTTGAACTTAAGTAAGGTATATTCCCAATAAGAGTTCAACAACCGAAATATCATTTTTTAGCACAAAGGCTTAGTTTTTACTAAGCCCTGTGCTGTTTTATAACAACCCTATTAAATACACTTGTTCATGGCAAAAGCAACCACCGCAGAAGACTTGCGCTTTAATTTTGGTAAGGCACTGAAAAGCCAAGAGGCACCAGACTTACTGAATATACAAATTCAATCATTTCAAGAATTTTTTCAGCTTGAAACAACTCCGGAAAACAGAAGTAATGAGGGCTTGTTTCGGGTATTTCAAGAAAATTTTCCGATCACAGATTCGCGAAACATTTTCGTTCTTGAATTCTTAGATTACTTTGTTGATCCGCCTCGATACAGTATTGATGAGTGTATTGAACGCGGACTCACATACAGTGTTCCACTTAAAGCAAAACTAAGACTATCTTGTAACGACGAAGAGCATATTGACTTCGAAACAATTGTACAAGATGTGTTTTTAGGGAACATTCCCTATATGACACCAAAGGGTACTTTCATTGTGAATGGCGCAGAGCGAATTGTTGTTTCTCAACTTCACCGCTCGCCAGGCGTGTTCTTCAGTGAATCATTCCACCCGAATGGTACAAAAATATTCTCTGCACGAGTTATTCCTTTTAAAGGAGCTTGGATGGAGTTTGCAACAGACATCAACAACGTGATGTTTGCTTACATAGACAGAAAGAAAAAATTCCCTGTTACCACACTTCTTAGAGCAATCGGTTTTGAGTCTGATAAAGACATCTTAAATCTGTTTGATCTTGCTGATGAAGTGAAGGTGAACAAAACCAACCTCAAAAAAGCAGTGGGCAGAAGACTAGCTGCACGTGTTTTGAGAACTTGGGTTGAAGATTTTGTTGATGAAGATACTGGTGAGGTTGTTTCTATTGAAAGAAACGAAATTCTCCTAGAGCGTGATAAAGTGCTCGATAAAACAGATACTGAAGTAATTGCTGAGGCAGAAGTGCCAACAATTATTTTGCAGAAAGAAGATCAATCTGCTGACTTTTCTATTATCTTCAATACGCTCCAAAAAGATACCTCTAACTCAGAAACTGAAGCAGTTCAGTATATCTACCGTCAATTAAGGGGCGCAGATGCTCCTGATGAGGAAACAGCAAGAGGTATTATCGATAAACTTTTCTTCTCTGATCGTCGTTACGATCTTGGAGAAGTTGGTCGTTACAAAATCAATCAAAGACTCGGTCTTGATATCGACATCAAAACTGTTGTTCTAACAAAACAAGATATCATCGAAATTGTACGCTACCTTGTTCAGTTAACAAACGGTAAAGCAGAAATTGATGATATTGATCACTTGAGTAATCGTAGAGTGAGAACGGTAGGCGAGCAGCTTTATGCTCAGTTTGGCGTTGGTTTGGCACGTATGGCTAGAACGATCCGTGAAAAAATGAATGTTCGTGATAACGAAGTGTTCACGCCAACCGACCTTATTTCAGCAAGAACGCTTTCTTCTGTGATTAACTCGTTTTTCGGAACCAGTCAATTATCTCAATTCTTAGATCAAACCAATCCCCTTTCAGAACTTACTCATAAGAGAAGAATTTCTGCACTAGGACCGGGTGGTTTATCAAGAGAAAGAGCAGGCTTTGAGGTGCGTGATGTGCACTATTCTCACTATGGGAGACTCTGTACTATTGAAACGCCAGAGGGTCCAAACATTGGGTTGATTTCTACACTTTGTGTTCACGCTAAAATCAACAAAATGGGTTTCATCGAAACGCCATACAGAAATGTTGAAGAAGGAAAGGTGAATATTACAGAAGTAGAATATCTGTCTGCCGATGATGAAGATGATAAAAGAATTGCACAATCAAATGCAGAACTGAATAAAAAAGGAGAATTTTCTAGCGACCGAATTAAAGGTCGACACTCTGGTGACTTCCCTATACTTGAACCACAAGAGGTAGACTACATGGATGTAGCTCCAAATCAAATTGTTGGTTTGTCTGCATCGCTCATTCCATTCTTAGAGAATGATGATGCCAACCGTGCTTTGATGGGCTCAAACATGCAGCGCCAAGCTGTCCCACTTCTCAAACCCGATTCTCCAATTGTGGGAACTGGGTATGAAGGGAAAGCAGCTCGTGATTCTAGAATGTTGATAAATGCAGAAGGAGATGGCGTGATTGAATATGTTGACGCTGAAGAAATTCTCGTTCGCTATGATCAATCAGAAGATGAACAACTCGCAACCTTTGAAGAGGATGTGAAAGTCTACAAACTCACTAAATATAGAAGAACTAACCAAGACACATGTATTAACCTAAAACCAATCGTTAAGAAAGGCGATCGCGTAACAAGAGGTCAAATTATGTGTGAGGGTTATTCTACAGAAGCTGGAGAGCTTGCTCTTGGACGTAACTTAAAAGTGGCATTCATGCCATGGAAAGGATATAACTTTGAGGATGCGATTGTACTTTCTGAGCGTGTTGTGAAAGAAGATTTGTTTACCTCTCTACACATTGTTGAGTATGAACTCGAAGTAAGAGATACAAAACTCGGTGAAGAAGAACTCACGCCAGATATACCAAACGTTTCTGAAGAGGCAACTAAAGACCTTGATGAGCATGGAATTATTCGTGTAGGTGCAAACATTAAAGAAGGTGATATTTTGATTGGTAAGATTACCCCGAAAGGAGAGTCTGACCCGACACCAGAGGAGAAATTACTCCGTGCCATTTTTGGTGATAAAGCTGGAGATGTAAAAGATGCATCTCTTAAAGTGAAGCCATCTGTAAAAGGTGTTGTCATTAGAAAGCAACTATTTGCCCGAGCGCAAAAAGACAAGTTCTCTAAAGCGAAAGAAAAGGTGACCATTGATAAGCTTGAGAAAGAGCATGAAACAAACCTTGTTACTCTAAAGGAAATTCTTATCGAAAAACTGTATACACTTATTGGTGGATTAACCAGTCAGGGTGTGTACAATGTGTATAATGAAGAGGTAATTCCATCTAAGAAAAAATTCACAAAGAAAGGACTTGAAGTTCTTGATTACAATGAAGTTGTTTCTTCTGATTGGACTACCGATGATGGAAAGAATGAGTTACTAAAAAGAATTCTTCACAACTACACAATTAAAAAGAACGAGGAAATCGGTCGATTTAAGCGTGAGAAGTTCAACATCACGATTGGAGATGAGTTACCTGCTGGTGTATTGAAGCTTGCCAAAGTTTATGTTGCCAAAAAACGTAAATTGAAAGTAGGTGATAAGTTGGCCGGTCGACACGGTAATAAAGGTATTGTAGCCAGAATTGTACGTGAAGAGGATATGCCATTTCTTGAAGATGGAACACCGGTTGATATTGTTTTGAATCCACTTGGTGTACCATCGAGAATGAACCTCGGTCAAATTTATGAGACCGTACTCGGTTGGGCTGGTGAAAAACTTGGAATGAAATTCGGAACACCAATTTTTGATGGTGCTTCTGTTGAAGAAATCGAAGAATACATTCAGAAAGCGAAACTGCCTTCACTCGGTCAAACCTTCTTATACGATGGTGAAACTGGTGAACGCTTCCACCAAAAAGCAACTGTTGGTGTCATCTACATGTTGAAACTTGTTCACATGGTTGATGATAAAATGCACGCTAGATCTATTGGACCTTACTCATTAATTACGCAACAACCATTAGGTGGTAAAGCGCAGTTTGGTGGGCAGAGACTTGGTGAGATGGAAGTTTGGGCACTCGAAGCATTCGGTGCAGCAAACATTTTGCGTGAAATGCTTACCATTAAGTCTGATGATATTTATGGTCGTGCTAAAGCTTATGAAGCAATTGTAAAAGGTGATCCAATTCCAGAACCAAACATTCCGGAGTCGTTCAACGTATTGCTACACGAATTACGTGGACTTGCACTTGATTTAAAATTTGATTAATCCCTTAAAACGAAAAAGATATGCCTTTTAAAAAGGATAATAAATTCAAAAGCGACTTTCAGTCAATTAGTATTACACTCTCTTCTCCAGATGAGATCTTAGAGCGTTCATACGGGGAGATTAAGAAACCAGAAACAATCAACTACAGAACGTACAAACCAGAAATGGAAGGGCTGTTCTGTGAGAGAATTTTCGGGCCTACCAAAGATTTCGAATGCTATTGTGGTAAATACAAGCGTATTCGTTACAAAGGGATTATTTGTGATCGCTGTGGGGTAGAAGTAACCGAGAAAAAAGTTCGTCGTGAACGCATGGGGCACATCAAACTTGTGGTTCCGGTGGTGCACATTTGGTACTTTAAATCGTTACCAAACAAAATAGGTTATTTACTCGGTATTGCATCTAAGAGTGTAGAGTCAATTATATACTATGAGCGTTATGCTGTTATTCAAGCAGGTATTACCGAAGAAGAAGGCGTAACCATAGATGGTGAAACTAGACAGCTCACATACCTTGAATTGTTAACAGAAGATGAATATCTGCAGGCATTAGAAAACTTGCCTCGTGAAAATCAGATGTTATCTGACGATGATCCAAACAAGTTCATCGCTAAGATGGGTGGTGATGCAATTAGACATTTACTCACGAGTTTAGAACTCGATTCACTTTCTTACGATTTGCGCCACAAAGCAGCTACAGAAACATCGAAGCAGCGAAAAACAGAGGCGTTAAAAAGATTGAGTGTTATTGAAGCGTTTCGTGAAGCAAATGAGCATACTGAAAACCGCCCAGAGTGGATGGTGATTGACTATTTACCTGTTATTCCACCAGAACTAAGACCACTTGTACCCTTAGATGGTGGACGTTTTGCAAGTTCAGATTTGAACGATTTGTATAGACGTGTAATCATTAGAAACAATCGTTTAAAGCGTTTGTTAGAAATTAAAGCACCTGAAGTTATTCTCCGTAATGAGAAACGAATGTTGCAAGAAGCAGTCGACTCATTATTCGATAACTCACGTAAATCAAATGCTGTGAAAGCAGAAGGTGGACGTGCGTTAAAATCGCTTAGTGATGTATTAAAGGGTAAGCAAGGCCGTTTCCGTCAAAACTTACTTGGTAAGCGTGTGGATTACTCAGGTAGATCTGTTATCGTTGTAGGACCAAACCTCAAAATTCATGAGTGCGGTATTCCCAAAGACATGGCAGCAGAGCTTTACAAGCCATTTATCATTCGTAAACTGATTGAGCGTGGTATTGTAAAAACTGTAAAATCTGCTAAGAAATTAGTAGACAAGAAAGAGCCTGTTATCTATGAAATATTAGAAAACATACTCGCCGGCCACCCAGTCATGTTAAATCGTGCGCCTACCTTACACCGCTTGTCAATTCAGGCTTTTCAACCAAAATTGGTAGAAGGTAAGGCAATTCAATTACACCCTTTAGTTTGTACAGCGTTCAATGCCGATTTTGATGGTGACCAAATGGCGGTTCACCTTCCAATTTCGAATGCGGCAATTTTAGAAGCGCAGTTGTTGATGTTATCATCACACAACATTCTAAATCCTCAGAACGGTACGCCAATCGCACTTCCATCTCAAGATATGGTTTTGGGTTTATACTACATTACCAAAGGGCGAAAGAGCGATAAGGAGAGAAAGATGCGTGGAGAAGGCATGACCTTCTATTCGCCAGAAGAAGTGATGATTGCGATGAATGAGGATCGAATTGATCTGCATTCTTGGATTAAAGTTAGAGTGCCTGTGAAAGTTGATGGCGAGTTGAAAAACCAAATCGTTGAAACTACAGTTGGTCGTGTCATGTTTAATCAAGCCGTACCTGTAGAGGTTGGTTACATTAATGATCTCTTAACTAAAAAACAGTTACGTAAAGTAATTGGTAGAATTATCAATGAAACGAATATTCCTACAGCATGCGATTTCTTAGATGAAATTAAAACATTAGGGTTCCGTTGGTCATTCAAAGGAGGCTTATCCTTTAACATCGCTGATATCGTTGATCCGGGGAACCGAGATGACGTTATTGAAGATGCAAGAGGAGAAGTTGAGCAAGTGTGGACCAACTATAACATGGGTTTCATTACAGAAAATGAACGTTATAACCAAGTTATTGATATTTGGTCTAAAGCAAATACTGATTTGACTGGCGCGTTAATTACTCGCCTTACCAACGATAAGCAAGGATTTAACTCTGTATATATGATGTTAGATTCTGGAGCCCGTGGTTCGAAAGAGCAAATTCGTCAGCTTGGTGGTATGCGTGGTTTGATGGCTAAGCCTAGAAAATCAGGTGCTTCAACCGGTGGAGAGATTATTGAGAATCCAATTCTTTCAAATTTGAAGAATGGACTATCAGTACTTGAGTACTTTATCTCTACGCACGGTGCGCGTAAAGGTTTGGCCGATACAGCATTTAAAACTGCGGATGCAGGTTACCTAACGAGACGTCTTGTAGATGTTGCGCAAGATTGCGTGATCACCGAAGAAGACTGTCATACATTGAGAGGTATTCCGGTTTCTGCGTTGAAAGATAATGAAGACTTAATTGAGCCATTATATGATAGAATTGTTGGTAGAACTCCTGTGAACGATATCGCTGACCCAGAAACTGGTGATTTGATCGTTGAAGCAGGCGATTTACTTACACCTGACATTGCACAAAAAATTGAAGATGCAGGCGTTGAAACAATCGAAATTCGTTCAGTTCTTACTTGTGAGAGTGACGAAGGAGTTTGTGTGAAATGCTACGGTATTAACCTTGCCTACAACAAGATTGCCCAAATTGGTGATGCTGTTGGAATTATGGCCGCACAATCAATTGGTGAGCCGGGTACACAGTTAACACTTCGTACATTCCACCAGGGTGGTACCGCTTCAGCAAGTGCTACAGAATCGTCGTTAAAAGCGAAATCTGATGGTGTCATAGAATTTGATGGCGTTAGAACTACGCAGAGTGTCGATGAAACAACGAATGAGAAAATCACAGTTGTTATCGGACGTACTGGCGAGGTTCGAGTTAAAGATTCGAAAGATGGCCGTGTACACTCAACTAATCACTTACCTTACGGAGCAACACTAAATGTTTCTGATGGTGATAAAATTCAAAAAGGTGAAACGATTTGTTCATGGGATCCGTTTAATGCGGTAATTCTTACAGAACATGCCGGTAAGATTGAGTTCCAAGACATGAAAGAGAATGTTACTTTCAAAGAGGAAAGCGATGAACAAACCGGTCACAATGAGCGTGTAATCATGGAGTCTAAGAACAAGAAGATGATTCCGACAATCAACATCTTAGGTAAAGGTGGTGAAGTTGTGAAAACATATAACTTGCCTGTAGGCGCTCACGTTTCAATTAAGGAAGGTGAAAAGGTGAAGAACGGTCAAGTACTTTCTAAAATTCCTCGTGTTATGGGTCGTGTGAGTGATATTACTGGAGGTTTACCTCGAGTAACGGAGCTGTTTGAAGCACGTAATCCATCAAATCCGGCAGTTGTATCTGCTATTGATGGTGTGGTTGAATTCGGGAAAATTAAACGTGGTAAACGTGAGGTTATCGTTAAATCTAAAGATGAGCAAACGCAAAAATATCTTGTTTCACTTTCTAAGCACTTACTCGTACAAGAGGGTGATTATGTGAAAGCTGGTATGCCACTTTCTGATGGTTCAATTACGCCGTTAGATATCTTAAGCATTAAAGGTCCGTTTGCTGTGCAGAGTTACCTAGTGAATGAAATTCAAGAGGTGTATAGACTGCAAGGTGTAAAGATTAATGATAAGCATATTGAAACCATTGTTCGTCAAATGATGAACAAGGTTGTTATTAACGATCCAGGAGATACTCCATTCCTTGAGAATGAAAGCGTGCAAAAGCTTGATTTTAACAAAGTGAATGAATCTATGTGGGATAAGCAAGTTGTAACAGAAGCCGGTGGTTCTGAAACCATGAAGCCCGGCCAAATTGTGACTGTGCGTGAAGTGCGCGAAGAAAATTCTACACTGCGTAAAGAAGACAAACAATTAGTTGAAGTACGCGATGCAATTGCAGCAACGTCTTCACCATTGTTACTGGGTATTACCAGAGCTTCTCTAGGTACGAAGAGTTGGATTTCAGCAGCTTCTTTCCAAGAAACAACAAAAGTGTTGAGTACTGCTACCATTGCGGCCAAGAAAGATCACTTAGATGGCTTGAAAGAAAATGTAATTGTGGGTCACCTTATTCCAGCTGGAACAGGTATGAAACAATTCCGTGAATTAAAAGTCGGAAATAAAGCGGAAGTTGAGGCTGCTACACAACCTGTAGAGAAATAAACTCACTTCTTATAGTTATAGAAAGCCTTCCAATTGGAAGGCTTTTTTTATTTAGTCTAGTTTCAAAATAGCGGTACGCCTTTCATTCATAAAAATTTTTCATTACGTTTGCAAACTCTAAATTTTTATCATGAAAAATCTGAATCCAAATACCGTCATCGACCGCTCGTTCACACCTTGTGTGAGTTAGTTCTTGGATTCATTATATAGTATTCTGAAGTCCAAGACCCTATGTTTTGGACTTCTTTTTTTGCATGAAGTCTAGAACCATTTTATTACCAAATAGTAGACAATCATGTACAATCAATATTTTATAAAAGCCATAGACGCTTATCCTTATAGTTTAGGAGAAGCAATTGAAGCGTTGAATTATGCATTAGCCTATGACGGGGAAAATCCCTTGATTATTTTATTGCAAGGCCGCGTGTATGCTGAGCAATTCAAGGAATATGCAGAGGCCATTGCCTGTTACGAAGAGGCCATTGCAATTGAGCCAAACTGTGCGCAGGTTTACCCGCATTTAGCCGAGTCTTTAATTCAGTTAGAAGAATATGAGAAAGCCGCTAAGATCATTGAATTTGGCTTGGGTATTTCTGGGGTAAATCGGCCATCATTGTTAATACTCAAGGGCTACATTGCATTGCGAGCCGGTATAGCCGTTCGCGAAACGCAAAAGGCCTTAAAAGCTGAAATTTGCAAAGGGTATTCTGACTATGCTGAGGCTTGCATCAAATCAATGAGTAAACGATTAGGCAAAGTGCTAAAACCGAAGAAGAAAAAGAAAAAACATAAGAAAAAGAAGGCAAAGTAAGGCTGCTGCTTTGCCTTTGTTTTTATTCACCACAACTTTGAATGCATGCTGAGACTTTACGCAACATATAAATCTGACTTCAGAGCAAACTTCCACCTGGCTTTCCCTCTCATTTTGGGACAGGTTGGGCAGATTATTGTGAACATTGCTGACAATGTGATGGTGGGGAGATTGGGCGCTGCGGAGCTCGCCGCTGTATCGTTAGCCAATGCCGTGTTCATCAGTTTTTTGGTTGTTGGTATGGGCATCAGCTTTGCTTTGCCACCGCTTGTGGCAGAGGCCAATGGTCAGCAAGATATGAAGAGAATATCTCAACATACTAAGCACAGCTTGTTGGTTAACCTGGGCTTTGCCCTGTTGGCAATCATTAGTATTGAACTCATAGTGCCGGCATTACAATTTATGGGTCAAGATGCGGAAGTGGTCGTTTTTGCGCAACCGTATTTACGAATTTCTGCGTACACCATGATTCCGTTTATGATTTTTCAAACGTTTCGGTGTTATGCAGATGGTAGAAGTGAAACACTGCCAGCCATGATTGCCATGTTGCTCGCCAATGTCATCAACATTGCGGCGAACTATGTGTTGATTTACGGCAAATTTGGAGCGCCTGCACTTGGTGTGCGGGGTGCAGCCATTGGTACAATGATCGCCAGAATTTGTATGGTTATCTTTCTTTTGCTCATCGTTCGGTATTGGAAAACCTTATGGAAAGAGGTAGCAGCCATGAACTTTCGAGTGTATCAAAAGCCAGCATTCTGGAAGATTTTGAAACTTGGTATTCCTACTTCATTACAAGGATTTTTTGAGGTGTCTGCCTTTGGCTTAGCAGCAATCTTCGCTGGTATGATTCACAAAGAAGCGCAGGCAGCGCATCAAATTGCCATCAACCTAGCAGCCATTTCATTTTTAATCTGTACAGGTATTGCTATGGCAGCAACCATTCGTGTTGGTAATCATTTTGGTGAACTGAATAAAACACGCATTCGTACCATTGGCGTATCAGCCATCTTGCAAGTTGCTTTCTTCATGGCACTTACAAGCATTACTTACATCTCACTGCGATATTTTTTGCCTTCTTTGTACATACAAAATCAAGAAGTGATTGATATTGCCGCTGGCTTGCTTATCATGGCTTCCATTTTTCAAATTCCAGATGGCATACAAGTCACCGCTATTGGTGCGCTACGTGGCATGCAAGATGTTAATGTGCCCACGGTGATCACTTTTGTGGCGTACTATCTCATGGCTTTGCCAATTGCGTATTTACTGGCATTTCGCTTTAACATGGGTGCGCTCGGTATCTGGGTTGGGTTATCAGTTGGCTTAACAATCTCTGCGACATTCATGACGCTAAGATTTTTGAAGAAATCGAAGTAAGAAACTTCATAACGTTCTGTATATTTCAGCATGTGTTATTACGTTCGCATTACACCCGATGTTGCTGATATTGAATTAACCTTTGATGCAAAATTTGAACTGCCAGAGCAGTATGAAAAGAGAGAACAGATCAATGGATTTGCTCATCCTTACACGCCTGTTATTACCAATGAAAATCAATCTATTATTGAACTGTGTCATTGGGGATTGATCCCATTTTGGGCAAAAGACAGGAGTATTGCAAAACGGACACTGAATGCCAAGATTGAGACCATAGAGAAAAAACCTGCTTATAGAAAAGATGTAAACAACCGTTGTATTGTTATTATCAATGGGTTTTATGAGTGGCAATGGCAAGATGAAAAAGGCATAGAGAAAACGAAATTTTTAATTACAAGCCAGGAAGCTCCAATTTTCTGCTTAGCGGCAATTTATGCAGATTGGAAAGACAAGCAAACCGGTGAGCCTGTCCGCAGTTTTAGCATTGTAACTACAGAAGCAAATGAGTTGATGGCAAAGATTCACAATATGAAAAAACGCATGCCTGTTGTGCTAACCAACGATAGTAGGCGAGAGTGGCTTAATGGATCTCCTTTTGAGGCGTTTCAATACCCTGAAGTGCACTTGAACGCCGAGGCCGTATAATCACTCGCTTACAGTGGGATGCAAGTAGTGTATGACGGTACGTGTATGGTGTCGTAGCATTCCGCAGGGTATTGCGTAAAGATTTTGTTAGCCACCGTTTATTATTTTGAAATATTCGTCTTTTACATCTTCGTCAATTTCGACTCCAAGTTGTCCGCCATAGAGTCTGTCATTTTTGTCTTTTTGTGGTCCTGATATCCAAAATTCATCTCCATTGTCAACGTCAATGTAATTCGCTTTGAAGCCCATTCCTTTCAGGCTTTGAAATCGTCTTCCTTTGTAGTAAAGTGTCTTTCCTGTTTTAGAAAAATAAACTCTGCCGATTCTCGCAACTCCTTCAAGTCCTGAGGATTTGTCTTCTATGTACATAACGCGAGACTTTTCAAGTCTAAACTCTTTTGGAATTTCATCCGCGTTATATCTTGTATTTTCAAATTTCATCTCGTGATTATTCATAGATGATGGCTCCCTTAATTATGTCGCTAAATGCTCTCCAAGTTGATTGGTCAGCGTCTAGTTTTGGGTAAGCATTTTGATAAAACCCATCCAAATCTTCAGAATATCGTTGCATAGCCTCAAGAAATAAGTCAAGACGATTATTTTCCCATTCCGCACTATTTTTCTCAAAGTCAGTCAAAACGAGCTTTAAGAATTTTGAAAAGCTTTTTCTGTCAGTGACTTCATATGTTGATATTTCTTCTTTCATTTTTTTCTTGTGATGCGTTGGTGTATTCAGCGAAAGCATGCATCAGCTACTTTTGTTGTGTACAGTTTTTATTTTTCAATTAGCTGTTCTATTTCTTTAGTTTCTGTTAATCCGTCAAACCACAAAAGGTTTGAGATATACTTTTTGCCGAGTTCAAATTCAAATTGTTTATGTCGGTCAAGTTGTTCCACTCTCACAGAAATAAACGCTGAATTATCGATGTCAGGATTGTTCCTGTATGATAAAGCAAAGAAGTAACGATAAGGTGCAACACCTATGTCTTCAAAAGGTCTGAACTCCTGAATTCTCTTTAGTCGGGAGAAGTCAGAATTTTCGATTCCAAAACGGAGTTTCAAGTCCTGTCCGTTTATTGAATGTCGGATTACAGAATAATAGATATTGTCAACTTTAGAAGCGTCCAATAA
>Ga0114952_1001825_pt1 | contig 17294 bp, 16 predicted proteins | sample SidtaG_2_FD_87303 | JGI IMG/M metagenome (GOLD analysis project Ga0114952, IMG submission 87303) | Marine algal microbial communities from Sidmouth, United Kingdom - Sidmouth_Asex2 metaG | ecosystem: Host-associated > Algae > Red algae > Unclassified | place: Sidmouth, United Kingdom | collected...
CGCCGAGGAAGACGACGAACACCGGAACGATCACCAGCACCGCCGCCAGGATCACCTCCGGCTTGCGGATGGGCACGTCGTTCGCGGTCAGGTTGGAGATCGCGCCGGAGCTGCTGACGAGCGCGGCGAGGCCGACGGGAAGGTTGTAGAGCTCGTCGTCCGACAGCAGGACGAAGGCGAGGAAGTAGTTGCTCCAGTTCGCCAGGAAGCTGAAGAAGGCGACCAGCGCGACGGCGGGACGCGCCAGCGGAAGGGCCATCAGCCAGAAGATCTGCACCGGCGAACACCCGTCGACCCGTGCGCTGTCGATGATCCCCTTCGGAAGGGACTGCGAGAAGTAGAGGTAGGCGAGGTAGACGCCGAACGGGAAGAACCCCGTCGCGAGGATCAGCGACGTGTAGGTGTTGTTGAGCCCGAGCATGTTCATCTCGAGAAAGATCGGCAACGCCACGGCGGACGAGGGGGTGATGAGCGTCACCAGCGTCAGGATCAGGATCGCCCTGCGGCCCGGGAACCGGAACATCGCCAGGACGTAGCCTGCCGGAATGCACGCCACGAGCGAGAGACTGACCCCGAAGACCGAGTAGATCGCCGAGTTGAGGGCCCAGCGGCCGAGCTGGAAGTCGTTGAAGGTCGTCAGATCCCGCCACGTCTCGGCGAGCTGGGCGAAGCCGCCGAACCAGAGCGCCGGATCGGAGACCAGCGAAGCGTCGGAGCGGGTCGAGGCGAGCAGGAGCCAGAGCAGCGGTATGCCGTAGAAGACGGCGAAGAAGGCGAGCGTGGCGTAGACGAAGAGCCTGCCGAAGGAGGGCATGCCTCTGGGCGCGGTCTGCTCCATGATCTAGTCCGTCTCGTAGAAATTGGTCGCGAAAACGACGATCAGGGCGATCGTCAGGGACGAACCGAGAAGCAGCGAGCTCAACGCGGCGGACGCTCCGAAGTCGCCCATAGAGAACGCGTACTGGAAGGCGAGCTGGTTCGGTGCCCAGTCCGATTGCGCCAGCTGCGGGCCGGCGAGGTTCATCAACTGCGGCTCGACGAACAGCTGCAGCCCCGTCGCGAATGAGAGGATCGCCATCAGCGCGACCGAGCGCCATATCATCGGCAGCTTTATCCGCGTGGCCAGCTGGAACGGCGTGGCGCCGTCCACCCGCGCGGCTTCCATCACCTCGCCGGGCAAGCTCGACAGCGCGCCGCCGAACACGACGATCCAACCGCCCGACAGCGCGAAGAACGCCATGATCGAGAAGACACCCGCGAAGCTCAGCCCCGAGATCACGTTCTGGCGGTTGGTCCAGTCGAGCAGCTCGTAGAACGTCCCGAACGGACTGACCGACGGATCGAGAAGGAACAGCCACAGCACGACGACGGCCGAGGAGGTGACCGCGCCGGGCAGGAAGTACAGCGTCCGGAGCGCGTTGGCCGCTCGATGCGAGACGCTGTCGAGCATCAGCGACAGCATGGTGACGAAGACGACGGTCGCGGTCAGCCAGATCAGCAGATAGAAGAGGACGTTCTCGAACGCCTGCATCAGCCTGAAGTCGTCGAAGACGAACCGGTAGTTCTCGAACCCCCAGAACACCATGTCGATGGTGTCGAAGAAGCTGAGACCGAACGCGTACAGGACGGGGAAGACCCCGAACATCGCCAGCAGGATCAGGTAGGGCAGCAGGAAGAGATAGGCGATGGACGTCTCTCGCCGGTGACGACGGCGCTTCTCGATCCTGTGCGCGGCGACGACTTCCTGAGGCAGGGGCATCCGCTCGCTCTCGTTGCCGACGTGAAGATGTCTACCCCTTCGCGGCGGCGAAGGGGCGGAAGGATCCCGTTACTCGACGGTGTAACCGTTGAGTCGGGCGTTGTTGCGGAGCTCCGCCTCGAGCGTGGGGAGCAGCTCCTCGAGACTCTGCCCCGAACCCAGACCGGGAACGACGACCTTGCCGATCGCGTCGACCGCACGCAGGCGAAGCGAGGTCAGCGAGGGATGACTGAACTCGGCGGAGGCGAGCAGCACCTCGCCGAGCCGGTCGCCGTGGTAGTAGCCGTCCTCGTTGATCGACTGCACCCACTCGGCCGCCGAAGGCTCGTGGGCGGGCAGCGTCACCGCCTGCTTCTGGTTCTCGATGTCGGTGGTGGCCCAGACGACCAGATCGACCGCGGCGTCGAGATTCCCGGAATCCTTGTTGACTCCGTGGGCCCCGCCGCCCCAGCTCCAGACGCGGGGCTGATCCTGATCCTCCCAGCGCGGCGGGAGGGCGGCGGTCAGCGTCCCCTCCGGCATCTCGTAAGTCGGACGCATGACGTATTCGCCGAACCACGTCGCGCTGACCATGAGCGGTACGCGTCGGTCCTTCGCCACCTCCGCGAACGCGGGATCGAACGGTCCGACGTCCGCGAGCACGCCCGATTCGCGCATGCGATCCATCATGCGAGCGGCGCGAAGGCACTCGTCGCTGCCCAGGTCGACGCGAATGGTGTCCTCGGCCCCTTCGACGGGAAAGCCGATCTCGCAGTCGGAGGAGGCCAGTGTGATCAGGATCGGATAGGGCTCGACCGCCGAGCCGATGTAGTAGTCCTCCTCGAGGCCGGCGAGCGTCTCGCCGATGGCCTCGAAGTCGGACCACGTCTCGGGCACCTCCAGCCCGAGCTCCTCCATCAGCGGAGCGTCGTACCACGTCACCATCTGAGCGATGTCGTTGCGTAGGCACAGAAGCTTTCCGTTCACCGTGCAGGGTGTGTTGGCACCTTCCGAAAACTCCGCCAGGATGTCCTCGGACACGTGCTCGCCGAGATCCGCGAGAAAGTTGGTGCGTCGGGTGGAAAGCTGCGCCGCGTAGTCGGTGGACGACAGCCAGACCACGTCCGGTACCTCGCCGTCCGCACGCAGGGCGAGCTGCAGCTTCGCGACCAGCTCGTTCGGCGCCACCGTCACGACGTTCAGCGACACGCCGTTGTCGAGCTCGTCGTAGCGTTCGTAGACCTCGAGACGCGGCGTGTCGCTCCAGACCGTCAGGTTCGTGTCCTGCGCGAGGACGGGACCGGCGATCACGCCGGAGGCGAGCACGCTCGCCAGGGCCGTTCGCGTCGTTCTCGGGTTTCTTACAGCCATGGTTCTCCTCCCCCGGTTTCGGTGATTGTCGGAACGCGTGCGGATCACTTGCGGCGGCGTCCGGCGGAATCGTAGACATGGATGGCGGCGCCGTCGGCGTGCAACCGGACATGCTCGCCGGACACGATTTCCTCCTCGTGCCGAAGCTGCACGATCGCGAGCGCTTCGACGCCGAGGTTCACGTAGCAGAAGCTGATGTTGCCCAGCTGCTCGACCGTCTCGACCTCGCCGTCGAAGGCGTTGGGGTGCACGCTCTCGGGCAGTGGCGACAACGCCATCGCCTCCGGGCGCAGTCCCAGCGTCACGCGCTCTCCCGTCACGAGTCGTTCGGTGCGCTGCGGAATCGTGGCGACCGAGCCTCCGGCGACGGAAACGGTCGCGGTCACGGCGTCCGCCTCCACGACCTCGCCCTGCAGCAGGTTCATCTGTGGCGAACCGATGAAGCTCGCCACGAACAGGTTGTCGGGGGTGCGGTACATGTCCATCGGCGCCCCGATCTGCTGGATGTCCCCTTCCTCCAGCGCGACGATCCGATCGGCGAGGGTCATCGCCTCGACCTGGTCGTGCGTGACGTAGACCATGGTCGTGCCGAGCGTCCTGTGCAGGCGCTCGATCTCCAGTCGCATCTGCACTCGCAGGGCGGCATCGAGATTGGAAAGGGGCTCGTCGAACAGGAAGACCTTCGGCTTCCTGACGATCGCCCGGCCGATGGCCACGCGCTGCCGTTGCCCTCCCGAGAGCTGGGCGGGGGTGCGATCGAGAAGCGCCTCGAGACGCAGTATCCGGGCGGCCTCCGCCACTCGCTCGTCGATCTCCGTCTTCGCCATCCGCGTCAACTTGAGGTTGAAGGCGATGTTGTCGCGGATGTTCATGTGCGGATAGAGCGCGTAGGACTGAAACACCATCGCGATGCCGCGGTCGGCCGGTTCCTTGTGGGTCACGTCGGCGCCGTCGATCGTGATCTGTCCGGAGGTGACCGTCTCGAGTCCGGCGATCATCCGCAGTAGCGTGCTCTTGCCCGAGCCCGAAGGGCCGACGAAGGTCACGAACTCTCCGGCCTCGATCCGGAGTTCGACCCCCTTGATGACGTCCACGGCTCCGAAGCTCTTCGCTACCTCGTTGAGTTCGATTGCAGCCATCGCAGAAGTGTTTCCGCTCGCATCGTGAAAGGCGGTCGCTCGGATCATTGTGCTGAGGATATTCAGATTCGTCAATTGAAATTTCAATAGATCATTTTGATTATGATCAGATGACGAGTCTCGAGATGGTGAACGATCGTTGGAGAATTCCCTGTCGTCGGGTTTGGGGTGCGAAGGGTGCCGCTGGCGTTCCGCGGGAGAACGCCGTACCGTCCGTGGCTTCCCGGATCCTCATTCGGAACAAGGGCGAGTCGCGCGCCCTCCAGGCGCTCCTGCCTGGGCGCGTATCCCCGGGGCGGGGTGACATCGACGCGTCCGTCACGCCCCACCGGATGATCACGGCGCTCGCGCGGTTCGAGCGTGACCGACGAGCACGCCGACGGTCCGTCCGACCATCCCGTCGGCCGTCGGGCAGGCCGTCGTCGTGCCGTGAAGACGCCGCACCACCGGAGCGATGCCATGAAGAACCTGACCGAACGCGCCTACGAAGTTCTGTCCCAGGCGCTGGAAACCGGCGCGCTGGCACCCGGCCGCCGCGTCAGCCAGCAGGAGCTGTGCGATGCGTTCAGTCTCTCGGTGACTCCGTTGCAGGGGGCGCTGAAGCGCCTGGAGAGTGACGGGCTGATCAGGATCAAGCCGCGTTCCGGAATCATCGTCAACGCCCCCGATCTCGGTCAGCACGCCGAGAATCACGAGTTGCGGCGCATCCTCGAGCTCGCCTGCGTCCGGCACTTCGCCGAGACGGTGCCGGCGGAGCTGATCGACACGTTGACGAGACGCATCGACGATCACCTCGAAAGCTTGACGCATACCGACGGTGCCGAGCCGGATGTCCACCGGACCCAGGCCGAGATCGAGCAGGAGCTCCACGGCGCGATCGTCAGATCGAAGGGGAACCGGACGCTGTGGGAGACCTATCAGTCGAACATGAGGCGGTTCAGGCTGATCCGGCCTTCGCGCGAGACGTTGACGAGATCGCACATGAGACAGACCTCGGAGGAGCACCTCGCTATCCTGCACGCCGGAAGCCGGCGGGACCCTCAGGAGGCGTTCGCCGCACTCGAGATCCACCTGACGCGATCGCTGGAACGCGCACTGATGACACGGCTGCACAGCCTCGACCCGATCGACCCTTGACCGGATGGCGGTCACCGGTAAAATGGTATTACCAATGTACTGAAGGGTGGCACACGTGTCCAAGGAGTGCCTTGCGAAGCTGCGCATCGTTCGGCCGAAGCGGATCTACGAGCAGGTCGCGGAGCAATTGGCCCAGCTCATCAAGGACGGCTCTTTTCCGCCAGGCTCCAGACTTCCCGCCGAACGCGAGCTCACGGTGTCGCTCGGGGTCAGTCGACCGTCCCTGAGGGAGGCGATGATCGGTCTGGAGGTGCTCGGACTGATCGAGACCCGCGTGGGGGACGGAACCTACGTCGCTCGCGAGTTCGACTATTTGGCGCTGAACAGGCTGGCGTCGATGGATCTCGGGCCCAGTGCCGTCGAGCAGTTTCAAGTGCGACGAACGCTGGAGACGGAGTGCGCGGGTCTGGCGGCGGAGGCGGCCGGCGCCGAGAATCTGGACGGCCTTCGGCGCCTACTCGAGGAGATGCAGGCCGCGATCGCGCAAGGGCGCAACCCTTGGCAGCTGCACAAGCGCTTCCACAACTTGCTGGCCGGCGCCTCGGGCAATCAGCTGCTCGCTTCGATGATCCACACGCTCTGGGTCCTCAGGGAGGGAGAGCTCTGGAGCGGACTTCGCGCGCGCGTCGATCATCCGGTTCACTGGCAGCGCGGCCTGGAATCACGGCGCCGCCTGCTGACGGCGCTCGAGAACCGCGATGCCCGTGCCTCGCGCGTCGTCATGACCGAGCATTTCGAGGCGCTGAGCGTGATCTACTTCGGCGGTCCGGACGATGCCTCCGACGTTCTGGATACTCCCGCATGAGCGACTCGACGAGCACCGCGTTTCCGAACCTCCCCGCGCTGTGGATCGACGGCCGCTTCACGGCGACGGCCCGTGCGTCGCGAACCGAAGCCGACGTGATCGACGTCATCGACCCGGCGAGCGGCCTCCCGCTGGCGCGCCTCGAGGCCGCCTCCGTCACCGACGTCGACGCCGCCGTCGCCGCGGCGACGGCGGCCTTCCGGAATGAATGGCGCGACACGTCGCCGATGCAGAGAGGTCGCGTGCTGCACCGGGCGTCCGGACTGCTTCTCGAGCGGCTCGAGGAGTTCGCGGCGATCGAGGCCAGGTCCGTCGGCAAGCCTCTGGCCCAGGCGCGTTCGGACGTCACCGGCGCCGCCCGTTTCCTAGAATACTATTCCGGAATTGCCGATAAGCTCGAGGGCGAGACCATCCCTCTCGGGCCGGACGCGCTCGGCTGGACGATGCTCGAGCCGGCCGGTGTCGTCGCCCAGATCGTCCCCTGGAACTCGCCCCTCAACATGCTGATGCGCGGCGTGGCTCCGGCGCTCGCTGCGGGCTGCACGATCGTGGCGAAACCGGCGGAGCAGACGCCCCATTCGGCGTTGCTGTGCGGCGAGCTGTTCGAATCCGCAGGGCTGCCCGACGGCGCCTACAACGTCGTGGCGGGTCGAGGGGGAGCGGTGGGACAGGCCCTGGCGGGGCATTCGGGTGTGGCGCACGTCACGTTCACGGGCTCGGTGACCACCGGCAAGGCCGTCATGGCCGAGGCGGCACGCCATCTCGCGAGCGTCACGCTCGAGCTGGGGGGCAAGTCACCTTTGTTGATTCTCGAGGATGCCGACGACGATACGGCTATCGCCGGTGCCGCGACCGGCATCTTCGCGAACGCCGGTCAGATCTGCGCGGCGGCGTCTCGCCTCATCCTGCTGCCCGCCAATGCCGATCGCGTCCTCGCGGGCCTGGTGAAACGCGCCGAGACGATCCGGCTGGGTCCGTGGAATGAAGACGCCGACATGGGACCGGTCGTTTCCCGAGCGCAGTTCGACAAGCTGAACGAGATGATCTCCCGCGCCGTGGACGATCCCGACGTCACCTGTCACTGCGGCGGCGGACCGGCCGACGGCGCGCCCGGCAACGGGTTCTATTTCCGCCCGACCATTCTCGAGACGGCGGACCCCGATCACGAGATCGTGCAGACCGAGCTGTTCGGACCGGTGCAGGTCGTTCAGCGAGCCACGGACTTCGATCACGCGATCGAACTCGCCAACTGCACCGACTACGGCCTTGTCGCCGGGATCTACGGCAAGGACATCGCGAAGATCATGCGGTTCTCGCGGGAAGCCGAATGCGGGCAGGTCTATGTGAACCGGTACTTCGGAGGCGGTGTCGAGACGCCGGTCGGCGGCGTCAAGAGCAGCGGCATCGGGCGCGAGAAGGGGCTCCGGGGGCTGGAGGCGTATCTGCGGCCGAAGTGTGTCACCAGCTATTTCTGATGGCAGCGCACGGGCCGCACCTGCTGGGCACCGTTCAAGTCGCGGCTTCGCGCGACAAGCACATGAACATCGCGATGACCGGCGTTTGCGGCCGGTGCGCGTTCTGCGGTCTCGCGGGTTGTGTGCCGGCCGCAAACGACCGGTCCATCGTACTGTTCTGCGCGCGTCGCGAATGACGCGCGACTACCACCCCCGAACCCGAATGCCTTGGATGTGAGAGAAGTGCTGGTCCTTCGTGAGCACGACCGCATCATGCTGAACGGCGGTTGCGGCTATCCAGATATCATTGTCCGGAATCTTGAAACCGTCGGATCGTAGTTTCTTTCTTATGTCCGCATAGACCTCCGAAGTCTCGCCGTCGATCGGTCTCACCTCGCAGTGGTGGATAAACCGCCGATATCTTTCCAGGTTTTCTTCTGCTCGCGTCGAATTGCGAGCTCCGAAAAGCAGCTCACCGACCACTATTGACGATAACAATAATTCTTCGTGACCTTTTCGGATCATCCGGACGAGTATTTCTTCTCCTTCAAGAAAATCGATGACGGCGTTCGTATCGATGCAGAACCTACCAGCTGGCATGGTCGATCCGCTCGCACTCCTGCTCAATCACCGCACGCATCTCGTCAGCATCGCTCTTCGAAAGCGTTCCAGCGAGTTCCATCAATGAATCGGGCCGCTCACTTGTAGCGGCTCCGGACTTCCAGTCACGCACGAGAGCGAGTAGACGATCTTGCTGCTCGCCGGTGAGCTGGTCTATCTCTTCGATCAGTACGTCCCGTAGTAACTCGCCCATAGTCCTTCCGATCTCTCCACATTAGTACCCAGTCTACCCTCTCGATCAGCAGCCGCCAACATGCCGGTAGCACCTCTAGAAAGTGTGTAGCGAGCAGAACAGCGCATTCAGGTGTGTTTGACATCGGCCGACCAGAGCGGCAGCACCGGGAGGACGATGTACATGTTCACGGCGCAGCGCTGCGCCGTGAACACGTACCCTCCCGAAGCGTTGCATCTGCCAAGCGTTCGGATTCTTTAGCCCGCTCTGCAATGCGCTCGCTACTAATATCGAACAGCGTGACAAAAATGGACAGAAATCCGGCCAGATACCAAACGTAGTCAATGGCACAGAGGGCGACCTTGTTTGGCATTCCTAAATAGCTTCGTCCAAAGATAACAGGCCACAAGAGTATGTGCCATGCGACTATAGACATTAAAAATGCCACCGAAGCAATCAGCGCATATTGCGCACCGTGAACCTTGCCATCCTCGTAGTGATAGTCGAAAACCGAGTTCCATTGAAGGAGAGACATTCCAAAAATAACTGAGAGTGAATAGAATATCCAGATGGCTGCGAGAGGTCGCAGGAAAGGGGGTACATGGCGGTCTAAGAATCGAGCAAACTTTGAATTCTTCACCGCGCAGGCGATGGCCGTGGCTTTTTCGGATCCTTCTGCAATCTTATCGCTGAGATCCGTTTTCATTTGAGACGTTCTGCTAGACGACCGTTTGACATCTGACACAGGGACGTGACGACGATGATGAGGATACGGGACTGGCCGAGCACCGAGCGGCCGCGCGAGAAGCTGCTCGCCCACGGGTGGCGGCGCTGAGCGACGCGGAGCTCCTCGCACTCTTCACTCGACACCGGTGTCGCCGGACGCACGGCGGTCGATGTCGCCCGCGACGTGCGCCGAGCTCGACGAGCGCGTCGGGGCCTTCCTCGAGCGCCCGTTCGAGGGGGACTGGCCCTACCTGTGGCTCGGGGCCACCTACGTGCGCTCGCGCCAGGGCGGGCGGGTCGTCTCGGTCGCGGTCGTGGTGACCGTCGCCGTCAACCGCGCGATGCCTCGACCACCCGTCTGGTCGGGGCGATGACGATGGAGCAGAACGACGAGTGGGCGATCAGCCGCCGCTACATGACGCTGGAGACGATCGAGAGCGTGTGCGAGGATGCGGCGGTCGATGTGGTGAAGCTCGCCGCGCTGACCTGAGCGCACTCCCTAACCTGGGAGACGTGGAGTTACACCACGTCCGGGGACGCTACCTCGACGTGTGCTCGGCCTTCTACGCCGTTGCCGGTGTCGAGCTGACCGAGATCGACGGCATCGGCCGTCGCCGGCGCTGCGCGTCGTCGGGGATGAGGAGCGCCGTGCAGGGCTGCGGTGAGCGGTAAGGACACCGCGCGTCCGGCGCCCTCGCCGTCAGGCGCGCGTTCTCGGCCCGCCCCGTTCCCGACGGACCGGATCGTACCGAGCGGCGGCGCGGCCACGCGGCCACGCCGATGCGAGGCGCTCGGTCAGGGGGCCGCGCTTCCGCGCAGACGAACCTCGACCGTGCCCGGGTCGCGCCCCGGATCGGGCAGAAACACCGCTTGATCGGCGAGTGTCGGCCGCGATGCCGCGACCTCGTGTGCCAGCGCGGCGTCGCCACCGAAGAAGTAGCGGACCTCGCTCGCGGCGATCTCCGTGTCCTCGACGGCGGTGGTCTCTATGTGCAATCCGCTGCGGGCGAGGTCTTGGGAGAGCTCGGTGGCGAAGGCGCGCGCCCGCGCGTCGTCCGACCCGAAGCGGATCGCGATCTTCCCCTCGGGCAGCGGCTCGTGCTCGGTGCGGGATAGGGGCTGCCAGTCGGACGCGGCGACGCGGGTGCCGTCGATCGCGAGCACGCGCCACCGGCGAGGCACGCCCGAGAGCAGCGGGATCGCGATGGCGGAGACGTCGATCCGAGCGGGATCGTCGCCACCGATGTCGTTCCGGGCGGCGTCGTCGAGCTCGACGCGGTAGTGCGTTCCCGGCGGCTGCTCGCCGGCGGTCCAGACCAGCTCCAGGGTCGGGGTGCCCTCCGGGGCGGTCACCACCGCGGCGGCTAGCGGTACGGGTGCGACGATCGACTCCGTCGCCTCCGGGTCGAGCGTGCCGAGCGCCTCGAGCCGTTCGCCGGCGGCGGCGAGCGAGGTGGCCGCCCGGCTCATCCACGCCCGCGCCAGCGCGAGGTTCTGGGGCAGACCATCGCCCTCGGCGTAGAGCAAGGCGAGGTTGTACTCGGCCCGCGCGACGCCGTTGGCGGCGGCGCGCGCGTACCACGTCGCCGCGGCGGACGGACTTCGCGCCGTGCCCGTGCCGGCGTCGAGCATGACGCCGACGTTGAACTGCGCCGTCGCGTGCCCGCCTTGCGCCGCTTCGAGATAGCGGCGGAACGCCCCGACCGGGTCGGGTGCGCGGCCGAGCCCGAGGTCGTTGACCAAGCCGAGCTGGAACGCCGCTTCCGGGTTGCCGGCCCGGGCGAGCTCGCGCCAGATCGCCGCCGCTTCGGCGTAGCGGCCGTGATCGAACGCCTCCCGCGCTTCGGCCGGGGTGGCGGCGCGCGACGGTGCCGTCGTCGCGGCGAGCGCGAGCGCCATCACCAGTGTCCGGAGCGCCCCGTCGCGCCAACGCATCGTCCGCGGCGCCGCGGCCGAGACACGCCCTGGGCGCCGCCTCGCCATCCTCAGCGCCAGGTGATCTCGACGTAGCGGTTGCGGGACTCGGCCACGCCGTCCTCCGTCGCCACCTCGAGATCGGTCTCGCCGCGGCCGGCGACCTGCAGTCTCTCGACCGGGATGCCGCGTGCGACCAATCCGTCGAGTACCGCTTCCGCGCGCCCGATCGACAGCGTGAGATTCAGCGCGGCGGGGCCGAGCGTATCGGTGCCACCGGCGACGATCATGACCGCGGGCGAGCCCTCCCGATAGAGCCGAGCCGCCTGATCGAGAACCTCTGCCTGCTCGGCCGTGATCGCCGTGCTGCCGACCCCGAAGTAGACCATCAGGTTTTCGTCGGATTGCGCCGTGGCCATGCCACAGAACGCCAGGTTGCCGGCGAGGCCTATCGCGGCGGCCACGAGGTGCCGGCGCCATCTACGAGTGTTCATATCGATCCCTTCCACGAGCGAGCCTTCGATCGCGAGAGGTTAGAGCGATCGGTTCGCTCCCGCAAAACCTTTGGCCGCCCGTGAGAACGGCGTCTCGATCCCGATGGCACGGCGGAGGCACCGGCCCGCATCGATGCTCTCACGAGAGGCAGGCTGGCTCGTGCGCGGGGGGCTTCGGCTTCGACGTCGGAGACCGGCGGCGAACGTCACCGAGTGCGAACGTCACCGAGTGAGCATCACCGGGTGACCGTCACCGTGTATCGGACGTTCCCCGGAACCGTCGTCGGGTCGAGCGTCGTCGGGTCAGGGCGCTCCAGCTGCGTAGGTCGACGACGACCCACACCGTCGCGGCCAGCGCCAGCGCGCACAGCATCGCCTTGGAGGCCGTTCCCATCGTGCCTTCGATCAACAGCGCGTGGACCACGCTGCCGAGCACGACGATCGTCGCCAGCAGCGTGTGCGCGAGGCGCCAGTGAAGCGGGCGAAGGCGCAGCGGCCGACGGAACGCGGCCAGCAGCGCGGCGGCGAAGACGGCCCACAGGGCGATCACGCCCCAGATCGAGAACGGTGTCGGGGAGCGGAACAGCAGCGCGTCGACCACGTCGGGGGGGCTGGTCACCCACAGTCCCGCGACGTGGAGCACGACGGCCAGCAGCAGGGTGCCACCGACCCAGCGGTGCGTTCGACGCCCGCGCGGGCGGGGCAGGCCCGGCAGATATCCGCCCACCAGCAGCGGCTGGATCAGCAGCAGCGCCATGGCGATCACCCCCGCCAATCCGGCCGCCACGTAGGGCGGGTCGCGCCAGGCGAGGAGCGGGCTCGTCGCCGCGACGGCGATCGGCACGGTGATCGCGACCGCGAGGGCGGTCCACGCCAAAATCGCCTTCGCGGTCACGGCCAGAGGTGCCCGGACCGGGGCCGGTTCCTGCCGCTCCACTTCCGTCCGGACCGCCGAGGGTCAGACCGGTTGCAGGACGAAGGCGACATGGAGGCTCGTGTCGTTCGCGCTCGGCATCACCGGGCGCAGGAACACGGTCTCGAACCCGCCGTCGTCGTGTTCGGCGTCGTAGGCGAGATGACCGTGCGGCTGGCCGAAGGCAGGGACGATCTGCGGCATCTCCAGCCGGAAGGCACCGTCGGCATCGGTGAGCGTGGCGCCGTGGCTCCGGGCATCGCGTTCGTGCCCTTCGGTGGTGTGCGCCCAGATCTGAATGCGCCGGCCCGGCAGGGGGGTGCCGTCACCGGCGCGGTGCACCGTGCCCGTCATCCAGAAACCCCCGGCGCCGATGCGCTCGACGAGCGGCGCGCCGGGTCGGTAGTTGTTGGCCCCGCCGCGCATCGTCGGCGTCGGCGCGAGGCTCTGCGCGTGTGCCGGACCGAGAAGGCCGGCAGTGCCGCCCAGCAGCGCGGCCCCGGCGGTGCTGGCGCCGGCGACGAGGAAGGTACGGCGGGTCGGCGAAAGGCGGGTCATCGGTGGCTCTCCCATGCAACTCGAGGGTGGTGTGCGGGACTGCAGGCTCGTCGGTCGCGCCGACAGCTGGCAGGCGACAGTTCGTTCGTCGCGATGTATACGACATGGTTCCCCGAGCGGTCGAACGATAGCAGGGGACGAGCTCGCCGCCGGCGGCCGGGTGCGTTCGAGCCCGGTCGGTTTGCGAGTGCGCCGGACGTGGCGGCGGCCGGAGCGCCGGTGCCGTCGCGGCCGCGCCGCACGGCACCCGAGACTCGCCGCGTCTTCGCGGCGGCGGGGGGGGAGGGGGGGGCATGGTCGTTGATGACCTCCTCGTCGCGCTTTTCCGGTCTCGTTCACGACTGTCCTCATGCGTCGATCCGTCCACTACGCGCGCACGTCGCGCCGGCTCTCCCTCATCGGACTCGGCGGGTGCCTGTGCCTGCACGCGCTCGCGGCATGTACCGGCGGAGCACCGGGGGACGGGGGCGAATCGGCCGACGCCGATCGGTCGCCGAGCTCGCCCTCCGTCGGTGCGTCGACGACCGAACCGATGGTACCCCCTCGGGCGCTCCTCGATTTTCCCGCTCGCGTGGGGCCGGGGAGCCTCGCTACCTGCGATCGCCGGCACGGCGGCGGTGACGAGGCCGACCCGCTCGACCGAGACGACGGGGGGGAGCGCTCGAGCACCGCCGACGAGGTCGCGAGGGGCGACGGGGAGGGCTGCGCCCGTATCGTCGATCGTGACGCCCTCACGGCCGGTCGGCCGAGCGAGCTCGTCATCGAGTACACCGTCGGCCCGTCGGGCCTGCGCGCGGGGGCGGCCGTGGCCGTCGGCCTGCACCACGGCGGTCAATGGCGCGTGCAGACCGGCGCGCCCGCCGGCAAGGGATTCGTGCACCTTCGCAGCGACGATCCGGACAACCTCCGGCTCGACTACTTCCCGTGGGTGCCTCGGGGGATGTTCCGCGACACCCGTCCCGGGCTGAACTCCGACAGCATCTTCCATCGCCTGCTGGTCGCGACCGTCACCGAGCGGACGCTCGCCCCCGGCGAGCGCATCCAGTTACATTTCGGCGACAACGAGGCGAAGCTCGATGTCCCGCCTTCGGTCGATCTCGATCATCAGTTCCGGGTCACCAGCGATGTCGACGGTGACGGTGTCTTCGAGGCGATCGCCCGCTCGCCGGTGATCGAGATCGGCCACGACGAGGCCCGCGCCCTGAACGCGATCGTGCCCTCGCAGGTTCTCGTCGGCGACCCGTTCGACGTGCACCTGAGAATGGAAGACGCGTTCCACAACGTCGCCCGTTCCTGGCACGGCACCGTGCAGGTGGTCGACGAGCACGGCGTGGTGCTCGCCGAGGACATCCCGTTGACCGATGGTGCGGGGCAGGCACGGATCGCCGTGACCTCGAGCGGCCCCCACCGGCTCAGGCTGCGCTCGGCGGACGGACGCTACCGCGGGCGCAGCAACCCGTTTCGGGTGTCGGACACCCTGCCCGAGCGGCGGCTGTACTGGGCGGACCTGCACGGGCACACCGGTGTCTCCGACGGGCTCGGCAGGGACGCCGACGAGTACTTCCGCTTCGGCCGCGACGTGGCCCGTCTCGACGTGATCGCGCTGACCGACCACGGGCACTTCGACTGGCCCGCCAACGTGGCGGCCGTCAAGCGCTATCACGAGCCTGGCGAGTACGTGACGTTGCTCGCGCAGGAGGCCGGTGCCGGACCCGATCACATGAACGTCTACTTCCGGGCCGACGACACCCCGCACCTCTCGCGCTGGCACGAGGACTACGGCGAGTTTCTCCATTGGCTCGACCACCAGTACAACGAGCGGGACGTCCAGGCGATCGCGGCACCCCACCACTTCGCCTACGATCGCGGCCCGCACGGCGATCCGCGCTACCCGTTCGGCACCTGGGACGAACGCGCGATCCGCTTCATCGAGGTCTACTCGGCCCACGGCACGTCGGAGTTCCCCGGCAACCCGAGGCCCTTGGCCGCGCCGAGCGCGGACGAGCGAAAGTACATGCAGACGGCGCTGGCGAACGGGCGCAAGTTCGGCGTGATCGCCGCGAGCGACAACCACGACTCACGCCCGGGACGCTCGGCCTGGGGTCGCTACGCGGGCGGTCTCGCCGGCATCTGGGCGGACGAGCTGACCCGCGAAGCGGTCTGGAACGCGCTGCACGACCGCCGTACCTACGGCACGAGTCTCGATCGGATCTACCTCGATCTGCGCGTCGACGGCGAGATCATGGGTTCGAGCACCGTCGGCACCGGCCCGGTCGAGATTCGTGCCGACATCATCGGCAAGCGGGATCGACTGACGGCGGTGCTGATCCGTGACAACGAGGAGATCGCCGAGCTCGCCACGAGCGACGGTGTCCTCGATCTGCGCCACACGGATCGGCCCGGACCGGGGGAGCACTTCTACTACGTGCGCGTCACCCAGGAGGACGGCGAGCGCGCCTGGTCGTCGCCGGTGTGGGTGACGCGCTGAGTGCCTTCACCCGTCGAGCCGGGGGTCGATGACGTACTTGATGCCGGCGGCGTCGAAGGAGCGCTCGAAGGCCTCGCGCCACCCCGACAGCGGCACGGTGTCGCTGACGAGCGTCTCGAGCTCGAGCTCCCCCGAGTGCATCAGTCGCATCGCGCGGGTCCACGATCGCGGCACCGAGGCGAAGCCGGAGGTGATCGTCAGCTCCTTGAGGCAGACGAGATCCATCGGCAGCGTCGAGTCCTTGCCCGAGAGGCCCATCTGCGCGAGGTGCCCGCCCTTGCCGGCGAAGCGCAGCGCGTCGGCGTAGCCGGCCGAGGCGCCGGAGCACTCGATCACGACATCGAAGCGATCGGCCTCGAGCTCGTCGCCGACACGGCTGGTGGCGAAGCCGAGCCGCTCGGCGACGGCGAGCCGGCCGTCGTCGGAGCCCGCGCCGCGCAGCGTCACGTGCCCGCCCTGCAGACGTGCCACCTGGGCGGCGAGCTGTCCGATCGCACCCGGACCGACGACCAGGACCTCGTCCCCGGCCTCGATGTACTGGGCGGCACCGTACATCGAGTTGGTCACGCAGGCCAGGGGCTCGGCGAGCGAGGCGGCGGCGTCGCTCGCCGACTCGGGCGGGACGTGCAGGTTCACCGCCGGCACTTCGACGCGCGGCGCCATCGCGCCGTCGACGTGGCTGCCGATCGAGCGACGCCGGGCGCACAGGTTCGGCCGGCCGTTGCGGCAGAACGGGCAGGCGCCGCAGGTCGAGAAGAACGTCTCGGCGACGACCCGCCGCCCGAGTAGCCCCTGGTCGACTCCCTCGCCGACCTCCTCGACGTGGCCGCACACCTCGTGGCCCATGACCACCGGTGGCGTGACCGCGTACTCGTTGCGATAGATGTGCAGATCGGTGCCGCAGATACCGGCCGCGGCGGTGCGCAGCACGACGGTACCCGGACGAGCGCGCGGTTCGGGCCGTTCGGCCAGCTCCACGTCGCCGTACTCCTCGCTTCGCTTGGTCACGCCTTGCATGGATCGGCTCCGCAGTGGGTGTCAGGGGGACCGCGTTCCCGTGGCGGCATCGCTCGCGAACAGCTCGAGCACGCGGGAGAACCGCTCGCTCATGTCGTCCACCGCGCCGCGGTCGTCGAGCTCGCCGGCGAACCAGCGAGCGGCCGCGTCGCCGAAGACGGTACGACCGATCGCCAGACCGCCGCAGAGCGGTTGCGAGGCGGCCAGTCGCAGACCGGCGGCGAGCGCCGGCAGCGGGCGATCGAGACCGAGCACGAGCACGCCTCGACAGTAGGGGTCGTGCTCGCCGATCGCGGCGGCGAGCGCCGACCACCCCGCCTCGCTCTCGAGCGTCGGCAGTTTCCACCAGTCGGGCATCAGACCCGCCGCGTACAGCCCCGCGACGCTGCGCACCAGCACCTCGTCGTCGTGGCCGAGCTCGAGCGGCGGCACCGCCTCGAGTATCCACTCGACCCCGGCGTCGCGGCAGGCCGCCTGCAACCGGAGCAGCACGTCGATCTGTCGCTCCTGCAGCGCCTCGTCGTCGTCGGGGTGGTGCCAGACCAGGCACTTGGCCACGTGGGCGGGGTTCCAGGTGGCGATGTCGGCGGCGAGCGCGGCGCCCGCCTCGGTGCGTAGCGGACGGCTGCGAGTGACCTCGATCGGTCGGCCGAGCCACCAACCTCGCTCGTCGAGGCGCCGCATCACGTCGCCACCGAAGCGCGGGTCGATCAGCATCGCCCCCGCCTCCTCCCCACGGGCGGCGAA
>Ga0114952_1001830_pt1 | contig 17264 bp, 17 predicted proteins | sample SidtaG_2_FD_87303 | JGI IMG/M metagenome (GOLD analysis project Ga0114952, IMG submission 87303) | Marine algal microbial communities from Sidmouth, United Kingdom - Sidmouth_Asex2 metaG | ecosystem: Host-associated > Algae > Red algae > Unclassified | place: Sidmouth, United Kingdom | collected...
ATCTACATGAGCAGGCACGACGTTATGTTGTGATCCCGCACTAATTTGTGTAACCGTTAGCTTTACATCTCCTAAAGCTTCTGAACCTTTTTTAAATTTAAAATTTTTAAACCACTGTAATGCTTCAATCGTATTATAAATCGAATTATTAGTGTTTGGATGTGCTGCATGACTTGGTGTACCTTCTATAATAGCATCAAAAACAACTAAGCCTTTTTCGGCAACAGCAAGATTCATTAAAGTTGGTTCACCTACTATCGCCACGTCTACTTTCGGAATTACAGACAACATACTATTTAATCCATTTGGACCACTGCTTTCTTCTTCCGCAGAAGCGACAATAACCAAGTTATAATTTAAATTTTCTTCATTATAAAAATAAGTAAATGTTGCTATTAAAGACACCAAACAACCGCCGGCATCATTACTTCCTAAACCAAATAATTTCCCGTCTTTAACAAAAGCTTTTAAAGGGTCGTTTGTATATGCCGAATTGGGTTTAACCGTATCATGATGCGAATTTAACAATAGTGTTGGTTTGCCTTCATCAAAATATTTATTTACCGCCCAAACGTTATTTTTAGTGCGTTTAAAGTCGATATTATAATTTTTAAACCAGTCTTCAATATGTAATGCTGTTTTATCTTCTTCCGAAGAAAAAGACTGTGTTTCTATCAGCTTTTTTAAGAGTGATATTGCATTTTTTGTTAAGTTTTTTAAAGCCATATTATAAAGTTATGGTTGTAAAATTATTATTAGCCTGGGTTAACATAGATGTGTTTCCCATGTTTATATTTTTAACACCATTTTTTAAAGCATCAAAACAATTTTCAAGTTTTGGTAACATCCCATCTGAAATAATACCTTGTTCCAATAATTCAGCATACGTTTTTGAATCTATATGCTTAACCACTGAGTTTTTATCATTAATATCTTTCAAAACACCATTCAATTCAAAACAATAATAAATGGATGTGTCGTATAAATTACTCATTCCAACAGCAACTTGAGAGGTAATGGTATCTGCATTGGTATTTAATAACTGTCCGTTTCCATCGTGTGTAATTGCACAAAAAACAGGTGTAAAATCGGCTTGAATTAATTTATTAATCGAATTATACGCAACTTTTTTCACATCGCCTACAAACCCATAGTCGATTTCTTTTACTGGTCGTTTATCCGATTTGATACTGTTTATATCTGCACCAGTTAACCCAATTGCATTTGTATTTAAAGCTTGTAACTTCGCTACTACATTTTTATTTACTAAACCACCATAAACCATCGTAATAACTTCCAACGTTTCAGCATCTGTAATACGTCTGCCGTTAACCATTTGAGATTTTACACCTAACTTTGAAGCCATATATGTGGCTCGTTTCCCTCCGCCATGCACCAAAATTTTCTTTCCTTCTAAATTAGAAAATAATTTTAGAAACGCATTTAATGACGTTTCATCTTCAATTATGTTTCCTCCTATTTTTACTATAGATAATTTTTCCATCCTCTCTATCCGCTCTCTCCGAAGGAGAGGGGACTTTTTAATTATTATTTTCTAATATCTTTTTAAGTACCAATTGTGCTGCATACGTTCTGTTATTAGCTTGCTGAATAACCAACGAGCTATCGCTATCTAAAACTGCATCTTCAACAACCACATTTCGTCTTACTGGTAAACAGTGCATAAATTTAGCATCGCCAATTTTTTCTTTGGTAATCATCCAATTGGAGTCTGTATTATTTACTTTTCCGTAATCTTCGAACGAACTCCAGTTTTTTGTGTACACAAAATCTGCATCTTTAAAAGCTTCATTTTGATTGTGATAAACTTTAGTGTTTCCAGTAATTTCAGAATTCAAATCATAACCTTCTGGATTTACAATTACAAATTCAACATCCATTTTTTGCATTGTTTGAGCAAAACTATTTGCTACAGCATGAGGTAATGCCTTAATATGTGGCGCCCAACTTAACACCACTTTTGGTCGTGTTTTTTTTGTATTTTCAGAAATCGTAATAGCATCAGTAAACCCTTGTAACGGATGCCCTGTAGCACTTTCCATATTTACAATAGGCACAGAAGCATATTTTGCAAAAGATTTTAAAACATGTTCACTTTCATCTTTAACTTTATCAATTAACGATGGAAACGCTCTAACCGCAATAATATCGCAATATTGAGATACCACAGCCGCAGCTTCTTTAATATGTTCTGCTGTGGTTCCATTCATTACACTACCATCACCAAATTCTATGCCCCACGCATCACCAGAAACATTCATAACTATAGGATTCATCCCTAAGTTTAATGCCGCTTTTTGCGTGCTTAAACGAGTTCGTAAACTTGAATTAAAGAATAATAGGCCTAAGGTTTTATTTTTCCCTAATTCAATATGCTGTAATGGATTTGCTTTTAATGCTTTTGCTTCATCAATCCAAGCATTTATGTTGTCTATATCGTTTATGGATGTGTAATGTTTCATTTTTACTATTCTATTTTCAATACCATCTGTTGATGGATAATTCCTGTTTTCTTGGATGGATATTTATTTCCTAAGGTTAAAAAATTAAATTTCTTATAAAATGCTATGGCTGTTTCTCTAGCACTTAATTCAATTTTAGATACGTTCTTCGTCTTACTATATCTTATTAATTCCTTTATTATTTTTGTTCCAATTCCATGCGTTTGAAACGACTTCTCTATAGCCATTTAAGAAATAAAACTTATTTTGCTTTCAATATTTAAACGTCCTACACCAATTACTTTTGTTTTTTTTTAAATATACTAGATGAATACCATCTGATTCAAATTTATCGTTAATTAAATCTAAACTATTATTTGTATTCTGAAAAAATAGTTTTTCTCTAATCGAAACAGCTTCTTTATAATAAGAGCTTTTAGTAGTTATATATTTTAATTCAAATTTATCCAATTTATTTATAAACCTTCAAAGTTATTAAAACCTCGCAGGTTATCTTATTTTGGTAAACGGCACTTTATTTTCCATAGCATTCATTATAAAATTATCTTCCAATCCGTTTACAATCCATGTATCAATATTCGCTTTTTTTGTTACTGAAGCAGCTTCAATTTTAGATTGCATACCTCCACTTCCATGAGATGATTTTGAATCAACAACTTGTTGCTTCAATACATCAAAATTTGATACTTCTTTAATTGTTTCAGGAGCTTTATTTTCAATTGACGCTTTGGTGTAAATACCGTTTGTATTGGTTGCTATGATGAACAAATCCACTTTTAAAAGTGATGCTGTTAATGCACCTAACTTATCGTTGTCTCCAAATTTAATTTCATCCGTAGCAACGGTGTCATTTTCATTAATTATAGGAATATAACTATTGTTAACCAAAACATTAATCGTGTTTACAATATTAGTTTTACTTTCCTTTTTTTCAAAATCGGAATACGATAACAAACATTGAGAAGTCAATAAGCCATATTCTCTAAAAATCTCTTGATAAATACGAATTAAATGCGGCTGACCAATAGATGCCAATGCTTGTTTTACAAAAACTTCTTCTTGCTTACTTTCTAACTTCACAAACTGTTTAGCCACAGCAATAGCTCCAGAACTTACAATAATAAACTCACAGGTATCTTTAAGTTTTGCAATTTGATTTGCAATATCTTCAATCTTACCTCTGGAGATATTATCGGTTTCTTTGGTTAATGTATTAGAACCTATTTTTAATAAAATGCGTTTTCTTTTCATTATTTAAATTTCAACCGCTTTTTTTCAAATACCCATTATGGACGGCATTATTATCTTATTTGTCCATTTCCATGAACATACCACTTATTGGTTACTAAATGTTGTAAACCAATAGGGCCACGTTGGTGTAATTTATCTGTACTAATAGCCAATTCACCACCTAAACCTAATTGCCCACCATCTGTAAATCGTGTAGATGCGTTATGATACACCGCTGCCGTATCAACATTTTCCATAAACAATTTTGCCTGAGCTTCATTACTTGTTACTATAACTGAAGAATGTCCGCCAGAATATGTATTAATCCTAGCTATAGCTTCTGAAATTGATTGTATTTCTCCAATAACAATCTTGTAATCCAAAAACTCCTCGTACCATATAGTGTCAGATTCAAAAGGCTTAACCTCATCAAACTTACATATAGCTTCGTCTCCTAAAATTTCGATATTAGAAACTTTTAGCTTAGAAATCAAACGTTCTAAAAACACTTTTTTATTAGGTAAATTGTCATCAATTAAAACTTTATCTACCGCATTACATGCTGAGATTTTCGACTTACCATTCATAATAAGATCTAGCGCCATATTAAAATCTGCCTCCTTATGGACGTACACAAAATTGTTACCACGACCACTAATAATTACTGGACATGTAGCATGTTCTTTTACAAACGCAATTAAACGTTCTCCGCCTCGAGGTACAATTAAATCCACTTTCTGAGTTGGATTTTCTAAAAAAGCTTGTGTTTCTGTTCTGTTGAATTGCAAATATGCTACCCAATCGGTAGACGCATCATTTTCTTTCAAAGCTTGATGCCACAATTCTACAATCTTCAAATTAGAACGTAAAGATTCTTTTCCGCCTTTTAATAAAATTTTATTTCCCGATTTAAATGCTATACCAGCAGCCTCAACCGTAACATCTGGACGAGATTCATAAATAATTAAAACCGTACCAAATGATGCCGTTTTATTATAAACCTGCATACCATTATCGTGCTTAAAACTAAAGCGTTCCACACCAACAGGGTCTTCTTGAGAAGCTAAATGCGTTGCCGCTTTAATCATCTCGTCTACTTTAGAATCATCAACTTTTAAACGATCGAACATCGAAATATCATCACCATTATAAGCCTCTAAATCGGTCTTATTTATGGCAATTATAGATTGACGTTCTTGTTCTAAAAGAACAGCCATTTTAAGTAAAACAGCATTTCTTTTTTCTATGGATAATAATGTGTTCATAATTCTAAATATTATTTCAAAGCCTTTTTTAAGGCATCAAAAAATTGATCAATATGATTCTTTTCAATATTTAAAGGCGGTAAAATTCTTAGCAATTTTTTATTAGCTGCACCTCCGGTAAATATCTTATAATTATAAATTAAATCTTTACGTAAATCTCCAACCTCAAAATCAAATTCTAAACCGAGCATTAACCCTCTTCCTTTAATATGTCTTATCTGCGGGATTGTTTTAGCAATAGATATAAAATATTCAGACACGGCATTAACATTGTCCATCAAGTTTTCAGATTCTATCGTGTTTAAAACTGCTAAACCTGCGGCACATGCTAAATGATTTCCACCAAAAGTAGTCCCTAACATACCATATTTAGACTCTATATCTGGATGTATTAAAATCCCTCCAATAGGAAACCCATTCCCCATACCTTTAGCTATTGGAACAATATCTGGTGTTACATTATAATGTTGAAACGCAAAGAATTTACCCGAACGCCCATAACCAGATTGTACCTCATCTGCAATAAACATGGTGTTATTCGCTTTACAAAGTTTATCAACAGTTTCAAAAAATTCTGCAGAACCTTGGTCCAAACCACCAACACCTTGAATAAATTCAACAATAACCGCGCAAACATCACCTTTCTCTAATTCAGCTTTAACACCTTCAATATCATTTAATGGTAAAATAGTTACTGCTTGCTGTGCATTGATTGGGGCTATTATATTTTTATTATCAGTTACTGCTACAGCAGCAGAAGTACGCCCATGAAATCCATTTTTAAAAGCAACTACTCGAGACTTTCCAGTTTTAAAAGATGCTAATTTTAAAGCATTCTCATTTGCCTCAGCCCCAGAACTACATAAAAATAACTCATAATCTTTACAACCAGAAAGCGCTTCAATTTTATCAGCTAATTGTTTTTGTAATGGATTCTGAATGGCATTGGAATAAAAACCCAAAGCTTCCACTTGATTCTGAATGGCTTTAACATAATTTGGATGTGCGTGCCCAATGGATATTACGGCATGCCCTCCATAAAGATCTAAGTATTCATCACCCTTTTCATCGTAAACATGAATACCTTTCCCCGAAACCGGAGTTACATTATATAATGGATAAACGTCAAATAATGGCATTTTAATTAGTTTTAATTTGATTAATTTTCTCGAAGGAAGCATTAATTCCTTTTATTAAGGACGAGCTTAAACCCTGATGTTCCATCTCATTTAAACCTTCAATAGTACAACCACTTGGTGTCGTTACACGATCAATTTCCTCCTCTGGATGCTTACCAGATTCTTTCAATAACGAAGCAGCGCCAAAACAAGTTTGCATCGCTAGTTCATGAGCTTCATGAGCTTCAAACCCCAATTGAATAGCACCTTGGGTTGTGGCTCGAATTAAGCGCATCCAAAAAGCAATACCACTGGCACAAATAACGGTTGCTGCCTGCAATTGTTCTTCAGGAATCACCATAGAATGCCCCATGTTATCAAAAATATTCTTTGCAAGCGCTACCTTCTCTTTTCCTTTTTCATTAGTAGAAACACATGTCATGGATTGCCCTACAGAAGCTGCCGTATTGGGCATAGCACGAATAACGTAACTATCTTGACCAACAATCCCTTCAATTCTTGAGATAGCAAATCCAGTAATTACAGAAATTAGAACTTGACTCGGTTTTAAACCCGATTTAACCGCATTTAAAATACCTTCAAAATGCCTAGGTTGGATTGCAAAAATAATCACATCCGCATTTTCAACTGCCAATAAATTGTCCGATGATAATGTTACCCTAGCATCCGTATCAAATCCTTTCAAAGCATCCAAATTCCTTTTCGTTAAATATAACGAGGTCAATCCTTCCGAGGTCAATAACCCTTTTGCAATAGACTGCCCTAAACTTCCTGCTCCAATAATTGCTACTCTCATATTTCAATCTATTTTTCATTCCTCATAAAAGGGAATTTTATATTTTTTGGCGTTACCACAAGGGTCGGGCTTTACGCTACAAGTCCTCACTCCCAAAAGGTCGCTGTGGGCTTTCCACTACAATCCCTAACGCGCCATTATTACAGACTTCTCTAACTCTAAAAATAAGTAGCCTTTAAACCTAAGCCCGTTGTTTCTTCCAAACCAAACATCAAGTTCATGTTTTGAACCGCTTGACCAGAAGCCCCTTTTAATAAATTATCAATTACACTTGTAACTAATAGTTTACCATTATGCTTATGCACATGTACCAAACACTTATTAGTATTTACAACTTGTTTCATATGTAAAAACTCATCCGATACAAATGTAAATTTTGCGTCTTTATAAAATGCGTTGTAAATTTCTTTCGCCTTTTCAACTGTACCTTCAAAATCAGTATAAATCGTTGCAAAAATACCTCTAGAAAAATTACCTCTATTTGGCATAAAAATAATTTCTGAATTAAAACGAGATTGCAATTGATTAACCGTTTGATTAATCTCCCCTAAATGCTGATGCGTAAACGGCTTATAATAAGAGAAATTATTATCTCTCCAAGTATAATGTGTGGTTGCCGATAATGATGTTCCTGCCCCTGTTGCTCCAGTAACCGCATTAATGTGTACATCTTTGTTTAACAAACCATTTTCTGCCAGTGGCAATAATCCTAACTGAATTGCGGTAGCAAAACATCCAGGATTTGCAATATACTTTGCTTTTTTAATATCCTCTCTTTGCAATTCTGGTAAACCATATACAAATGTTTTTCCATTAAAAACTTTATCGGCTTCCAATCTAAAATCATTTCCTAAATCGATAATTTTTGTACTCTCTGAAAACGTGTTTGCAGATAAAAATTTAACCGAATTCCCATGACCTAAACATAAAAACAACACGTCAACATTTGGATTTACAGTATCTGTAAATTTTAAATCTAACGACCCAACTAGATCTTGATGCACCTTATTAATTTTGTTTCCAGCATTCGATGTGCTAAACACAAAATCAATTTCAGTTTCTGGGTGGTTAATTAATAATCTAATTAACTCACCAGCCGTATAACCTGCACCTCCAATAATTCCAACCTTAATCATAACTTAAGAGTTTACTTGTCTATATATTTTATTTTGATTTCCTAGAATTTTAATAAATCCTTTAGCGTCGTCTGCTGTCCAAGCTTTATTCTCCTCACCATAAGTACTAAAATTACTTGACATTAAATCGTGCTTAGAAACAATACCATCTACAGAAAAATGATACGGTTTTAGAGAAACAACTACATCTCCAGAAACCATTTTTTGAGAACTCTGTAAAAAAGCCTCCGTATCTCTCATTACTGGATCTAAATATTGGCCTTCATGTAAATGCATACCGTAAAAACTGGATAAATATTCTTTGTGCTGTAATTGCCATTTTGTTAATGTATGCTTCTCTAACAAATGGTGTGCTTTAACTATTATTAAAGCAGCAGCAGCTTCAAAACCAACCCTTCCTTTAGTTCCTACAATAGTATCTCCAACATGAATATCTCTACCAATAGCAAATTTAGATGCCAAATCATTAAGAGTTTCAATATTATTTTGAGGTGTATTTTCTTTACCATTTAAAGCCGTAAATTCTCCGTTTTTAAAAGTAAGGGTTACTTTCTCCTCACCTTCTTTTTCTAATTGAGATGGATATGCTTCACTTGGTAATGGTTTTTCAGATTTTAAAGTCTCAACGCCACCAACACTAGTTCCCCAAAGCCCTTTATTAACAGAGTACTTTGATTTTTCCCAAGACATGTCTATACCTTCAGATTTTAAATAATCTATTTCTTCTTGTCTTGTTAGTTTTTGATCTCTTATGGGCGTTATAATTTTAATTCCTGGTGCTAATGTTTGAAAAATCATATCAAATCGAACTTGGTCATTTCCAGCACCAGTACTACCATGTGCAATATATTCTGCATCAATACTTTTTGCGTATTCCACTATTTCAATAGCCTGAATAATACGTTCTGCACTAACAGATAATGGGTAGGTATTATTTTTTAATACATTTCCGAATATTAAATACTTTACCACTTTTTGATAAAATGTAGCAACAGCATCAATATTTTTATATGTTGAAACACCCATTTTATAGGCATTGCTTTCAATATGTTTAATTTCTTCTTTTGTAAAACCTCCTGTATTCACGCTAACTGCATGAACATCATACGCTTTTGATAAACTTACTGCACAATACGATGTATCTAACCCACCACTATATGCTATTACTAATTTTTTCATCTTTTACTTATGTATAACTTATTCTTCTTTATATTTTAATTGTCCTATTACAGATTCAAAACATGCATTAACATAATATCTATAACTGAATTCATCTCGTAATTTCCCTAACTTCTCAAGTTCTTCAACCAATACCGCAGACATTTTAGATAATGTAACATGAGTCATCCCTAACATTTCATTATAGTGGTGAACTTTAGGTGTTTGCGCAATAGAAATAAGATATGTATCTGAATAAAATTCGGTCATTCTAGACATTAATAATAAGCCTAAATTATAATTTCGACATTCTCTATCAACCCATAAACACGAACGTTCGTATACCGAGTGCCCTTTAACAAAATGCTCATGAACAAAAATATGACCAAGTATTTGATTTCCTTTTTTCAACAAAAAACACCCGTTTCCAATTCGGTTTTTCAACATTTCTACACTTACAAAATACAATGTAGGAAGCTCCTTTGATCGTTCTGAAATAACTTCTAATACTTTATTAGAAAGTTTATAGACTAGCTCTACTTCTATCCCTGCCAATGTGCAATAAACCTCAGCCCTCTGTAAAACAGTTTTTATCTCTACTTCCAAAATAGTATTAATTTTAATTTATGCGTTTTATAGCATATTTATATTTTAATCAACAATACTGATTACAACTTAAAAATCAATAATTTGATTCTTAAATTAAATAGTTTATTAAAGTATTTTAAACTTTAAAAACGATTAATTTAAATTCTTAAAATAACGAAAATTGAAAGCTATTTACTTTCTTAAAAACAGCCCGTTAGGGGCGATTTTGAGGAATACGCACAATAGTAGTTTTAGTATATTTTACTAAAAAAAAAGAGGTAAGAGATATGTGGTTTCCTGTTTTCACTGAATAACTACTCAAACTATTAACTCTAAATCGTCGGCGCAAGCCCCTTTCGTTAATATTAAGGCGCAAAACTACAACTAATTATGGATTAAGCAACCGTTTAATTAAAAAAAATATGATAAATTTTCTGTTTGGAAATTGATAATAATCTATTAAATTAATAGAATTTTAGTGTAAAAAATTAAACACAACTATTATATTGTTTTTATTTTTTGTAATCAAACTTTCTTGAGGATACTCTGTCTTTAGTAGGAAAATCGTCAGGCAGTTTCGTTTGCTTTACCTTACCTGTTGCAGCCCATTCAGTACCTCGTTTTAAAAGTACCATAAAGCCAACACATTCAAAAGATGCATCATCATGACCTAATGTAGTATGAAAAACTCTGCCTTTACCATAATCTATAACCATAGCAACAGGTTCTTTTTGTTCTAATTCTGGTGCTTTTAAACTTGATGGTGAAGTAGCCAAAATAGTAACGTTTTCCGCAGGCCCTCTTAAATAAGCATAACACTCATCTGCGGCATGCATCCATGTTTCAGGCATACCTTTAGTTACAGGATGTTCTTGATTGTAAGTAGTTACCAGAAATGGTTCTCGCTTACCATGTTTTCCTGCCAGCCCACTGGTATAATCTTTTTTAGGCGCATTGTTTTTATCAACATACAAATAGGGTCCATCTTTTTCTGTTCTATCTCCCCAGCCGCCAATAGCGATCATTTTGTTATAAGCTTTCCATTCAGGAAAACTATTATCGGCAGCATGTACACTTACAAAACCACCTCCATTTTTCACATAAAGCTCAAAATTTTCCTGAGTTTTGTCTGGCCAAGGGGCTGCCTGTAAACCAAAATTAGAAATAACAACATCGTATTTTGAAAAATCCGGATTAAAATCTGGATCCATTTTAGAATTACCCTCAATACCTTCTGCTACATTTGCTAAAACTAACCAATCTTTAAATTTTTTACTTTTATTTAAAAATTTTGTTCTAGAAATATCAACTTGAAAAACACCAGATTCTTCTAAATAATGCTTCATCATTATAGTTGATTTCGGCCAAACCTCATGGTTGTTTTGACCATCAACAATAAGTACTCTTATCTTTTCTTTTTTCGTTTCAGTGCATGTAACAGCAGTAAATAAACAGAAACCTATTAGTAAAAAAACAAAACGTTTAATCATATCTTAATTTTATTTATTTAACTCTCTAACCCAAACATTTTTATAACTCACGGGACTTCCGTGATCTTGCAATATAATAGGCCCTTTACCATGCGCTTTGTTTTTAGGCCAACCAATATATTCTGTTGTTCCTTTTATTTCAAAATGATCTTGGATTAAAACACCATTATGAATCACCGTAATTATAGCAGGTTTTATTTTTTTGTCTCTATTAAACTCTGGTGCATGATAAATTATATCATAACTATTCCATTCTCCTGTTGAAACAGAAGCTTTCGCTAACGGAACTGATTGTTTATAAATAGAACCCACTTGCCCATTAACATATGTATCGTTATCATTATTATCTAACACTTGCACTTCGTATTTTCCTTGAAGAAATATACCACTATTACCTCTGTTTTGTCCATCACCTTGTATTTCACTTGGCGATTTCCATTCCATATGAAGTTGTACAGAACCAAACTTCTTTTTAGTTTGAATTGTAGCATTAATAGTATCATTAGCGCGATGTACAATCATGCTTTTTTCTTTTTCATTTAATATCCATGTTGCGACGCCGTTATTGTTTACACTTTCCCATGCATTCAAATTAGTGCCATCAAAAAGCACAATAGCATCACTCGGAACTCCGTTTTGTCCAATAGGATTTACTATGGGTGGAACTGGCTTGTAAAATTCGGTTTCTTCTGGTTTTGTGGGTTCAGTTAATTCTTCTTCACTATCAGAAATAGCACTAAACTCTTTAACTTCCTGTTTACAAGAAATAATTAAAAAGACGACCAAAGTCATTATGCTAAACCTCTTCATATGTATTGATTTCAGTTAATGTTTATTTAAAAAATCGGTTAATATAGACTTACAAGTTATTAATGTATTTTCATCTAAACATTCCACTCTATCCTTGTTGGTGTGTAAAACATTCAAAAAATGATATATATTACTAGAGGTTAAATTAACGGTTGGAATGCCATTTTTGGAAAACACATACGAGTCTGTTGAAGATAAAAAAGAGTTTAAAAAAACAACTTCCTTGTAATCTAAATTTACATCTTCATTTCTTATAGTCTCATAAGTTGGGCATTTACTAAACTTATGCCCATTATACAACGTTTCCTTAAATAGAAGGTTTCTAAATTTGAATCCAAACCTTCGTGCATTTCTCATAACAGCAACTTTACCTCTACCAACACCATCTAAACAGATTACCTCCTTTATTTTTAGTTTCTTTCGATTTGCAAGAAACATAAATTTACTAGCACCTTTTAAACCTCTTTCTTCTAATCCAGTAAATAGAAAAGCAATCCGTTTTGATTTTATTGCATTATAATTCTCTTTAATTAAATTCAATAAAATAGTTGTTGATGCTAAATTATCTAACGCGCCTTTATAATTCTTAGATTCTCTATCTTTATCATAATGCGCTGTAATCAATGAAAACTCACTATCTATCTGTCCTGGGATAAAAATATTCTGTTGGCGATTTCCTAATTGTTGAGTTTCATAATGAACACCTGCGCTATCTAATTCTTTTTTAATGAATTCGCATATTTCAGTAGAACTGAGTTCTGTCATTTTATAAATCGCATCAAACTCGCTAAATGTACCTACTGGATTTTCACTTTTATATTCATAACTAATATAAGAATTGATAAAAATAAAAAGTCCTTTTAAAGCACTCAAATTAACCAATAAGAATAGAGAAAAATAAGCAATAATTAAATATTTTAGAATTTTCAATACGTCTTTTTATTAATTTTAAATCCCCAAAACACCCTTTAAAAAACCCTCATCAACATCTCCTCCAGCAAAATCATCAAAACTGCGTTTTGCGGCTTCAATAATATGCTTTTGAATAAAGGGCGCACCTTCTCGCGCACCTTGTTCAGAAGATTTTATACAACACTCCCATTCCATAACCGCCCAAACATCACAATCATATTTAGTCAATTTTGAAAAAATGCCTTTAAAATCTACTTGCCCATCGCCTAAAGAACGGAAACGCCCAGCACGATCTTTCCAATCAGAATAACCACCATAAACACCTTGTTTTCCTGTGGGATTAAACTCTGCATCTTTAACATGAAACGCCTTTATACGCTCGTTATAAAAATCTATAAATGATAAATAATCTAAATGTTGCAACACAAAATGACTAGGATCGTACAAAATATTAGCGCGTTTATGATTTCCAGTAGCTTCCAAAAAACGCTCAAACGAAACCCCATCATGCAAATCCTCACCCGGATGAATTTCATAACACACATCAACACCCTGTTCATCAAAATGATTTAAAATTGGCATCCATCGGTTTGCTAATTCTTGAAAACCCATCTCTACTAAGCCGTTTGGTCGCTGAGGCCAAGGATATACCGTATGCCACATCAATGCTCCAGAAAATGTGGCGTGCGATTTTAAACCTAACCGCCCACTTACAGTTCCAGATTTTTTAACAAAATCTATAGCCCATTCCGTTCTAGCCTTCGGGTTATTTTTAACGTGCTCTGGCGCAAAACCATCAAACATGATATCGTAAGCAGGATTTACCGCCACCAATTGCCCTTGTAAATGCGTCGATAATTCGGTAATTTCTAATCCGTATGAATTTACTTTTCCCTTCAATTCATCACAATAGGTTTGACTCTCTGCCGCGGTTTCAATATCAATTAAACCAGATTCCCAAGTAGGTATTTGAATCCCTTTATAGCCTAAATCCGCAGCCCATTTACACATCCCATCCAAAGAATTAAATGGCGCTTCATTTCCTGCAAATTGCGCCAAAAATACCGCTGGTCCTTTTATTGTTTTCATAATTCTGTATTATTTTTTAGCGTTACCACAAGGGTCGGGCTTTCACTACTTGCTCCCTCCCAAAAGGTCGGGGAGCTCAAACATGCCGTTCAATCCCTAACGCACCTGTCCGTTAACATTATTTTTAAGATTAATTTATTTTCGTCCACGCCGAATTGTTACTATCACTTTCAACCGCTGCATAAATAAACTTCATACCACGAATACCATCATCAACAGTCGGGTAATCTGGTTCATCTACAATTTCACCATTATTAATAGCCAAAACATGTGTCGCAAAATTTTTGTAAATAGTAGCAAAAGCTTCTAGATAGCCTTCTGGATGTCCCGCCGGAATTCTAGAAACGTTAAGCGCTTCTTCATGTAAACCGTTCCCATTTGGTGTAAAAATCTTTTTGGGTTCTTTTAGCCAACGTGTAATTAATTTATTCGGATTTTCTTGATGCCATTCTAAACTTCCTTTGGTACCGTAAACTCTAATTGCCAAGTTATTTTCTTCTCCTAATGCAATTTGTGAAATAGAAATACTGCCTTTTGCACCATTATCCATTCGTATTAGCATATTACCATCGTCATCTAAAATTCTACCTTCCCCAAATGTTCCTAAATCCGCAGCTATTTCAGCTATTTTAAGCCCTGTAATGTATTCAATTAAATTTTCAGCATGCGTACCAATATCTCCTAAAGCACCACCAATTCCAGATTTTTTAGGATCAATTCTCCAAGCAGCTTGCTTTTGTCCTGTTTTCTCTAAAGATGTAGATAACCAACCTTGAAGATATTGTGCTTGTATTTTTCTAATAGTTCCTAATTCACCTTTTGAAATCATAGCTTTAGCTTGTTTCACCATAGAATTCCCCGTATAATTATGAGTCAACGCAAATAGTTTTCCACTTTTGGCAATCACTTTTTGAAGTGTTTCTGCTTCATCCAAAGTTAGGGTTAAAGGTTTATCACAAACTACGTGAAACCCATTTTCTAATGCCATTTTTGCTGGTGGAAAATGCATATGATTTGGTGTTACAATTGCCACAAAATCCATGCGTACATCTTCAGGCAGTTCTCTTTCCTTTTGAATCATGTCGTTAAAAGTTCCGTAACATCTACTTTTATCTAAATTCAATGCAATTCCAGATGCTATTGATTTTTCAGCAGTACTACTAAAAGCACCACAAACCAATTCTATCATGCCATCGATTGCCGATGCTCTTCTATGTACATCTCCAATAAACGAGCCAGTGCCTCCGCCAACCATTCCCATTCTTAATTTCCTACTCATTAAGTATTTTTAATATGTTTTATAATTTAGTTGTGCACTTGAGCTATCCTCATATGGGCTATTTTTTTTCTAGCGAAAAAAAATAGCCCATAAAGTACTACCAATGCCATCGGAAAATATACCATATAACCCAAAGTTGCTCTTCCTGCCACAACCTCTGCAGCTTCCGCAGTTAAACCAGAATTTAAAGCAGCTTCGCGTCCTTTATCTAACCAAGAACCAATTACTGGCTGCCAAATGCCTGTGGCTAACATACCTGCGCCACCAACTAACGACATGCCTAAGGCTCCCGTTTTTGGCAAATATTCTGAAACAAAACCAATAGTTGTAGGCCAAAAATAACATACTCCAACTGCAAATAAAATTGCCGACATATAAATAAGCGCTGCTCCTTCAACTACACTCATTGCAAAAACAGCAATAGTTGTTAAAATGGCAGACATCCACAAAACACCAACTGGATTTAACTTATGTACCAATGGCCCTGCAAAATAGCGACCCAAAGCCATAATAGTTGTTATCATTGCAAAAACCAGCATGGGGTTTACACCGGTACTTCCTAATATTTTTTCAACCCATTGCTGTACACCAAGTTCAGAAGTTGCAGACAGCGTCATACAAATTGCAATAAATATGAATAAAGGGTTTGCTAAACCTTTAATATTCAAAGTTGTATTTGTTTCGATATGCTGACTTTCTGGAAACTTTTGTTTGAAGAATAAAAAACCGTAGATGATAGTAGGTACAAACATAATGGCTATTTGAGCTTGCCATCCTAATCCTAAGTAAGTCATTAATCCCGAAATTAACGCACCAATAGCGAGTCCTCCAGGAAACCAAACATGAAATTTATTTAACATGGCTGTTCGGTTATTTGTATACATATCTGCAATCATAGGATTACAAGCAGCTTCTACTGAACCGTTGGCAAAACCAATTAGTAAAGATGAAATTAATAGCGTTATAAATCCGCCAGCATAAATAGTCATTAAAAGCCCAATTAAATGCGACACAAATGCCATTATCATCAATTTTCTTGCACCTAATTGATTGTAAAGCAATCCGCCCAAAATTGTAGCAATTGGAAACCCACCAATAGCCATGGCATTTATCCAGCCTAATTGTGAATTGGTTAGTTTAAATTGAACGCCTAAATCACTTAATACACCTGCTCTTATAGCAAACGTCATAGCTGTTACTATTAAAGCTATACAGGCAGCAGTAAAAATTTGATTTTTATTGACCTCTTTCATAATTATTAAATTTGCTTTATTTTATTATGAAAGTTGTTTTCCTACTTTAATTAGTAAATCTCTTGTCAATTTAATGCCCTCTTCTTCAGGCTTTATTTTACCTTCATATTCTACGCCAACAAAACCTTTATAACCAGACGCTTTTACCATTTTCATGATTTTATAATAATCAATCAATGTATCATCTCCAACGTCATCAAAATTATAAGATTTAGCACTTACAGCCTTAGCATAAGGTAACAACTCTTGCATACCTTTATATCTATCATAATCGTTAATACAGTTTCTATCTTTATCTTTTTTAATACAGAAGTTTCCAAAATCTGGTAGCGTACCACAATTTTCATTTTTTACTTGTGAAAACACATTAGTCATCCATTCACCATTAGAAGAAAACCCTCCATGATTTTCAACTAAAATATTAATATTGGAATCTTTTGCAAAGTCTGAAAGTTTCGACAAAGAATCAACGGTAGCCTTTATCGCTTCATCATTATCAATCCCACCTGCAAGATTTACGCGTATGGCATGACATCCTAAAAAAGACGCTGCTTCCACCCATTTATAATGATTTTCAATAGCTAGTAATCGTTTATTAGTATCTGGATTTGCAAGTTCGCCTTCACCATCAATCAT
>Ga0114952_1001840_pt1 | contig 17214 bp, 22 predicted proteins | sample SidtaG_2_FD_87303 | JGI IMG/M metagenome (GOLD analysis project Ga0114952, IMG submission 87303) | Marine algal microbial communities from Sidmouth, United Kingdom - Sidmouth_Asex2 metaG | ecosystem: Host-associated > Algae > Red algae > Unclassified | place: Sidmouth, United Kingdom | collected...
TAACTCTAACTATGAGATTTGGTTGAGTAATTCGAATTTTTCAACGGGCTGCATTCAAGATAGTGTTTTAGTTCCTAGTAATACTCAATACATTTTAGATTTCTCTCTTGATCGAAATGCCTCTGTAAACGATTATACTGATTGCCCAATGGTTTGTATAGACACTGTAAATACTAGAATTAGTGATCACGATTCTCTAAATTTAGCTTTCCCTTTAGAAGCTACCAATACGAATTGGCAATATAGAGTCATTCAATCTGGAGAATCAGGTGAGTGCGAATGTCGATTAACCATCACAGATGCCGATATTAACTAAATAAAAAAAACAGAATAAGCTTCCTAATTGGCTTATTCTGTTTTTAAGTTTTAGGTGATACTTTCTTTAAAAATACTTACGCATTTCTATCAATAACTTATCAAACAAAGGGACAACCGCTTTCATTTCTGTTGGGGTCATGTATTGCACAGAGTGATATTTTCGCTTTGTCAAAAAGATATTAGTCAGCTTCATCTTCTGTAATTTATAGCCAATATATTGTTCAAATAAACGAGCAAAGATTTCATTCCGACGTAAAAAATATTCTAAATAATGTTTACTTGGAATTGCCTTTCGAATTCGTTTGACATAATTCGAATCGCCTTTTTTTGAGGCATCCCAATACGCCTTTTCTAGAATGTCCTCTACAAGATATCGCATCGGCATTTTCTTACGATCATAAGTGATACGAGCTGGATTCGTAGAACGCCCATCAGTCAAAGCATGAATGCTAGCGTGCGGTTCTCCCCTAGCTCCAAAGTAGTAATCCAAGAAATGACCATACTCGTGGGCAAAAGAGCCTACCCCTCCCGAAAATACAAATCGAACTTTCTTTGCAAGAGGTTTATCAAAACGATTCGCTTCATAATAACGAGTCATATTGATTATTTTACTGGCAGGTTCATAATGTGCCAAGGCTCCTTTTACCCCTCTCGCTCCAAAAGCAACACCTAAGGTTTTATTCAAACCAAGATTATTATTCTTAAATTTTAACACTCGATTCAAATCAAATAAGCAGACTGCCAAAGCTGCTAGATAATTAAAACGATCCTCATGCGTTACCCAATTACCAAACTGATAGCCTTTCAAATGAAATACCTTAGAAACATCTCGTATATCTTCAATCTTCCTCAAATCATTATCAATCGATCCTTTTCGAAAATACTTATACAAATCTACAAAACCCTGATCTTCCCACCATCGCTCTGCTCTTGAGCCGCCTTCTAGCTCTAATGTATCAACAATCTTCATCTACTTTCTACGTTTTTTAGTCGTCCCTGATTTCATCTTTCCAAGCTTTTTTAAGCGCTCTTGGTTCAACATACTATTCGGAACGCCTTTTCCGACAATCTCTTCCCCTTTTGGCAATTTTGCCTTTTCTTTTTTCAGTCTTTTCATCTATTTTTTTTGTTAGTTAATAATGTTAAAACGCCTAATATAGCAGCTTTACAGCCTAATGTCAAGCAAAAAAAATACGCTCACCTTTTTTAGGAGCGTAATTTTTTGGCTTTCTATTATTTCTAATCACTCTAAAGGATTTCTAAATTGATCTAACCATAGGATTACTCTTTCAAATTATTAACAAAATCCTTCAGAGCAGCAACATAAACCACCTTCTCCTTTGCCTCGATTGCCTTCAGCTCCTCATGCAAAGATTCATCAAATAAGGTTTCAATTGCTTCTGTACACATTTCTTGTAAAACTTCAGGCTTCACAGCATCCAACTCTACTTGCCCTAAGCCCGTCCAGTTTTGCGCCCTAGAATCACTCTTTTTAGTTGGAGCTGGTGGCAAATTCATTTCCAAGACCTGCTCTTCCATCAAAGCAATTCGCTTTACATTTACATCAACGCCAAAATCTTCTAAATTGGCTTGAATGCTTCTTGGGATATCCTCCCCACTGGCATCGTAATCCCCAAAATATAAGATTACCGCCTCTTTCCCTTCATTCACTGCTTCTTGAAAACGCTTGGCTGCTTCATTCAAAAAGGTTAAAGAAGGATAACCCTTACAAGGAGCTAGAGCAACTCCTTCCATTCTACAAGGTTGATTAAATACACCCTGCAACGCTTTCTTTTCTATCCAAACTTCTACAAAGTAAGGTTGATTTTCCCAACGATACTTTCTATAGTTTTTCATCCAGTACTCAATCGTATGTTTAGAAGATTCTATTTCATCACTTACAATCGTTTCTTGAATGACCGTTTCTCCCAGCACAGAACGGTCATGGTCGCTAAACGTTTCAAAGTGAACTAAACCTTGCCAACGTGCCTTGGTCATGGCTGCAACTACTCGCTTATAATGTTGAATACTATTCGTCATTCCCAAAGCAACTAATTGATAGTGCAATCCTCTCAAGGTTAAAATACCATGCTCATAATTTGAGATGACTTCTAAAGAATTGTCTATGATCCATTGACGATTAAATTCGTCTTTTGTTCTTGTTGCCATTCTTGATATTGTTTTATTTATTACTTCTATTTTACTTCCGAAGTACTCGGCAGTAACCTTTGATTTATCGGGCTTTCAGCCTTTTTGTTACTGCGGAAGTAATTCCAAATACTTCCGAGTACTTCCGCAGTAAAAAGCCTAAATTTTGTTGCTTGTCGTTTTCTTTCTTGCATTCAAATAACAATTTCGAGTACAGTAGGTATGGTTGTGATTCTTATGCACAAAAGGCGTAGAACATTCAGGGCAAATACGAGTGTAATCCTTCTTCACCTTTTCCACTTCCACAGGAGGAGGGGAAGCTTCATAATCCTTAAATCCAATTTTTTTAGCACGAGCGCCAACTTCTTCAACCCTTGGAACTTCCAGTTTTACTTCCAAAGTATCCTCTGTTACTTCGCTAGTACTGCCTGTACTTGCCAAGTCTTCAGCTATTTTTTTCAACTCCTGTCGTTCCTTCTCACATTCGGTATAATACCACCAAGAAAAGCACATAGAAAAGACAAACAACAACTCAAAACCAATCGCAGCAATCACCAACTTTCGACCTAAATCCGCACGTTCTGCTTTCACCTGCTCCGAGCGCTCTTCAAAGATTTTAAAAGCCTTGGTTCGAGCCGCCTTGTTCATCACTACGAGACTAGCCAGAGCAGAATCCTTTTTCACTTGAATCGCTTGAATGTTTTGATTGTGCTGGTTGATCGTTTCTGTATCTTCACTTCTTAACTTTCCTCGCCAAGTTCTTTCCTTTCTAAATTTTTCACGCTCTGCAATAACCGCATTCATTCGACTATCATATTCTTCCTCAATGGCATTAGGTCCTTCTTGTTTGGGCTGCTCTTGGAGCGCATCATCAATCAATAGATCAGGTAAGATTTTAGCACCTTCCACCGCAATGTAAATACTCGTTGCCAAGGTAATGCCTGCTAAGATCGCAGGAAACAATTCAACATTCTTATACTGAAAAATACCTTGCATCACATCATTCGTAGACAAGCGCTTAATTACCTCGATAGCAATTAACAAAGTCACAGAAGCAATCAAGCGAACCAAAACAGGCGTTCCTTCAAACAAATAGGAGAGCATCACAAAAGCCGTGATCGCACTTGAGATCTGAGCCACAAAACCCATCGTTAGAAAAGCAACATTTGCTTGAGCAAAGCGCTCTGAAAATTTCTTATGCTTGAATTTGGAGTCCAGAGTCTTGTCTAAATTCTTTTTAAATATTAAGCCATTGACTAGATTTCGAGCCTTGGCGTATGGGTTTTCTCTAAAAGTTGTCATATCTTTGTCTTTCAAAATGCTCTTATTCGGAGTTGCTGGGTTCGATACAGCAACTCCTTTTTAATTTATTTACTACTTCTTTAGTTTTTTTTGATGCGCTTCAAACTTCAGCATCATATCCAAATCTTCTTTCAGCTCTGGTTCCTCTGTAAATACACCAAGCATCAAAGCCAGAAATTGAGTTTTGCTTTCTGCATGAATGTGGATAGCTCCCTTTTCATCCACTCTAATTAAAGCCCACAGCTGAGCTTGGTCTAACAGCTTTTTTGAATTTTGAATCACATGATCCTTTGCACTTAATTCGGGCTTTTGATTTCCACTTGCCATTTTTTATACTTTTATCAATGAGTAAAATATTTTTAATTAATAGTATTCTTAAAACACGCTCAATCCAGTATGAGAATTGATTTCATGCGCTTGTAATCGGTCTAAAATCGGTTGTAAATAGCCCATAAAAAAAGCCGTATCTTCCTGCTCTTTCTCCAAAATTTCCAATTCAATAGAAAAGACATATCTAAAGCAATACTTTTCTAAAGGCGTGAAATGTATCGTGGAAACACTTTGCATGGACTTGCCTTTTTTGCTCAAAGTCTCCAACTGTTTCGATACCTTAATATAAATTTGGGTCAAGGCACATTTGACCAGCTCGTCCAAACTATCTTCCACTTTACCTAGTTTCAAATACTTGGCTAACCATTCTTGTAAATGCTGCCAATGAGAGCGCTGTAATTGTAAAGAAACTTTTTGCTGCTCCAAGCTCGTATATAATTGGTAATCGCTCATCGTTTATTATTTTAAAAACCTGCCGTTTTCATAAGAATTTATTTTCTTTCCCTCCACATACACATCTATTCTAAGCACGTCTTTTGTCCAATATTTATGAATGCTTTCTAGGTCGTAGATCCGTTGACTTTTGCCTTTGGTAAGACCCGTTTTTCGCTTGTAAGAACTGGTCGGAATGATGTACAAGGAATAAGCGGTAAATTGTTCTTTGTAAATCTCCTTATTCAAGTGATCGACACCTGTATTTGGATGGTAGTAATGGATAACAGCATTGGTATCAATTTGCTTCAAAGCTGCGTAGCTCCATGCTCTAATATGCTTCATTAAGTACTTTTCAACACTCTTCAGCTCCTTCTCATTTTCAATCTTCATCATCTTCCAATTCGTGCGATCCTTAAACTTGATATGCACATAAGCAATGTAATTCTTAACTCGTTTAACCTTCTTGGCGCTTGAGATACTCGTCATGAAATAGCGGTTTAAATTGTTGTATAAATACTTGGTTTAGTTTTTCCACTTTAGCTTCGTTCAAATGAGGATGCTGTTTTAAGTCCTGGTACCATTTCCAATAGTTCTGATTCGTCAGCTCATAAGCTCTCTTGGCACTACCGCCAAGACTGCCCATGGCTTGAACCGTTTCGCTATGCTGGGCGTTAATCCATTGAATTTGTTCGAAATAGGCTTTGGAAGACTTGTTTTTATCAAAATACTGCGCTTGAATGCGATCCCAGTCATTGGTTGAAAGCTCAAGGGCTTTTTGAGCAGCATAAGAAGTCAAATAATTAGTAGGATACCAGACTTGATAGCCATACTTACTGGAGTGTTTTTGTTGCTTGATAATCGCATGAGAAAGAATTTCAAAGCCCGACCGTTCCACATTCGGAAGACTCGCAGCAAAATTTCTAAGCATTCGATGTTGATTCTTTGCCGCTAGATAAGCTGGATTCTGCTCATAAGACTGAATCTTCGCTTTTCGGTAGTTTTGAACGTGCTTTTCTGCTTGCTCCAACAACTGACCAAGTAGAATTTGACTATCGGTGTTCGTCTGCTCATTGAATACTCGATTTTGATACAAATTGTAGCGCAACAAATCCCACAATTTCAAGCAAGAAAATTGCTTTTTGCTCAAATTTTCGGGCGGAATACTTTGAGATACGGGTTTCTTTCTCTTGATTTCTCGTCCTTCACCCTGAATATCTTGGTTAATCTTGCCGACAGGCAAAACCGCTTTATCCACATTCGATGGAGTATTAGTTATTGATTTAAGTTCTTTATCCTTATATAGTAAAGAACTTGTTCTATATTGCGGTAAACTTTTCCCTATATCACCAAAAAAAGAGGCATTATCAGAGGCCGCAGAAGCTTGGTATTTATCCTTAATGCACAGCACTTCTGGACTTATCCACAACTGAAATTTTCCACGTCCTGAAGCTCTTCCTGACGTCTTTCTTTCACTCGGCAAAGGATTTCTATGTCCTGTTTGGATATAGTTTTCCTTCTTGGTAATAATCCCAATCTCCAACATTAATTTGATTTGGTTATAAACGGTCTTGTCCTTTGGTGTCAAGCTGGCGTGTTGCTGCGTATCGTTTAACATCGTTTGTAAACTTGGAATCGTTGTAAAACAAAAGTACGTCCCATTCGCACGACATTCCTTGTACAGCTCGTTTTGGTTCTTTTTCATGTCTTCCATCGTGGGCGCTACTGCTCGGATGATAGCGTGAAATAAATCATGCGTATAAGGCGTTACTCGTTTGGTTCCCTTTTTGCGTGTCTTTTGGTAGGCTTCCATCTTGTCCTTTCCTGCGTGGTAGGTCGCTTTTTTGTCAATCATCTCAAAAAAGCTCGCTTCTGAGGAACTTTTAAAAACCTTTGGCTGTATGTCTATCTGTTGGCTCATTGATTGGGTTTAAAAGAGGGCAAAACTTTCCACGGATCGCCCTCTTTGTTTTAAACAATAAATACTTAATCGGCATATACGTCGCCGTAACGAACAAGCTCTCACTTGATTTCTCGCAACTGGGAAGGGAATCGAACCCCTCTGAACACTCGTGGAAACATCCTAAGCCTTTCCAGTTAAACCCCTTTTATGACACTTCTTTAAACTGCTAAATTCAATACTTTTTGCCGTGAAACCGCGCTCTGGAACGGTTGTAATCTAGCTTCGCTTTGATGTGTTTATTTAGGTCAATATTCAAGCCTGCTGCCATATCTAGCAAGCGTATAATGGCATCTGCTAGCTCATCTTCAAAGCTATCTTTGATATGCTCTTCAAAAGCAACCTTTAATACCTTAGTCCCTCCAAGTGGTTTGGTGACAAAATTATAGCCTTTCCAATCGGCAAACTTCCCTTTGCGATGTGCTTCCATTGCCTCGCCTAGCTCAGAGGTGACTAGCATCAACATTTCGCCTACATTGCGCTTTTTATCCCAAAAGCCCTTTTCTCTATTCACTTGATGAATTTGGTCAGCCAAATCGTTGATATTCGTATAGCTTGACTTGGGAGCAGCTGGCTTGGATTGTTCGTATGCTTTTTTGATATTTATTCCTAAATTCAAAATTTGTAAACCAATTCCTACGATACTTACGGGCTTTTCTTTGGGTGCTTCTGGCTCTTCTTCCTGCTTTTCCTTCACTCGCACCAAGTCAACATCCTCATCATACTCCAGACCCAAAGCAGCACGGTTTTTAACCGTATTCTCTACCCTTGTTCCTTTCATCTCTTCATACACAGCCACGGCATCCACTTTCTCTTTTTCTAAATACAAGTGTTTAGCATCTTCCTCATAGCTTGTCGTAAGGAATGCTTGTTCCAAATCTCTACAGACAGATTCGTCCTCTTCTCGATAATCCTTTATAAAAAAATAAAGTCGTTCTTCTCCACTGTCAGTATCCTCTGTTGAAAGAACATAGTACTGTTGCGCTCGCATCAAAACACCCTCTTCTTCCTTCAAGCCCAATTTATCCAAGTTCTCTGGCGTATTAAAAACAACTTGATCGCCTTGCTCAAAAACCGTTATTTCTCTATCTAATTTCTCTAATAAGTCAATAGGAACGTATAGAAAGCCTTCTTTTGCTGCTGGCTTATCAAAAACCACACAAGCTTTGTTCACATCAACAGAGACACTATTCGTATCCTCATCGTTGATTAAAAAGTATAAATATTCCGCTTTTTGAGAATGCTTGAGCGATAGTATATTATATTTTGGTTTCATTGTTTCATTTGTTTTTTTAGTAACTTAATCCTTCAATTTGAATCTTTTTGAAGCAGTCTGGACAATCAATTACTTCTTGATAATCATCCAATGCTTCTTTATCATCTTCTGAAATAAGGCGGCTTAATTGTGTATCATCATTCAGTTCTTTTATCTGAAATAAATCGACATAAGTATGACAATGAGGACATTCTAAATACGCCTCTATATTGATTGTTCCTTCTGCTTTTTTCATCTTAGTTCACTTAGTTTTTAAGGATAAGTAAGTTTGATTTCCAATAAATTAATCGCTTGATTGTAGCATTCCAATTGCTTGATCTCTTCATTCAAATAAGCTACTTTTTTTGTATCAGATTGCCTCAAACGACCTTTCCATTCTTTTTCATGTACAAAAGCTTCTCGTTCAGCAATCACAACAGCCAATTCCTCCTTAGCTTCTGCTTTGAAGCGTTCTATTTTCTCCTCTACCAACTCTACAGAACGTCTACTATTATAAACTTGAATAGAGAGCCAAACAAAGACAAAAACACAGAGTGCAAGCGCTATATTTTGTCGAAATATGACATCGTTTAACGTCCCTACTTTTCTTAACAAACCTTGAACATTAATTGAGTTATAATTAACCTTGTTCATAATATTTATTTATCTGTTTTAGAAGTATTCGAAGCCGACCAAGAATAGGAAGGTTGCTTCGCTTGCTGCTGGAGCAAATCCTTTATATTGCACAACTCCGCTTTCAAGTCCTCATTTTGAGCCTTGACCGTTTCAAATGCTGCCTTCATGCTATCCTCAGAATTAAGCCTTATTTTGTAGCAGATCCCTAAGGTGAAAATGATCAAAATCACTCCTCCTACGAATACTTGTTTCATTAATTTATCCATGACTTTTTCTATTTTATTGGTTTTATAAATCACTCAAAAGAAGCCCAATGCCTAAATGCCTTTTTGCGATAGGCCAAGACCTCCTTAAGTGCGAAAAACAGGCGGCTTTCCTTCTTGTGTTTTCTGCCCGTTATTTTGCCTTCATAATTGTACTTTCTAATTGTTCTTGCTTTGACACCTAAGAGAATCGCTGCTTTCTCTGTGTTGACAAAATTGTGTTCAAATATTTTTCCGTTCTCAATCTCTTGTTCTAATAGCTCAATCGTTGCTCTCTGTTGCGCTATAATACCTTGGTACTCTGCTTCGGTTAACGTCTTTTCTTGTGTTCCATTCATACACCTTTTTTTAGTCTGCTTGAATTAATTGTTTGTATTCACCAGCCGTCAAGGTGTCGTATCCAGCTTGGAACTCATCGACCAAGTATTGATCAGAAACCTTTAAAATTTTTGCTAGTGTTTGAATCATGCCCAAAGGCATCTTTTCTGGCTTCTTCAAGCGCAAGCTTGCCATTCGGCTGCTGACGCCCAATTGTTGGGGCAAAGTGTTAAAGTCTGCAACAGACATCTGTTTTAACACATATTGGTAAAATGTTTGCTCTTCGTGGTTAACGTTTACTTGCATAGACTTAAATTTTGACATGGCTTCGCCTATACCGAATTGGGAACGGTACACACTACTGCTGATAAAAAAATTGGATTTTTAGCTCTAGTAAAGGGACTCGAACCCTTTGACCTTGGGACGTAAAGCCGCCTTCCAAAAGGCACTAGAATAGTGAACTATACTATAATTTTGATAGGTTCTAAAGCGATAAAAAAAAGGAAGCTTGAAGCTCGACACCACAAGCTATCCTTTACTAGAAACACTCAACTTATGCCAACCCTTTTGGTCGGCACTTGACCTATACTTAGCGCTGGACGCTAGAGATCGCTCTCTAGTTGCGGCCTCTTCCTCAAAAGGTCGCAATACCACACAGTACGCCCAATCATTTCACCCTCCTTTCCCTCAAAAGAAACATGAAAAACTACTTACATTTTTTTGTGATGTATGGATATTTGTCTACATTGGTCTACATACGTCTACACGGGTTGACCAAATAAACAAGATGCTTTGCATCACTTTTTGATATTTTATAACCTCTGTGGAGGTATTTATTGTTAATTACTTTTTGTTAAAATTGGAGTTTGTTTGCTGGACTGGCTCCCTTTGTTAAAACAAATTTAAATTAAAAAGACATAAAAACCAACCCTTTTGGGTTTTATTTTATACTTTTTTAAGTTGATTGCTTTAAAATAATTTTAAATGTCTGATAGAGAGAGACTTGAAAGTCTTAGATTTTTTTTTAAAAAAAATAAAACAGAGTTTTCTAAAATATTAGGTTATAGCACTTCACAGAGTTATACTAATTACTTAAGTGGAAGTAATAACCTATCTATGAAAATGGTCAAGGCTTTAAAAGAGTATGATTCTAGAGTTAGTATAGATTGGATTATAGAAGGTCAAGGAGAAATGTTATTAAATAGTGGAAATTTACACCATCAAAAAATAATAAACGGAGACAACAACAATACACAAGTAGGGGATTTTAATAATTCCGACAATAGTAATAATAAAAATATAAGTGTCAATTCAAATAACAAAGAAATTGAATATTTACAAAGTAAAATTGAACTTTTAGAACAGTCCTTGAAAGATAAAGATGAGCGGTTGAAAGATAAGGAGCGGCTTATTTCTATGCTTGAGAAGAATCAAAAATAATAGCGTGTTTTATTGCGCTTTTTTTTTATACTATTACATACTTATTTCTTTTATAATTTAAAACTCCACATTCTAAGAAATACAAATATCCATCATTTATTAAAATTCCTAACAATGGCAATTTCAACAGATTTACACAAAGAATTAAAAGGGCTAGGGCGACAAATAAGTACTTTATTAAAAATCCTAAAAAAAAATAAGACTCCAGACCTAGTTCAAAAGTACAAGTTACATATCGAACTCTTAGAACTCATTCAGAATACAACAAAAGATGCCCCTCTCTTCAATCTATTTGTAAAAGATTTAAATGACAAAACCTTAACCATTTATGATGTTTCTCCAGAAGATACAATCAACACCATTTTAGAAAAAGTATCTCAGAAAACGGAATTTCCAAATGAAGATCTTAGATTGGCATCCCATACGAAACCTTTGCAACTTGATCTAACAATTAAAGATTATAACATTCAAAAAGAGGACACACTCTTATTAAAAAGTGATGGGTTAAAAGGAGGAGGAAAGAATAAAAAATTTGCAGGAGCTTTGTTATCATGGGAACCAAAAATGTCTATAAAACTGGAAAGACATGCAACTCAAGACGAATACGATCAATTTTTTGAGAATAATGAAGATTACACAAATGTAAAACACAAAAATTCAATAAAAAATGCTGTTTGGTTTCTTGATCCAGATATGCCATACAAAGCAGATTTTGCAAACGATAGGCCTGCATACGCAATGTTGTCATTAAGAGGGTTAAAGGAGTCTGATTTTATTCATACAGAAAGCGACGAATGGAAAGGAGAGGCTAAACATCTTGACAAAATCATAGTTAAAGAAAGTGAAAAAGGGGCTTATGGCGTTGGTCGAAATTTACTCAAAGGCATAACAATGGTTCTAAAGAATAAAAAAAAGAAGAAAAAAAAGAAGAAATAATATAAAAAAGTAAGCCTGAGGAGTGTCATTTTTCTCTCTATCATCTTCCTTTTTATCTCCCCTAATCATAACTCAACGCTATCCTTAATGTAATATAACCTCACTCTATCATGAAAAAATTAACCCGCTTTTTAGTCCTATCATTTTTCATTTTTTTTACTACAGATACCTTTGCTCAAACAACAAATAAAGTAACCGTAAAAGACGCTGTTAAAGAAAAAGTAACAGCAATGCTTATATCAGAGGGTATTCTTGAAAATAGAACTACCCTTGAAAATAAAATAGCAGGTACAAGAGAAAATATACGTCAACAAGAGGAATCCTTAAAACAAAATCAAACAGCTTTAAATGGTCGTTTAAGACCAAAGATAAATTACAAAACCTAGTTATTTATAATTTAAAAGATAATTGTGAGATAGAAAACCTTCACTTAAAAATAAAAATCACCCCTCAAGGATGGATGATTGAGCTTTGGGGTACTAATCTATTACCAGACAGAAAAAAAATACTATTCTCTAGTTTAGATGATTTTAAGGTAAATGAAAATAATGTAGAATACGCAATTATAAAAAAAGCTAAATACCAAACTCACCCTTCTGAATTTAAAGAGTTTGTAGAGAAAATCATCGAGAAGTTGTATAGAATAGATATCTATTGATTACTCTATGATCTTAAAACATAAAGAGGCTTGAAAAGAACCAGAAATAAAAAAAGTGTTTTTTTTGCACTTATACATACTAAAAACAAGGATAATTTTATAATACATAACTAATTTATTGATAACCAAATTTTACAAAATAAATAATACCCAAACATGAAAAGTATTTTTAGCCGATTAGTAACCTTAGGAATCATTTTATTATTCGGAACAAGCTGTATGACACATCGCCATACCGTTGGAGAAGGACCAGTAGGAACAAAAGGAAAAACAGAGATACACAGTAGAGCCAAGCAAGGCTATATCTTTTGGGGCTTGGTGCCACTAGGCAGACCACAGCCAGCAGCTCCTAGTCATGGCAATTATCAGATCAAGTCAGGCTCCAATGTCGGTGATGCTATCTTAGGTACGCTAACTTTGGGCATCGTTACCTTTAGAACGGTTAGGATATTGGTCTACAAAGAAGACAAAGTATTCAGCGAAGATTATCAAAAAGGAAGTAAAATCTCATTTCAAAAAGGCAAAGATTCCTTTGTTGGTGAAATCATGGAAGTAGACAAAGAAAAGGGCAAAGTCAACTTTCAATACACCAACATCTACGGAGAAACTAAAACGAATGAAAAGAAAATAAGCGATGTCGCAACCTTAACCGACGAGCAATACAGTAAGCGTTTGGAGGCTTGGAATGCAGAGATTGCGAAGTACAAATATAATCCTGGTCAATTTGCCATCTGGACGCAAGGAAAAGAGACTAAGTTCGGGAAAATCACAAGTTTGAATGACAAGGCACACAAGGCTAGCATCGAATACCTAAACATCTATGGCGATACTAAATTAAAAGAGGTGCCTTTTTTAGAGGTAACGATCATTGAAGCCAACGAGCATCAAACGAAATTGGAGGCGTGGAATGTAGAGGTTGCCAAGTATAAATTCACGGTTGGTGAAAAGGTGTCTTGGAGTGGAAAGGGTTCTGAAATGGTTCAAGGGGAAGTGGTGAGCTTGGATGATAAGGCGCATCAAGCGGAGGTGAAGTTTACGAATGAGAAGGGCGAAGAGAAGGTGGCTAAGAAGGGGTATTTGAAGTTGATGAAAGGGTAGTGATTAATAATGAATTATTTACTTTGTCTTTTTGAAACATATATATATAACAATAAATAAATTATCATCTAACACTTAAATTCACGACCACCATATTATAAAATAACACAAGTTACATATACAAGTATATGTAACTTGTGTTAAGATTTAAACCTTTCTAACCTTTAGCTCATTAAAAATAACGATAATAAATAGATAAGATATGCGTTTGAAATTTAGAGATAGACTTATGAATATTTTTAATCTTGGAACTACTATAACTCATGAAAAAGTTATAGAGAAACAAGGTCTTACTCCTAAAAGAATTTGTTTAAAAACCTGCCATTCTAACTCCTTAAGGGAAATTGATTTTGATAACAATGATGCTAAGTGGGCCTTATTTATACCATTTTCTGAAACTATTAAAAAAATCTTTGAAAAAGAAACAGAATTAATTATTTATCGTACTAGTAAAGGGCATTATTGGTGTCCTATTGAAAAAGAAGAGGACTATAATAAGGCACTGAAATTTAAAGAAAAATATAATTCCGTTGTTTTTTTAAGAGATAATTTAGATTTGTCTGTCTCTCTTTCTGAACATTATAAAAATGAAGAAGAACGAACCGAGACAGGAGAACTTGAATACCAAGCAAAATACCAAGGATGTGAGGATTCTATCTTGGAGATTGTAGATCTAGTGTCTAGTTTTATTGAAACAACACCATTTTTTAAAGATACAAACTACATTTGTGCCATACCATCTAGTAATCCATCTAATCCTAGTTTACCTAATAGAATAGCTGAAGAGGTTTCAGAGGTTTTAGGGTTAACTAATGTTTCTGACCATATAACTTGGAAAGGATCAAAAGAAGCGTTAAAAGAGAAATCAATTGAAGAAAAGTGGATAGAGTTGGAAAAGGTAGATATAGAAATAAAAGATGTTGATTTATCAAAGAAAAATATAATTTTGATTGATGATTTATATCAATCAGGAACAACAATACAATTTGTTGCCATGAAATTAAAAGAATTTGGAGCAACAAAAATTTTTGGTCTCACTATCGTTAAATCAAGAAAAGATTCAGATAATACTTAATTATGGAGCAATTTAATTTTATATACAATATACTAAACCAGAAAGGAATTGGTCGAGTAAAGGCTAATAAAATTATTCAAAACTTTAAAGATGAACTATCAATTAACTTATTAAAAAGAGAAGAAATAGTTAAAAAGTTGCATTCATTTTTTTTACAAGAACAAATTGAAGAAATTATCTCAAATGAGAAGCCTGTTAAGCTCAAAATTGATAATGCACCAGAACCTTTTTTTATTAATAAATTTCATGAAGACTTTCCTGAAGACTTTCATGACTTAGGTAGTCACTGCCCACCTATTATTTCTTGTATTGGCAATAAAGAGCTTTTAAAGAAACAAAAGGTAGGTTTTTGTGGTTCTCGAAAAGCAAGTCCAAAAGGAATTGATGTAGCAAAAGATATTGCTCAACAAGTAACCCAAAATGATATTGTTGTTGTTTCTGGATATGCTTCTGGAATAGATCAGCAGACCCATTACTGGGCATTAAAAGAGGAAGGTTCTACCATTATCGTTCTTCCCGAAGGCATAGAGAATTTTAAAATAAAAAAACAAGTTAAAGATGTTTGGAATTGGGAACGTGTTCTTGTTATAAGTGAATTTCAACCTAATGCTATTTGGTCAGTTAGTCGTGCTATGGAACGAAATACTACCATTATTTCCCTAAGTGACATCATGTTTTTAATTGAAGCAAAAAGAAAAGGAGGAAGTATTGATGCTGGATATAAAACATTAAAAATGAATAAACCTTTATTTGCACCAATATATAACGGCATGCCAGAAGAAGCATCAGGAAATGAACATTTATTAACAAAAGGTGCTCATCCTTTAAGAAAAAAAAGAGAAACTAACAGGGCTAATTTAGATAAAATGTTTGCTTTGTTAGATTCAATAGGTAAAACAAAAAAAACTTTATTTTAATCTTAAATACTCAAAAAAAACATGAATCATACCTTAAATCTAAAAATAACAACTTGACTAATAGCTAATTAAAAATAGTAAATTAGCAGTTTTTTTTGCTAATTCACTATTCTATACACATAATTTAACTCTTTTGGCAGCTGCTTAATTCAAGTAACTTAGTGTCTACTTTCTTAACGATGTTAGAAAGCAGGACTAATTCTTGAGCTTATATGATTTTTATTTTTTTGCTTTTGGAACTAAAGAATAACTATTTCACTAAACACAAAAATGAGAAAGATCAATTTGAATTTGATCTAATGATAGACTAAAACTTATGAAAAAAAAACAGAATTATTCAAAAATAAGTAAAGTTGGTCCCCTCTTTAAAATAGAGGGAGGTTTAATATTTAAACATCCTTTTAAAACAGCTCCTTTAAAAGGTTTTAATGAAGAAAATGTATTTAAAAGATCTGAAGTATTCTTACAGTCAATAACTGATATGGCTTTGAGCTGGTTTGAAAATTTTCCTAAATGCTGTGAATCTCATAGAGAAATTGGGAAACTCCCCAATTTTAAAAAAAAGGACTACGAATATATTCCACTTCAAATTCTGAACAACACTAAATATTTTGCACACGCACTTGAGTTCTTTATTGATCAGGATAATGGAATGAATGAAATAAAAGACTATTTGGATTATTTAATCGAAAGTTTTGGTCGACCCAATATTGGGGGACATATTTTTGATTTTGTTATAAAGCATTTTATTGAAAATACATCTCTTGATAATAAAAAATTCTCAGATGATGAAAAGTTGGAGTTATTAACACACCTTGAACCAACAAAACCTCCAATGGATTCAGAAGAAAGGGAATTAACTTTACTCTATTCTACATTTCAAAAATGGCTTAAACACATGCCTAATATAGGTGAATTTAAAAAACTTAAAAGTAAACTTACAGGTAAGATTCCAATGAATATTTTTATGATAGAGCCTAGACATAACAAATATTTAGGCATGTCATCATTTAGATCAAGAAGTAAAAATGAATTACTTGAGTTTCTCATGAATATGACTAACCACATTCTAAATTTATCTCGAACCGAAATAATAGAAGAAAATTATACTTCAGATAAATTACTATTAACTGCAGAGGAAAAACTAAAAATCAGCCAAAGTAAACTATTGCAAAATCATGAAGATTTAGAAATTAGTTATTTAGATTTAGTAGAAAAGTGGTTATCAAATGAAATTGAATTTTATAAAGTCCTAAGCCAAGTAATCCAAGAAAAAGAAAGCTCTAAACTTACAAATAACGTATTGGAAATCAAATCTAATGTAAATGATGTTTTTTCAAAAATAGATAATCTTCAAATTGAAATTACATCATTATGTAATTCAAACAAAATACTAACTTGGCTAAAGGTTTACTTGCCAAGCGATTCTTTTAGAGAGTTAATGAAAGAAATTGAAAATTTAGTTAAAAATGATAAAAAGGGTAAAGAAGTTTTAGACAGTCTAATCTCAAAAATGCAATTAAGTCGAATGGATGGGCTACAAATTAAAGGTATAAAGGATAAAATGAATAGACCTGATATATCAGTAAAACATAAATTAAAATTAGCAATACCACTATTTTTCTTTGTAAAATATGAAGGAGAAATCGAATTAAGTGATAAAAAAAAGCTGCCAAAATCATTCAAAGATTTGAAGAAACTTTTTATAGAAGAATAACTATAGCCCTGCATCATTCATCAACTTACTAGACAAGTAGAAATAAATCATGGCCATTTCGATATTAGAATACAGCAAAAACAAAAGGTTGCCCTCTATAATAAAAGGCAACCTTCTCTGTCTGTAAAAGCACTAAACTAACAATTCAAATCATGATAGTTCGTCCCAACCATTCGCCCATCAGAACCAATAATAGGATCACCTTGGCATTGACCATTCAAATAAAAGCCCCCTTTGTCCTTACATTCCCGTTTTCGGCAAGCCTCAATAGCAGCTTGTTCCAAAAGATAAGCCTTGGCTTCTTTGTCCTCCTTACCTAAAGCAGCTCCAACAAGAGCACCAGCTGGTGCCAAAACAAAAATAGTCAAGAGCCAATATTTCCAGCCCATTTTATTTTTGAGTCCATAAGCA
>Ga0114952_1001844_pt1 | contig 17194 bp, 11 predicted proteins | sample SidtaG_2_FD_87303 | JGI IMG/M metagenome (GOLD analysis project Ga0114952, IMG submission 87303) | Marine algal microbial communities from Sidmouth, United Kingdom - Sidmouth_Asex2 metaG | ecosystem: Host-associated > Algae > Red algae > Unclassified | place: Sidmouth, United Kingdom | collected...
CCCACCATATTTATAATGACTTCATCTATTGACCTAAAGGATGTGGAAAAGGCAAAAACCTACAATCTCGAAGAACATTACTTGCTCAAACCCGTTACCTCAGATATCTTAAAACACATACTTGCCTAAAGATGGGCTACTATTTTCTTTACTACGAGCGTAAAACAGTAAACTTTATCATTGTACAATACTCTAAAAGATTACTTTGTGCCTCGCAACAAACTGTGATAAACTTCTATTCTCGTTTACCTGGAGTAAAATCATCAGGTGCATTTTGAGGTAGTTCAATCGTTCCCGCATCACCGGAATCGTTATAGATAGACCACTCGCTGAATGTAAATGTTGCACTGGCCTTGATGACTTCAGCATTACGAACCGCGCGACCGTCTTCAAATTCGTGGTCGGTACCAGTTCCATCTTCTCCTATGACGCCAAATGCATCGATTACAGTTCCGAAAGGGTCGACCAATTCTAGATTATCATCGCCGTTCGAGTCGGCTGCACTATTGGTGCCTACGGCTAAATCGGGAGCAAAACCATAAACCGTCTCGAATTCCGTACCGTTTGGCGATATAACTAAAGTATTTTCGGCTGCAATTGTCAGCTCTGATAAATCGATTGTTGAACTTACTGCTGTATTTGCATTGGTGTATCGTCGTAACGCCCAACCCTTTAAACTTAGCGCTTCAAAATCGGCGTTGTAGAGTTCAACGAATCTTGCACCGGTATTGTTATCAGGGTCGGCCAATTCTGAGATAAAAACGTTGGCCGAAGTAAATTCGTCAATCAAATCTTGACACCTTTCGCTCCTGAATTCAATATCCTCTAGACTTCTTATAGCCAAACTATAGTTATCGTTTTCACGTAAAAGCACACCTGTTATTTCTCCGTTTCCTTCGGGAAGCGATTCGGACTGAAAATCTGAAAAACCACTATTACGTAAAACGAGTTCGTTATCGTTGCAGTCTGTCAATGTTCGTTCTGTTTCTTCTCGTTGTATGGCGAAGGGTTCGCCTATTTGCCCTTCTGAAATTTCTAAATTGGTCAATCGCACTAAAGTATTTGTTAAATTTTCCCGTAAACTGTCAATGGGTATTTGAGTCGCTTCAATATTTGCGTTATCATCACAGGATACGAAAATATGGTCATCGACCACGGGCGCGGGCAATCGACCTACCGATATATTTCCAAACGAAGTGAAGGTCGCCCCTAGTTTGAAAACATCTTTGCTTTTCCCTAGGTATAATCCCTTTAACTTGATTAGTATTTTGCTTCCTACCGGGTAAAATAGATGTGAATCGCGCACATCGATTTCAATGCGAAAACCCGACGTTGGCTTTACAGGACTGTCTTGAAAATGGAGGACGCTAAAAAAGTTGCCAGCTTCATCGGAAGACGTTACATAACCCTCAATGACCAAATCGTCTTGAATTTGCATGGTCTTATCCACATATAATTTCTTCACCTCAGCGTAGGTGGTATTTGCAACCACATCAATCGTGCAGCTACTTGGTGGGGTATCGAAATTTCGGTCTTTTGACGCAACTGAATAAAAGACCAAAACTCAAAAGTGCAATCGAAATTTTTATTATAGTGGTTTTCATTTATCGTTGAATTTAGAGCTGTCAAGTTTTTAAAATCTGACAGGTCTGACTCTATTCAATTACTTCCATAGTGTAAACTTGAGATTCCCGCCTTCGCGGGAATGACAAAAATTTATTTAAAAACTATACGCTAAATTCAAAAAATAGGTCCGTCCATAGCCGTACCAATATTTCGGGGCGAAAGAAGGCGTACCGCTCAAATTATCCTGTTGTAACTGTCCGAAATTGCCATTTCTACTTTGTTCATATCCACCAGTTCTGAATACGGCATCGAATACATTGTTGATGCTGGCGAAAACGCTGATATACTTTCCCTCTTTAAGCCATGATTTTCCGCCTACCAGATTCAAGAGGTAAAAATTATCCAGTGGTTTTTGAGCCAATAACTTATTTACGTTCTCGTCTGTCGCATCAGGAAAGGAGATACCGGTTTCCGGATCCAAGTAAAAGCTTTGGGTTCTAGTAATAGTTGAAATATTAGCATAATTGTTGGCCAAATAATTTGTGGTCATACCTACCCACCAGTATTTTGGGTCCCGGTATTCGACACCTATTGCATAGGCCTGCTGCGGGCCTTGAGCTAATTTATAGTCCTTGATTTTCGCGGTGCCTAGGTCGATATTACCTTCCAGATTTATCAAATCTTCTTCGCGACCTGCGGTATCGAAATTTATGGCCACGTTAGGGTCACTGGCGTACAGGTACTTTCCGACAGCTGCAACGGCCGTTAGTTTTACTGCGGATGAAAGCTGGTACTCCAAGCCCAACTCCGTACCCATATGAAGCTTGTCAAGATCGGTCAGCACTTCTTGAACGAAATCGGATCCGACCCCTGTATCGACGAAAAAGAAATTGATATCTGTGGTATTCTGGAAGCGGGTGTAAAATCCACTTAATCTTCCGGTCAATTTTGGCAGACGGATGAAATAATTCAAATCGACGGTCGATACCAATTCATTTTGAATATTAGCCACTACCTGGTTATTTTCCCTAGGATTAATAAAAACATTCTGTAAAACAGGAGGTCGGGTCAGGTAAGCCGCCTGAGCTGTTAGCCAATGTCTTCCGGTAATCTTATAGGTAAACCCAGTTTTGACCCCATAGTTTGAAAAGTTTACTTCGTCACTTTTCCCTACCGAATTATCCAGAAATCGTTCGTTTTGAAACTGACCGTCACGTTGGTATGTTGTACCTGAATAGTTCGCTGATAGAAAGGCACTCCAATTGTCGTATTCATAACGAAACTGCGCAAAAGCATCATGTCGCGAAGCCGTCAGCTGATATCGATAATTGAAAATATCGTCTTTGCCTTTTTGCGGTTTTACATTGATAGCGTTCAACGTATCTGAAAACGGGTCGATATCTAAATGGAAGTCCGCTCCCAACAAATCATCTATTTGAGCATAATTATCTGAAGTCAGTTTTTTGAAGGTCGCTCCGAAATCTATTTTCAATCGGTCTTTTAGTTCCCAATTACCTATGGTGTTCAAAGTCATTTGCGAATCATCGGCAATATCATCATATAAAATATAAGCAGCTTTACCACTGTTGTTGGCGGTGTAAATCTGTTGCCAATCGATTTGAGGATCGGCCAGAAAACCTTCTTTTGCCAAATTGGCGCTAGTGAAATTAGCTCCCAGTGGACTATTTATATAAAAATTCGGAAGATATCGATAATACGTCGGATCAGGGTTCGGTGCATTATAGTAGCCCAAACGGCTTCTGGCATTGGTGCCGAATTGATAGGCAAAACCAGTATTTAGATGGAACTTTTCGGATGTATAAAAATGGTTGAGCATAAGAATCGGTTCTGCAATTTTTCGCTCACGAGAATTCCTTATCTTATCTTCTTGCTCGCCCCAATAAGGGTTATATTGCTTGCCGGCCAATTCAAACACTTCTTCGGTAATTGCGGAAGAACGGCCCCGGCGATTTGAAGCTAACATACCAGTAAAGTTCAGACTGTTCTTCTTATCGAGATGATACTCGATTGCACCGAAAAGCGAAAAAGCATCGTACAACGTACCATCGATATAACCTTGCTTCGCCCATCTCCGCGATGCCGAAACACTATAGGCCAAACCATTTTTCCGAAGACCTGAATTGTAGGTCGCCATAAGTCGACCGGCATAAGTACGATTTGAAGCAGATGCCGATAATCGAGTTCCTGGCCGTAGGCCAGATGGTCTTGTATCGATGTTGGTGTTACCTAAAATTCCACCGAATGTAAAGTCGGAGGCGGCGAGGCCATTCGTAAACTGTTGGTTTCTTGTAACATCGTTTAAACCGCCCCAATTATTCCATTGCGGTCTACCGTCGAAGAATTTGTTCATGGCAATACCGTTCAATAAGACTTTTCCGTTCTGTGAATCATATCCGCGAACGCGGAAAAAAGCCTGACCGAAATCGAATGCGGCACGATTCAGAAAAACATCGCGGGTTGCCTGAAGAAGTCCCGACGAATTTGAGCTAACTTCATCGTCTAGCAGTTCTGAGTCTGTGAGCGTAATGAGATTATCGGTCTGCTCTACAGAAATATCCCGTTCTAGATAGAGAGTTCCTAAATTCCGATCTTGATTTTCAAGCGTAATCGGAATACGTTTAACAATAAAATCAGATGCCGTTAACCTTAAGATATATTCTCCTTCAACGGATACCTCGAATTCAAATTTTCCATTTACATCCGTTTCAGTAGAGATTTGAAGTTCCTCAATGTCTATAAATCCGTTTGAGATAGGGTTTTTAGAACGGCCGTCTATCATGATTCCCGAAACTATATGATGTTCCTGTGCCGAAACGGCACAACAGCATACCAAAACAAATAGAAAAATAAGTGGGGGTCGCATGTCATTTGGTATTGGTCATCGGCAAAGTTTGTCAAGTTATCGAGAATACGAACAATCCTACAAATAAACCCTTTGAAACTCACCGTTTTTTCGTTAATTGGATACTTATCTATTTGATTCCATGAATTTTAACATAACGATCCTCTTCCTATCATTTTCGTTTCTGGCAAATGCACAGGCCGAAAAATCATATCAAATAAGAAGCATCGCCTTCTATAATGTGGAAAATCTTTTCGATACCGAAAACGACACTTTGATTTTTGATGACGACCGAACTCCTGAGGGAAAAGACAACTGGACATTAGAACGTTATGCTAAAAAGCTAAGGGATATCTCAAAAGTGATTTCTGAAATCGGCTCAGAAATAACCAAGACCTCTCCTGATATTGTTGGCCTAAGTGAAGTGGAGAATTTAAAAGTTATCGAAGATTTGATCAACCATCCGAATCTTCAAACAAAAGACTATGCTATCGTTCATTACGATTCCCCCGATGAACGCGGTATCGATGTGGCCTTGCTTTATAAAAGAGAAGCCTTTTTGCCCACTTCTTTTGCCAGTCATCGCTTATTGCTAATTGACGATGATGATAAAAGAAACTATACGCGTGATCAGCTGGTTGTCGGTGGCCTATTGGATAATGAACGAATGTACTTTTTGGTCAACCACTGGCCCTCTCGAAGCGGAGGGGAAGCCCGTAGCAAACCCAACCGTATGGCAGCTGCCAAGCTGAACAAAAGAATTATAGATTCTCTTCAGCGACTGGATGCCACAGCAAAAATTATTAGTATGGGCGATTTTAACGATGATGCGAATAACGATAGCTTTAAAAAAATCTTAAAAACCAAAGGGAAGCAACGGCAATTGGAAACAGGAGATCTTTTCAACCCCATGGAAAAACTTTATAAAAAGGGAGTCGGCTCATTGGCCTATCGCGACAAATGGAACCTTTTTGACCAAATTTATTTTACAGAAAATTTATTGCGGCCCAAAGGTGGCAATTATCGGTTTTGGAAAGTTGGAGTGTTTAATAAACCATATCTAGTTTCAAAAAAAGGACAATATAAAGGTTATCCGTTTCGCACATATGCTGGCGGTAGTTATGCCGGTGGGTATTCGGATCATTTTCCGGTGTATATGTATTTGATAAAATCCTCCCCCAACCGCTCCCAAGGAGGGGAAATACAAAATTGAAGATTATGAAAGTTTTATCTATGGGTCCCCTCCTTTTTTCAAGGAGGGGGTGGCGATAGCCGGGGTGGTTACCTTTGGACCATCTTAGATAGTTTGAAATGACCTAAATATATTTTAGCAATTGATCGAAAGCTCAGGAACAGCCTGTGAGAACCCCTCTGCCTATCGGCATCTCCCCTCCACGAGGGGAGAACCTTACGATATTACAACTCAATAATCTTGAGATTTCGCCATCTAACTTTAATACCGCCCCCATCATGAATCTGAAGTGCGATACCGCCTTCACCACCTCCAATTTTTTCATCTTTAAAGTTGACCATTTCGGTACCGTTTAACCACGAGGTCAAATGATCGCCATCGACACGTATTTTCATGGTGTTCCACTCCCCCATTTTGAGGGCTTTGTCTTTTTCGGGGTCTGGTTTGATGATCCAACCGCGTCCGTACGACTCGTACACACCGCCCGTATCGTGCCCCGGAGGAGCCACCTCTACCTGCCAGCCGTTTACTTTCGTGCCTTCTACCGTAGAGCGTATAAAAATTCCGCTATTTCCGTTTGCCTCTTGTTTAAAGTCAACTGTTAGCTCAAAATTTTTGTAATGGTCGTCCGTACCTAAATAGCCATACGCCTTATCAGGGCCGCTTTCACACACCAAAAGGCCATCTTCGACGTACCATTTTTCGGTGCCATAGATTGTCCAACCATCTAGGTTTTTACCGTTGAAGAGTTCTTTTTCCTGCCCTTCGGCAGCCGCGACTTCGGATGCATTAGTAGTTTGGGATGTTGTTTTGCAGGATACAAACAAGACCACTGCTGTCAATACTAGGATGTTTTGTTTCATTTCGAGTTTTATAATAAGATATGATTTTCGTTTTTTAGATACGTGCAAAAGATTCCCGCCTTCACTTCGACAAGCTCAGTGACCGCACGGGAAAGACAATAAATGTTTTAACCTAACCATTGATTCCATGGAATACGGCTCAATATTAACACTAGCCCCAGACCATAGAAAATAGCAATACTCTTGAACTTCTTGTTACCTTCTATAAATTTTTTGTGTCGTGACCAACCGATTGTTATCAGTACAATTGCGATAATATTGATAAATGGGTGTTCTACCGCCAAAAGACGTGATGCTGAATTCAATCCTCCCATACCCAAGGCCTGAATTGCCTGCAGCCCATTTGAGGATACAAAAAACAAAATAAGACCAACTAGTAATTGTATGTGCGATAATATCAATGCAAAAAGGCTCAAGCGCAAGTCTTTTTCCATGGTAAACATTTTATTGCCTATCCAGCCCATTATCGCATTGGCAACTGCCAGAAATAAAAGGGCCAGCACAATATAGGCTAGATAAGAGTGAACAACTTGTATGGTTTCGTACATGATTATAATATTAAGCTTTAAATGTACAGATTTTTGGGGATAAAAAAACCCCGTTTTTGGCAGGGTTTTTTATTTAATAAGGAAATTTTAATCCTAGAAGTTAAATCGAACGCTAGCATTCCAAGTTCTGCCAAAACCGAAGAACACTCTGTTGCTTACATTAATGCCATCGTAGGTTTCATCGCCAGCTTCGGCAAAGTCATTTGTATCCGATTCAGCGATATACGTCGTATCAAATAAGTTATTGACGTTCAATCTTAAGCTCAATCTTGAATCTCCGACCGGTACACCGAAAGAGATACCTGCATCGGCTAAACCAAAAGAGGGTAATTTTAAAGCTCCATTTTCATCAATATCGGTTGCATCAAATTGCGCATAAAGATTGTCTGCATAGCGATAGCCTAAATCTATACTTAAGTTATCCAATATATCATAATCAGCGCCAATGAATGCCGTAAACTGGGCTGCATCGCCAACTTTCACACCATCTAAATCCAAGGTCTGACTTTGCTCTACGCCATCAATAACAATAGGCACTTGGTCCTCATCGAAGAAAGTGGCTTCCACATTATCTTTGTATACCCAGTTACCAATAGAAATCATTCCATTGAACGCTAATTTGTTACTTGCTTGAAACCTTCCATCCATTTCGAGACCTGTATGTACTTGTGTAATACCTAATATATTCGCATTACCACGTATCTCGTCGGGCTCGCCAAAGTTAAATGTAGCTTGAACACTCGCGAACCTATCTGCCCAACTGGTTCTATATAAGTTCACGTTAGCTCTAAATTTCGAGCTTCTGTAACCATAGCCTAACTCAAAGCCCGTAATTATTTCATTCGTTAAATCAGGATTTAAATTGTTGCCAAAGTCTATGTAAACATTATCAAATAATGGTTGCTTCTCATAATAACCTCCATTGGCGAATACATTATGGTTTTCATTTATATTCCAGTTTATTCCGCCTTTAATATTTCCTCCCAAGATATTCTCGAAGTCTGTTTTTTCAGGAGGAGTTTCATTGAAAAACTCTTCTCGAGCAAAACCTTGATTAGACAGTGCACCTTGTACAAAACCCGTTATATCAGGAGTGAAGTTATATTCCACTTGACCAAAGACACCCAACCATTTTACGAAACCCGTATTATTATAATTAATTTTTTCTTCATCATCGATATTACCAAAAACCCACCATGGTTGATTTGACTCATACGTTTCTCGAAATAACGGATTAGGAACGTTGTTATCATTATCCGTTTGCTGATAGACGTCGCCGCCAAGAAGATTATCCACTCTACGATAGTGAAAACCGGTATACTGTCGAATATCAACACCAAAATCAATGGTCAATTTATCACTGATACGGTTATTTAGATTTGCGAGTATTCCGTACCAGTTATGTGAGTTCACCGATGCCCTACGTGTAATACCATTGGTATTATTCTCATTGTCATTCAAATCACTATTATTCACAAAAAGGCCGTTAATCTGCTGTCTAGCATTGCCATCATTAAAATCGGCCACAGCAGTACCACTGTTAAATGCCACGATATCATCTACTCTTATCAAACCATCTGCAGTTCTTGGCAAGGCAAATTGTCTTCTTCCACCAATTTCCCCAATTTCCCCAGTACCGCCACCACGGCCAAAAGAAGCGTAGGCGCTTGTTTGCAAGGTAGTTTTATCGGTAATATCCCAATTCCAACTTAAACTAATAACTGGTTTATGGTAGAAGTTTCTTCTAAAGCTAAATTCTTCACCATTTAAATAGCCCCAATCTTCATTGTATCGTCTATTAGGCTCACCGTCGCCTTCTCCGAATTGAATATGATTTTCAATAGACGATGCCCGACTTCTTTGGTGGTGCCATTGTGGAGCACCCGTTACCATAAATTCAAGGTTATGGGCACCACTGGTGTAACCCAATCCTACGAAGAAGTTGTATCCTTCAAATTTAGTTCCATCGGCGTACATGCTACCACCTGTTCTACTTAATAGCATAGAAGCTGAAAAACCGTTTTCTAAAACCCCTGAAGAATATGATGCCAAGGTTTTTATATAACCGTCATTACCAACGGTTCCGCCTATTACACCACCTTGCGGATTTTGCGATGATTTTGTAACCACATTTATTGTACCTCCAACAGATGAAACTGCAAGTTTGGAAGAACCTAAACCTCTTTGTACCTGAATAGCTGAGGTCACGTCCGAAAGCCCTGCCCAGTTACTCCAGAAAACACGACCGTTCTCCATGTCGTTGACAGGCACTCCATTAATCATTACAGCAGAATTGTTGGTGTCAAATCCTCGAATATTTATTCGCCCATCACCAAAGCCACCACCAGACTTGGTCGCATAAATTGATGGTGTCGTATTCAATATTTCAGGAAGTTCTTGAGACCCCAGTTTTTCTTGAATCTCGGCAAATTTGATGGTAGAAACCGCAACAGGCGTTTTACGATCTTTTGCAATATCTTGGACACCAGTGACTATAACACCTTCTAATTCTTGCGCACTTGGGGCCAATGCAATTTTTTCAATACTTCCCGAACCAGTAAATGGAATTTTTTTTGTCACATAACCTATGTACGATACCACTAGAACACCTGCATTTTCTGAGATTTCAATAGTGAAATTACCATCAAAATCAGTAGAGGTTCCATTAGTTGTACCTTGCACCACTATACTGGCCCCCGGTAAAGGGAGGTCGTTTTCGTCGATAACTGTGCCGGTAATTATTCCTTGCGAAAATGCAATAGCGGTCATGAAAAACATGACCATTACGAAGTAAATCTTTTTCATTTTTTTGAGTGTTTGTTCGTTCATCAATTTTGCTGCAAAAGTCCCGTATTTTTAGCACCCGAACATTAAGAGAACGTTAAATTAGTCACCGCGAAATTAACACAATATTGGCAGAGCCCAGCCGGATAAAAAAGAAGTTATAAATAGGTTATCAAAAAATGTGAATGTTGCAATTCAACTCTTAAAAGAATGTAAAAGCTGTAATGTAGAAGCATCGTGATCGGCAATTTCCGAACCTTGAATATCTTTTAGAATCGTACCGGCCAATTGCTTGCCAAGTTCCACGCCCCACTGGTCGTAGCTGAAAATATTCCAGATTACGCCCTGTACAAAGATTTTGTGTTCATATAGCGCTATCAGACTTCCTAGACTTTTAGGGGTGAGCTTGTCGATAAAAATGGTGTTGGTCGGTTTGTTGCCTTCAAATACTTTAAAAGGAAGTAGCTTTTCAATAGCTGGTTCGGACATGCCTTTACTTTCTAGTTCGCCACGCACCTCATCTGCCTTCTTACCGTTCATCAACGCTTCGGTCTGGGCGAAAAAGTTAGCCATCAATTTATTGTGGTGGTCGACATCGCCATGCAAAGAATTTTTAAACCCGATAAAATCGGCGGGAATCAATTTCGTGCCCTGATGAATCAATTGAAAGAAAGCATGTTGCGAATTAGTACCCGGCTCTCCCCAAATAATAGTTCCGGTCTCATAGCCAACGTGATTTCCGTTTCGGTCTACACTTTTGCCGTTACTCTCCATAATACCTTGTTGCAGGTAAGCGGAAAATCTACTTAGGTATTGCGTATAGGGAATGATAGCCTCGGTTTCCGCACCATAAAAGTTGTTGTACCAAACGCTCAATAGAGCCAAAACAACAGGAATGTTATTTTCAAAGTCTGCCGACCTGAAATGCTCGTCCATTTCATTGGCACCTATTAAAAGGGCATCAAAATTTTCAAAACCTACGGCCAAAGCGATAGAAAGACCTACGGCACTCCATAGCGAAAATCGACCTCCGACCCAATCCCACATCGGGAAAACATTGTCAGCCGAGATACCGAATTCGGCTATCGCTTCGGTATTGGTCGAAACGGCTGCAAAATGTTTGGCTATGTCCCCCTGGGTTCCATGTTTTAAAAACCACTTTTTTATGGTGGTGGCATTGCTGAGCGTCTCTTGGGTAGTGAAGGTTTTGGAAACGACCACGAAAAGGGTCGTTTCCGCGTTTAGTTCTCTCAAAGTCTCGTGTACGTGGTCGCCATCAACATTACTTACAAAATGTACCTTGAGATGGTTCTTATAGAATTTTAAGGCCTCGGTGACCATAGCGGGACCTAAATCAGAACCTCCGATACCAATATTCACTACATCGGTAAATGCCTTACCCGTATATCCCTTTTTCTGGCCGGAAATCACACTATCTGTAAACTGTTTGATATGCGCTTTCACTTCATAAACCTCAGGAACCACATTTTCACCATCGACCAGAACGGTATCCGTTTTTTTTGCTCTTAGAGCCGTATGCAATACTTCACGGCCTTCGGTCTGATTTATAATTTCGCCGGCGAATTGTTTTTTGATGGCATCTTTAAGCTGCACTTCTTCTGCCAACTTCAAAAGCAATCTAACGGTTTCTTCAGAAATTCTGTTTTTTGAAAAGTCGACCAAAAAGTCGTTCCACTTCAACGTGAACTTTTTAGCCCTGTTCTTATCCGATATGAAAAGGTCTTTTAAATGTTGATTTCTAGTACTGTCAAAATGTTGGGAAAGTTTCTGCCAAGCGGCCGTTTCCGTAGGGTTCGTGCTCCGTAAAGACATTTGAGGTTTTTTAGTAAAATTATTAGCTGAAAGGCTAAATTAAGCCATCTCATTACTAATAACAAACCACTAAAACGTGTTTATTTATCGAGGGAAACTAAATCGTCTGCCTGAAGTTCTTCTTCGATGGGTTTTTCAGGATATGGCATACAATCCAATTGATCTTTCTTCGAAGCGATGAACTCGAAATAGGCCGGTTGCAGGGTCTCGGCCAAAGGCTCTGCCTGCGGAAGTTTTTCACGCAATGGGTCTACTTGACGGCCGTTTTTCCAAAAGCGATAGCAAACATGTGGACCGCCAGTATTACCGGTCATACCGACCCAGCCGATAACATCGCCTTGCTTTACGTGGTCGCCACGTTTTACCTTCTGTTTTTTCATGTGCAGGTATTGCGTGGAGTAGGTGCCGTTATGCCGAATCTTTACGTATTTACCATTACCTCCCTTTCTGGTCGATTCGGTTACCATGCCATCGGCAGTAGCCATAATGGGCGTTCCTACAGGTGCGGCATAGTCGGTACCCCTATGGGCCCTTACACGGTTGCCATAATACCGTATTCTTCTTTTTAGATTATATCTTGAAGATAATCTTCCGAACTCAACGGGCATTCTTAAGAAAGTCCTTCTTAGATTATTGGCTTGATCATCAAAGTAATCTACGATGCTCTTCAACGAATCATTTTCGTAGGCAAAGGCATATATCGGCTTCCCGTTATGTTCGAAATAGGCTGATTCTATGGATTCAGATCCCGCATAAATGGAATCGTTGATGAACTTTTCCTTGTAAATAACTTTAAACTTATCCCCTTTTTGGAGCATTGAAAAATCGATGGTCCATGCATAAACATTTGCTAGATTATGGGTAACCGCGTAATCTATGCCTTGTTGTAGTAAGGCATCGGATAAACTTGTTTCAATAACACCCGAAACTTCTTTTTCTAAATATTTTACTTGCTTTTTCTCTTTGTAGGCCTTAACGCTGTCCCTCAAATCTACTATAGTGTAGTTTATGGGGTCATTTTCGTAAATGAATACCTGAGCGGTTTCAGTGGTATCCTTCGATTTTAAAATTAAATATGGCCTACCTACACGAATTCTTCTGACGTCGAAAGTATCTTTGAATTCGTGGGTTATTTTAGCAATTTTAGGGTAGTCTACCTTGTGTTCCATCATCAGTTCTCCAAAGCTATCGCCTCTTTTGACCGTATCTTTCCGAACCGTAAATTCGTCTAAATTAAACCCGAACTGCTTTATGATGGGTTTTTCCAACGGCACAGCGGCAGCAATTACTTGTTTTACGGTCGGCTGCCCAACTATCCGATTTTCTTCTTTACAGGAAAAAGATAATGCGAGTATTACAACTAAGCCCCAATATTTTTGCATTTTATTCCGTAATTTCCTTTTCGGGATTAAAGATATGGTCTACCCATTGCTTTCCCCAATTATTTAACTCTTGTTTAGAATAGATTTCGGGAAAAAACACAACTTTCTGAAAACTGGGAGGTAAGTACTCTTTCCAGTTCGTACCCCCTGTAGCATTGATTTCTTCCTTGTCCTTTGCCAAATACCTATGGGCAGAACCCATATGCATTAATGGCCAGTTTACGTTTGCATTAATATCCAATGTCTTTAACGCTTCTATTAGCTCTTTATTATCTTTTTTGGTCTTTGGCAATTGCAAATATTTGTTATAAATGGTATTGTCTCGTACTTGCTTTGCAATACGCACCAGCCTTGGCGTGTATCTGTATTCAAACTGTTTTAAGGTCAATGTCTTTTCACCTGTAGCCAAATCGGTAGCACCTTTCTTCCAATAGATCTGCTCATACAATTCTTCGATACTATTTGCAGATGAATATTGATTTCTTTTGGTATGATGTACTAAATTTTCCATCGCGGTGGCATAAATTTCGATCATGCGATACTGTGCAGATTGAAAACCACTGGCGGGCAGCAATGCCATTCTATAATGTAAGAACTGCTCGCGCTCCATACCTTTAATCATAATACTAAAGGAAGAAATCAATGCCTTATAATAACTATTTATGCGCCTTATTTTTTCTATAAAAAACTTTAGGTTTTGAGATTTATCGTCGACCAACTGTTTTTGTTCATGCAGAATGAGCTTAAAATAAAGCTCCGTTATCTGGTGGTACATGATAAAGATTTCCTCATCGGGAAAATAAGTGCGTGGCTGTTGCAGGCTCAGCAGCGTATCTAGATTAATATAGTCCCAATAGGTAAGGTAACGCTGGTAGAGCAACCCATCTAGGTAAGAGCTTAAATCTTGGCCCGAGTCTTTATATTTTTCTTCAAGCTTTGAAATTTGTGAATCAATCTGCCCTTTATTCTTCATCGCAAGCGGTTCTCGACACCATATCTTGGATTTGAACTTGAAACAAATCAAGCAGCACAAGCCATGGTATTTATGGTTGCGAAATTACGTAAAGATTTTTAAAGATTGAACCTTGGAAGATGCTGCACTTACTATGGGAATATTGCGACAAACGAATAAAACATCAAGATACTAGTCCATGATAATTTTAAACTGGTTCTTCAAGCCATTGTAAGCGTCGAGATCTGCTTTTATGGCACCTACGGCCAAGTCGGCCTGAATGCGGATGGGTATTCTGTTTTCATCCGTAGAGACCCATAACGAAAGACCTTCTTGTTCCTTAAAAATACGGCCCGATTGTACCAATGGCATGAATTTGTAACATTCTACCTTACCGAACTTTGTTTTCAGCACTTCCGTGCCCATATACTTCAGCTTAAAGTTGAAGATACCATCATCGTCAAACAACATTTTTAATTTTATAGCTTCCCCTACAACTAAATCTTGAGGTTCGTAGTTGTTTCTTAGATAATAGAACGCCGAGAGAAGATCTTGAATACTGTCCTGTAAATTAAAATCAATTTTTTTCTTGTTCTTTTTATCGTTTAGAACAGCCTTCTCATTCTCGTGGTCAAAATTAATCTCTACGTCCTTTGTATATCCACCTTCATCAGTTTTACGAATGAACTTATATGGTTTACCTTCTTCCATATCGAAATAACTCTCGTAGGTATCATCGACCTTAAAGAACATACTGGCAAAGCCTGTGGTTTCACCGTGCCCAACTACATGATAAACCGGAACGCCCTCTATTTTTGCCGACTTGACGTGCAGTGTGGCATAGCTGGCATTTAGAAATCCGTAATGCATTCTAAATTTCAACCATTCACCAGGTTGAAAAGTTGATTCCTTTTTTGATGCTTTTTTACGTTTATCAGTAGACTTATCTAGCCTTGAATTCAATACCAAGTCACTAGAATAGTTTTCTTGGGCATTGGCAAGCAATCCAATTACTAAAAATAATACGATAAAAACGTTCTTCATCACAACGGAAATTAGGGTAAAAATACAAAATGCATCCCAAAATAAATTTAGGTTACAATAACTTAAACAATTTTTGTTCCAAAGTATTGTATACTGTTAATGAACTTTTTGGTCGAAGGTTAACATTGGGCCATAGAATGTGTATTTCCACTTAATCTTTACGTGTGTCAAAATAACATATTGAAAACCGTGGAATAGATTCCCGCCTTCGCGGGAATGAAAATAAAAAAGCTATTGTAAAAAAAAGCCCCAACATTACTGCTAGGGCTTTTCCTAAATAACCAACCAAACTTTAAATTATGAAAAACCAATACTTAAAGTTGTAAGGGAACCACCCCTTACACCAACAAAGCTAATGCATACTTTAAGACCGCAAACCGTTTTAACTTACTTTAACTATTACATTAACAGTTCTTTTTACTTACAGGATGAAATTTAGGAATTTGTTAAGATAAGTACCTTGTTTTGCGCCTGGAAGAGACCCATTTTAAAGAATACTGTTTCATGTGCTTCGTGCTTCATCAACCCCGAAGGAGATAATTTATTTTGGTTCCTTACCCTGAGAAGGGGAAGGTGGCAATGAGTCGGTCTGCCGCAGGCAGTTCCGGTGAAATTGACGGAAGGGGTATGAAAGGTGAAGTATCTATAAAGTTCTAAGAAAAGGACAGTACGCGATGGTAGGTTTGTAAAGCTAAGGTACGATGCCGATTTCGATGGCTTGGGCTCAACCCCTTCCGACCCTTCTCCGCCTGTGGCGGATCGGCCCACCTTCCCCTGCTAAGGGCGGAATTAGCGATACAGGCAATTCATAAGTCAAACGAGTAAGCCATTGAGAAGGTATGTGTAAAAGGTAGTGGAGCGACAGCAAAAACTTAAAACTACCTTAGAGCGTTCCCCGAGATTCTTGTTCTCTTTCTATAGCCTCGAAGAGAGCTTTAAAGTTTCCCTTTCCGAAAGATTTTGCGCCTTTGCGCTGAATAATCTCAAAGAACATTGTTGGCCGGTCTAAAATCGGCTTGGTAAAAATCTGTAGCAAATACCCTTCATCATCCCTATCGATCAAAATACCCAATTCGCTCAATGGCGCGAGGTCTTCATCGATTTCGCCAACACGGTCGAGAACATCTTCATAGTAACTCGACGGAACGGTCAAAAACTCAATGCCCCTATCGCGCAGGGCGGTAACCGTTTCGATAATATTATCGGTCGCCATAGCCATGTGTTGCACTCCCGCACCGTTATAGAATTCGATGTATTCCTCGATCTGTGATTTTTTTCGGCCATCGGCAGGTTCGTTGATGGGGAATTTTATCCGTCCGTTACCATTGCTCATCACCTTGCTCATCAGAGCCGTATAATCGGTGGAAATGTCTTTATCATCAAATGAGACCAGTTGTGCAAAACCCATGACCTTGGCATAGAACTCGCACCATTTGTTCATTTCGTTCCACCCTACGTTACCTACCATATGATCAACATACTTTAGACCTACATCAGAAGGTTTGTAGTACGGATTCCACGCCCTATAACCAGGCATAAAAACACCTTTGTAGTTTTTGCGTTCTACAAAAATGTGTACGGTCTCGCCATAGGTATGGATACCCGAAAGAACGACTTCACCTTTATCATCGTTGATCACTTTCGGTTCGTGGTAGCTCTCTGCGCCTCTTTTAGTCGTTTCTGAGTGACTATGGGTGGCATTATCGACCCAAAGGGCGATTGCTTTTACGCCGTCGCCATGCGCATCGATGTGCTTGTTTATATCTCCTCCTGATTTTAAGGGCGAGGTCAACACCAAACGGATTTTACCTTGTTGCACCGCATAAGAAACCTTGTCTTTAAGACCGGTTTCGAGACCGGCATAGGCCAAAGGCTGAAAGCCCCAAGCCGACATATAGTAATGTGCGGCCTGTTTGGCATTGCCCACATAAAGTTCTACGTAGTCGGTACCCAATAAAGGCAGAAAATCTTCTGCTTCAGGGTTCTCCTTGGGCAGTTTTAATGAAGTTTTATCTAGAGTTGACATACTCGTGTTTTTTTGAATTGAAAAGAATTGTTATTGATTGGGGATTTTGGAAATGCTTTATCGGATTCCAGTTTGATCTTTGAACAATTTGAAGCAATATACAGGAATTTTCAACAGATTCCCGCCTACGCGGGAATGACA
>Ga0114952_1001856_pt1 | contig 17153 bp, 23 predicted proteins | sample SidtaG_2_FD_87303 | JGI IMG/M metagenome (GOLD analysis project Ga0114952, IMG submission 87303) | Marine algal microbial communities from Sidmouth, United Kingdom - Sidmouth_Asex2 metaG | ecosystem: Host-associated > Algae > Red algae > Unclassified | place: Sidmouth, United Kingdom | collected...
AAATGGCCTTCAAGACAGTAGACCAAATTGAGTGTATTTGTCGCCGGCTCATCTTCGGTTATGGCGAAATCTTCATGAAAGGTTACGTCCTGAATAACGGTACTGATACCGGGAATAATTTCATAGGCTCTCGTGGTACCAATGGCAATATCGGGATTCCAAGTCAACACCGCGCCCCCGTACTCGCTCCGAAACTGACTTCCGGTCTGTCGGGCGACATTTTTCAAAATATCTATGGTACTTAAAATGCTCATTTTCCCTATCGTTACTCCAGTTTAAAAGTAAGGGAAAATCAGTTTTTAGGAAACAGCTTCAGACCGCACATCTGCTGTTTAGGGAAAAAATACCGTATTATGTTAGTATTCGGACGGATTCTGCTCATTTACGCCGTTAGTGTATTAGACTTACTTAAAACGCTCCACAATTCACTAGCTTTGTGGGAAACTCTGATAATGAGACCGGCCAAGAAAAAACAAGTATTGGTATTATTGGTATTGCTCGCCATAGTTATTCTGATTTTTATCGTCTTGCCGTTTTACGCTACCGATTTGTTGGCAGAATAACACTTTTCCATTAGTAACTTTCCTCGATTGTCTTTTGGGTCAATCTCTTGGCAGCCGAGATTCCGTAAGTCAGTCTCGGTTTTTTTACGGATTCGGGTTTAAGAGTTCTTTTTTGTCCAAGGCATTAAAAACGGCCGGATGCAAATAATAATTGCGGCCTATTGTCAGCGTGTTGCCTAATTTCAACGCTACTATTTTTTTTTCGATATTACAGAACTTCTTACGGGAACCTTTCTTTTGATCTGCCAATGCTTCGGGATAAAAATCGATGGCCAATCGGTTCGCCGCCCACGTTCTAAAATATTTGCTTGAAAATTCATCGCCCATGCTTTTTGTGATATAACCGTTCACATCCTCACTATCAATGTCGTGAAAATATCCGTTTTTATCTTGATACCTGAATATTTCGTATCCGGGCATATCCGCCGCTTTCTTAATGTAATATACCAACTCTTCGTCATCGATATGCACTTCCTGCTTTTTATTGCTCTTTCCTTTAAATGTAAATAAAAGCTCATTGCCCGCTGTGCTCAGATTTTTGCGCCGCAAAGTGATTAGGTCACAGCTCTCGTTACGCTTTCGGTATTGTTTGTTCCCATTTCGGATGCCGTATTCACCCAAAAGGAGTACAATCATAGCCGTTAACTTTTCCTTTGGCCAACCTTTACCTGCAAATAGTTGTAAACCCGCTTTCGGATTTTCGGCAATTACGAAACGAAATTAAGCAGTTTACGAATCTTTCTCTCTTGCCGCTGCTTTTCGTAAGTAGAATGGTATATAGATTACTTTCGCCCTTTCAGGTCTCGTCCGATTGCTTGTATATGGCCGTCGTCGAACTTACAGATGAGCACGTCCGTCCATCTGGGCGGAATGACCAAGCCCTATAGTCGCCTATTGTTTTCTTGTTGGTAATCCTCTATCCGTTATCGTAATAGTAGGCATAGCCACGGCCGTACTTTCGCCTTATTATCGCCAAGGCGGAGTCATCGATTTCCTTTATATCTTTCATAGGGCTTGTTTTTAATAGCTAAAACTATCCCACATTTCAATAAGAAATTAGCTTCAAAAATTTGATTTTGGTCCTTTATAGCATTGTGGCCGAGCCACACAGCGGTTATTTGTTTCGAGTTAATTTTCCGATGGTTTCAGAGCAAGAACCAAATACACTATTCCTAAATTGAGCTATATAAAAATAGAAAGGATGGACAAGCGGATTATCAGGGAATGCCTACTACAATTGCTCAAAGTATATGTATATGCCGAGCAACAGTACTTGCATTCCGCAATCGATTCGCTACATCTCTCGCTAAACATATTTTACAGGCAACGGGCTTTTGAACGTTCCGATTTTATACTACAGATCCAGGATGAATTGGATAAATTAGGTTCATCTTTGTGTATGGATAAAACCGTAGAAGCTTTTTATGAATGGCATTATGACCTATATGGTGGTGCTTCTTTGGAAGATTGGCCTGTAACAAATATTCATGCCATGAACATTGACGAAAAAGGGCTGGAAATCTGTAACTGTCTCTTAAACGACAAATTGCCTGTACGTACCCATCGGATTATCGAACGACATAGGACGCGAATCGAATCAAGCTTATTGTCATTTACCTATTTGAAAGCTTTGTACAAGAACAATCAGCAATGAATATTACCTAATCCAGAAAGATTTTCCTGTTCGGACAATCTTTCAATTAATATAGATAACGGATATGTATTCCACGGAATTTTGGAGCATCTGGGTGGCCGGCATTATCGGCACAACCTTAATGACCGGCTTTAGCAAAATATGGGGTATGCTTTTATCTAAAGAATTCAGCGAACCTAAATTGCTTACCGACCTAATGCGCCCTTTCATTAAGAAAACGAAAGCGAAAAATAACTTCATAGGGTGGTTGGTGCATTATCTTATCGGAATACTTTTCGCTTGGGGCATTTACATGTATACTACAACATCAAACGGCGAGTACACCTATCTAACAGGTTTGATTTTGGGGGGACTGATGGGTTTTATGGGTGTTTTGGGTTGGATTATTTTGATAGAAGCCGTCAAAATTACCCCGAAACTAGATGTGCCAGCTTTCTTTGTGCAATTGGTCTTTGCCCATATCGTTTTTGGCCTTGGAGCGATTTGGGTCTTCAAAAATTTTTAATGTTCCCTTTTACGTACGCCGATTGATTCGACGATAGACGCCTGAATTCTAAGCTTTACATAAGTAATGAATTATTATTTTGAGATTTCTTCTTAATCACGTAGGTTTCATCTTGGGTATTTGTGGAAGTATCTAGTGGACCGTAGTTGAGGCTTTCCACGAACCTTACGGAATCGAGTCCGTATAATTCCAAATTATCAGCTCTCGACTAGTGATTTTCGCCCTATATCCACTAATCTCAATGGGTTCTGAGGCAATATGGGATTTTTTATTAAGAATTTTTAGCCATCCGATTACATCGAATTCGCCATCTTTGACCGAATCGGGAGCGTCGGGATGATTGAAGGCCAAAACATCCCTAAAACTAAACCTAATAAATATAAAATATCCACCTAGACGCTATTTTCCAACGTATCTTCCAAATTATCGGTAAAATTTTTAAGCCTTATAAATGAGTTATACATAGCCTAAAACTTGTTGGCCCAAATGCGATTTAGAGCTATAATATAGAATTTATCTGTCACCTATCCTTGGCAAGTATTCCCGTAATTGATATTTTCAGCAAAGCTATATTTAAAACTGGCGTCCTCCTATTAACCAATTTGGAAGAGATGGTAGCACAAAACTTATAGCTTTTGGCCTTTGCATTTTGAAAAATCCTAATTGTCAAGAACAGATAAGGAAATCATTGTAAGAAAACGCCATTAAAGTCTTTGCTATCGTTTTCGCTCGACAGCATTGCTCAATCTTACTAGAAAAAATGAAATTAGTATGCCCCCTGCACAAATCCAACCTAAACCACCTATGGATGTATATTCAATTGCGAAACCTGCCATGGATGCACCCAAAACATCCATTTGGTTACTGAGAGCCATATAAAATACGAATTGAGATCCTTCGATACCTGGCCGAGCCAAATACATGAACAGCGGAATCGCAGCGACGTCGACTAGCGTATCCATAATTCCTTTAATTAATATAAAAGATCCGGTAAGCCAATTATTTCCCCATATTGGTTCAAGAATAGTAAAACCCACAAATAGTACTAGTAATAATAGGATGGTCGTAGATAAAACGTGTCGACCACTAAAACGGTCGACAAGCCATCCGCCGATAAAAACAATACTAAGAGTTAGAAGAGTGCCAATAACTCCCTTCAAGCTAGTTAATTGAAGATCTGTCCAACCTACTTCTTGTATAAGATAAACATTTAATACCCTACGATATAAGCTTTCAGTTACGTAAATAATACCAATAGCCAATGTTAACAATATACTGGCAGGTTGAAAAATCGCGCGCGCTAACTCCGGGAAAATAGACCAAAAATTTGAAGTCTTCTTTTCTTCTACGTTGCTGATTGATCGGGAATGGCTAAACTTGAGAAGTAATGAATCTTCCTGTCTCTCCCGAACAAAAAATGAGAAGAATGTAAGTCCCCCTAGTACCAGTACTTCGGTCAAGGCAGCCCACTCAAAACCGTATTTTCGTAGAAGGTAACCCAATCCTGCGGCTCCAAATGCTGTTCCTAAAATCATACCGCAACGCATAAAAGCCGTTGTCTTACCCCGTTCATTTTCTGGAATCACTTCAATAGCCAGAGCATCTACGGCCACATCTTGTATGGAAGCAAAAATCGCATGGATAAAAAACAATAGAGATAATAACTGAAAATTTGAGATTGGATTGCCTACCATAAGAATACCAACCATAGTCATAACCGCCAAAATTTGGGACGCAATAATCCATGGACGACGCGTACCCATAGGTATATAGGTGTAGCGGTCAACAATGGGTCCCCAAATAAATTTTATCCCCCATGGCAATCCGATTAATGCAACGAAAGCCCCAATTTCACCAGTACTCATTTGCTCAGCTGCTAGGTAATTGGCCAATGCGGTCAATGCAAAACCGGCAGGGATTCCCTGCATCATGTACCACCCAAAAAACGTCACATATCGTAAGGTTCGATTTTCCGTTAAGACCAAATTGAAAGAAGGCTTAAATAGATTTAAGTGTATCAAAATTTTTATTTTCCGATTTTTATAATTGTCTAAGTACAGATGATTGATAAGATTGCATTTGCAATCAACTGGAAGCTGACAAAACTGTATCTAAGCTAATTGACGGCCTTACTATTTTTAGATTTTTGACAGAGATATCTATACTCTTAAAGATCAAGCGTTTCTAAAATTATAATAGCGTGAAATTATAGGTAAAAAGAAATCTCAATTGATTCGTTCGACAGAATAACTATCCCAAAACAGCAACGAATTCTATTTGAGTGCATCGCGTCTTCCCATCTTTCAGCCATACCTGACTGGATTTTTTTAAAGGCGGAATCGCTTTGTAACAAAGAATCCTAGTTTTCGCGTCAAGACGACCGAACCATTATTCCGATTTTTGTATAAAATCAAAATAATATTATACAATGTCATTAGTAACAGTAATCTTAAATATTCTTTTACCGCCTTTAGCGGTATTTCTAAAGCATGGGGTCGGAACCACCTCGCTCATAAGCGTCCTATTGACGCTATTGGCATGGTTGCCCGGCGTAATACATGCATTTATAGTAAATCAATAATAACACCTAAATAATTTTAAAAATGAAAAAATTAATTATACCAGTATTGGCACTTGCCTTAGTAAGCAGTTGCAACATTAAAAAAGAAGAACAAGGAGAGTTGCCAGAAGTTGATGTCGATGTCTCGGCAGAGGCCGGAGAGTTGCCCGAATATGAAGTGAATTGGGCCGCCATAGATGTAGGCACGACTACCAAGATGGTCGAGATTCCAAAAGTTATAGTCGTGATGGAAGAAGAAGAAGTCGAGGTCCCCGTAATCGATGTCAATATGCCGGGCGAGGATAAAATGGAAAGAAGTCTAGTCGTAGAAGCCGAAGTTTCAGGTAATGAGTATGATTTGAACATTCAGGAAATCAGGGCATCGGAAAGAAGACTCTATGTAATTTCCAAACTTGACAAGTTGGATACCGACTTGGGCGATAAGAAAATGCGTGTTCAAGATCAAGTTGAAATCAATGCTCCCGATTTGGATGTTGCACATATCATCGTAGGCGAACGTGCCGATAATGTACTGAACAATCAATACAGATATGTGAACTCGATGGGCGACTTAGATGCTAAAGTTCGCGACGCAAAAGTTATTTACTCAAAATAGACTTTTAGTTGTTTTATTTGATAGATAGTGCCGATGGTTTTTCATCGGCACTTTTTCTAATAATAATAATAATAGGAAAGCATTCTTTAATCCAGAGCTGAACGGTTTAAAAGAGGTCGATAGGTTTCAAGTCAGGAATTTTGTTTTTAGGACTAATAAAGTCAGGTTAGAATAGCTAAACTTGTTATAGGTATTAATCATAAAAATCTATATAATGGAAACAAAATATGAAAAGATGGTCGATCAGCTAGAGGAAATTCTTGAAAAGAACCGCGATGCCGAAAAGGGCTATAAAAAAGCCGCCGAGAACGCGGACAGTCAAAGCCTTAAATCGTATTTCGAGAATAAGGCGCGCGAACGTGCCCAGTTCAACAATTCGTTAAAGCGAGAAATGGTCGCCAATTACGATGACATTGACGACGATAGCAGTTTTACCGGAAGCATTCACAGGACTTGGATGGATGTCAAGGCACTTTTCTCGGCAGATGACGATGAGTCTATGCTAGAGGAAGCCATTCGTGGCGACAAGGCTGCCGTTGAAGAATACGATGAAGTGTTAGAAGATACCAATTTGCCGAATGCAATTGCAACTTTAATCCGAGATCAAAAGACCAAGATTAGAACGGACTTGAACAGAATCAAGTCTATGGAAGACTTGACGTAAATTATGCTCATGCTACTTAGAAATTTAAATTTAAAAGTGGCACGTATACTATACACCATTTCTTGAAAAAGGGTTGTCTCCTGACAGCCCTTTTTTTTTACCTATATTATTAATAAATCGATGTCCGCCTTAGCATATCGAATCATGGTTAAAAGATAGCCCGTTTCATCTACATCGGTGTGTTCATCGGTTATAAATAAATAGCACCATGCCATCATGATTTTGTCGAATTCCTGTAATAGTCCCCTAATCTGGACTGAAGAACGACTATGGTATATCACATCCTTATGTAACCAAATCTCTTTAAAGGGATGGAAAAGCTCGATCGCTTTGACCCGCTCTTCCATTAAAGTTGATAATCTATTTTCGCTCAAGCCCAGCATCAATCGCTTATTTTCAAGTAGTGAAGCAACCGTTTTATATCCCACATGTTTTGAGATATGGTGATGATGGATTTCAAGAATATCTACATAAGTATGCAGCTGTTCCCTTAAGAAAAATACTCCGAAGAGCAGATTCGATGTTAAATTATCAATGTTCATAACATAAATTTTTACTTAAAGATAGCATCGATCGTGAAAATTAAGTGTTGCATATCAAATAGAAATTGATGCAATTCCTTCTTTAAAAACAGCGGCAAAACAGGGAATCGCCTTTTGAATCAATAAATCATCTTATACAGCCATTGTGTGATTTACATCTGGGTTAATTTCAAGGGATTTAAATTTTTACGGAATAACCTTTAAATAAAGCATAATGGCGAAGAAAAAAACAGCTGCTAACAGTAAGACAGACAAGCAAAAACAAATGGATATTTTTTCCGTGGATTTTAAGGAAAAGCCCTTGACCACGAGACAAGGCCTAAAAGTCAATGACACTAACAATTCCCTCAAGGCAGGAGAACGAGGTGCTACCTTATTAGAAGATTTTCTACTTCGGGAAAAAATCCACAATTTTGATCATGAACGTATTCCAGAACGGATTGTTCATGCACGTGGAAGCGGAGCACATGGCTATTTTGAACTTTATGAGAGCATTGAAAAATATTCAAAGGCGGGCATTTTTACAGATACCTCTCGAAAAACACCCGTTTTTGTTCGATTCTCGACGGTAGCAGGTTCAAAAGGTTCTACGGATTTGGCTCGGGATGTCAGAGGTTTTGCCGTAAAATTTTATACCGATGAAGGCACTTGGGATTTGGTCGGCAACAACATGCCCATCTTTTTTATTCAAGATGCCATGAAATTTCCCGACCTGATCCATTCCGTCAAACCGGAACCTAACAATGAAATTCCCCAAGCTGCATCGGCGCATGATACGTTTTACGATTTTGTCTCCTTGACAACGGAAACGTTGCATAACCATATTTGGGTTATGAGCGACAGGGGAATTCCACGTAGTCTGCGCATGATGGAAGGTTTTGGTATTCATACTTTCCGCTTAATCAACAAAAAGGGCGAGGCGCATTTTGTAAAATTCCATTGGAAACCGAAATTGGGTGTGCATTCCGTTACTTGGGACGAGGCTGTAAAAATTAGCGGTGCTGATTCCGATTTCCACCGTAGGGATTTGTGGGATGCCATTGAATCGGGTGACTATCCTGAATGGGAATTGGGCGTGCAGATTGTTCCCGAAGAAGACGAGCACAAATTCGAGTTCGATCTTTTGGACCCGACCAAATTGATTCCCGAAGAAATGGTACCCGTACAGCTCATCGGAAAAATGGTCTTGAACCGAAATCCAGAAAACTTTTTCGCCGAAACCGAGCAAGTCGCCTTTCTTCCCGGCAATATAGTTCCCGGTATCGACTTCACGAACGATCCTCTGTTACAGGGTCGATTGTTTTCCTATCGCGATACGCAACTTTCACGATTGGGTAGCCATAATTTCCATCAAATTCCGATTAATAGGCCTTTAGCCGACGCACACAACAATCAGCGCGATGGACACATGCAGATGGAAATCCCAAAAGGAAACACGGCTTATTTTCCGAATTCATTGAGCGGTGGTTGTCCCTATCTTTCCAAAGTAGCCGAAGGCGGATTCGAATCGTATCAAGAACGTATAGATGCGAAGAAAATAAGAAGTCGCAGCGAGAGCTTTAGCGACCACTTTTCGCAACCGGCCCTCTTTTACCGAAGTCTGGCCAATTGGGAAAAAGCACATATAGCCGACGCCTATTCTTTTGAATTGGGCAAATGCAACCATGAACATATTAAGGAGCGTATGCTTTGGCTCATTGCGCAAATCGATTCCGGATTGGCTAAGGAAGTGGCCGAGAATTTGGGAATGAAAGTGCCGAAAAGCATTGAAAAACCCATCAACCAAGCTATCGGTGCCGATGCCAACGTCAAAGACCATCAACCTGGCAAGAAGAAAAATTATTTGGACGAGGCTCCGGCATTAAGTCAGGCTAACACCAAATTCGATTCAATCGCAACACGGCAAATCGCATTTTTGGTCGCCGACGGATTTAATATGAAAGATTTTGACAAAATGAAAAAAGCACTCGAAAGAGAAAAGGCGATGGTAAAACTTGTTGCCCCACATGGGGGTACGATTACCTGCGATTCCGATATGGAGCATAAAGTCGACGCTTCGATAATGACTACCGAAAGTGTGCTGTTCGATGCCATCTATATTCCCGGCGGAGAAAAGTCGGTCAAAGCGCTTTTGAAGAAATCTAAATTTATAAAGTTCTTAAATGAGGCTTTCAAACATTGCAAGGCCATTGCGGTCGATAATGAAGGAGTTCAACTGTTGAACGAAAGTGCCTTCGGCGATTACAAAGACGACAAGACTATTTTTATCGATGGAAAGCCAAAAAACTTTATCGATGCTATTTCAAAGCATAGAAATTGGGAGCGGATGGAGCGTGCCGCTAAAATACCTGCATAACGGTTTAAAAAATATATGATGATAGATGAATTCGCAAAACACGAGACACATTATATTCGAAAGTACCAAGAAATTGGTTATAACGATTCCTACCGAATCGATGGTAATCGATTGATAAGTACCGGACCCGATAAAAAATATGCTCCGGAAGCTATAACTGTAATCAAGGAACACCGTTATGAAGGAATGAGCAATCCATCGGATATGTCGATTCTTGATGTACTCGAAACTTCCGATGGGAATAAGGGAACGCTGTTGGCCGCCTATGGCCCGAATGCCGATTTGGAATTGCACGAATTTATCAAGTTGATTCCCGAAAAAAACATTAAGGATGAAAATGTGCTTCCGCCGGATGCGGAAAAGTAGGCGTGGAGCCGAGAGCGCAAATTCGTAAACTCCATCTGGATTTCGCGATGGATAGAGGTTTTGATAAAACATACTGCCCATCGGAGGTCGCTCGCGCATATGCCCCTGAAGATTGGCGGAGCAAAATGGAGTTGGTAAGGCAAGTGGCCGATGACTTGGTGGCAATAGGAAAACTGATTGTGCTTCAAAATGGAAAACGTATCGATGCAAAACCGACCAAAGCCAAGGGGCCAATTCGCTTGCGAAAACCTTGAAAATTTAATTTTTGTACTTGAAAGATTCTGCCTTCCCTATGAAAAAGTTCGATTACTCATTGGATTATGAAAGTTTGGATCTGAGGGAACAACCTGAACTATATGCTATAGGTCGTGGCGAGCAAGGTGTTCTTCTGGTACAACCGTACAAATCGGAAATTCTTCCGCATTGGCGATTCAAAACTCCAAAGATTGCCGAAGAATCTGCCAAGATAATTTATAATATGTTTTTGAACTATCTGAAAGAGGACGATTTTGTCGGTGCCGATATGGCACGAAAGTATTTGCAGATGGGCTTTACAAGAGCAAGGCGTTATGTCAATTATAAAGGAGGCAAAAAATACAAAGGCCCAGTTCCCGAAGATAAAAAGGGGCAAAGCGGTTCACATGGTAGGGAGCAAAATGCTCGGCAACCTGAAGACCCTATCAAAGCAAAATCCGCTGCAATTTTCAAGGAGTGGTTGGATCTAGCCAAAACGAACCCAAAGTTCAATAGGCTAAAAGATGAATTTAAGGCTACTGTCAAGTAAGTATATAAATGCCGAAGCAATATTATATTTTAAAAAAATAAAAAATGGAAAAACAAGGAAAAAATACGGAGTGGAAAGCTACCGATAGCGCTCCGATGGACACCAAACTGAAAGATGGTATCGGAGGTCAAAAACAGATTACCAAATAACAGAATACCGGTTTTCTGGGCGACCATCGTAGTGGCTGCCCTATCGTTTTGATTGTGGTCGTGCTATTTATCATTATTGGCAATTCGTATTGAACCCATCGGAAATTTCTGCCGCAGACAGTTTTGAGTACTAAAAACAGACTCCAGATTATTTTTAAAATCGAATTTTGAATTGAATTTTCATCCTGTAGTTTTATTTTCCACCATATAGAAGAAGATTGCCCCGAAAGTATAGAGCAGTACATCGATGATGTCGGCGGTGTAACGCAGGTTAAATTTGGGAAGAAACAGTTCGAAATAAATTGCATAAGCAAAAGTCAAAATAATGATTTGGCCAGCATCCATTTTTAAACGTGGATTCGATTTGATATTACGAATTACATATTGACAAACAAACAATACGATGGGCATGCACAATAAATCATTGACATAATCGTCGAGCCAATCTGCAACGGGTATCTGAAACCGCTGCAACGAATAAATACTTAGTGCAATCGCGCAAAATACGGGAAAATAATATTGCTTCAGAAGCAATCGATTGTCTAGAAGGAATGCCATGTCTACATTTAAAAAATTAAGCGGCTATATAACCTATGATGTACGCTATTGCTCCCCCAATTATCATTAGGAGTGCCCAAATAGAATACACGCCCTTAGCCAAAATTCGGACGACAACATTCTTATGGTTCAACGCCTTTTCAAAGAACAAAGTGATGACGTTGGGCTTTTGGTCTTTTCTTTTTTGGTCTCTTTTCTTGTCCTGTTCCTTACGTTCCAACTTTCGGCGCAAAAGGGTGTTGACCAATGTACCACATTTTGAGCAATAGTCGCGATTAAGGTTCATTGTGCCACAGTTGGGGCATTTCCTATAGGTTTCTTTCTCCATAGTTTTGAAAGATATAAAGGACGACCACAAACCGATTCAAAAAAATAAATTTGTTCATGCTACCTTGATTTTGTTAAAGTGAATTTTAGTACTCTTTCAGCTTTTCGTTACGCTTTCGCAATTGCCGTTCGATGTCCTTGACCGATTCGGAGATTGAATTGGTAAAATCAGAAAGGCTGGCCTCGGTGAACAACCGGGGACCTGAAAGGCTCAATCGGATATTACAGATTTTTTAGTATCATCAGAGGTAGTATTTTCTTTTTTAAAAAACGTCGACACGGATGACGATGATGAACTTTTCTACAAGATTTTCCAGTTTTCCTTTGGTCAGTTGCTCTAAACGGTCGCTCTGCGCGAAATCGTGTCATTCATAAATGATTTACATATTCTAAGTTGTATTTTCTAAAATTAAATATATTACCAAATACTTTGAAATTATTAAGAATTTATATAAAGTATGTCCTCAAAAACGTGAAGAATTAGTCCGAAAAGCAACTGTTGGGAAAATTTTTTAATACTGTCGGCGATTCGGTATTCAGGCATCGCTAACTTACATCCCTGTTCGAAAAGTCAAATCGCTGTTTACGATGTGCGAACGGCATTAAATGTCTCGCCCCTGATAATCGAGATTGGCGATATTGGCAGCATGATAGCTAACTAAGCGGTTGAACGACATCGTAAAGCCTAGTTCCCGAACCTCATTGGAGCAGTCTTTAAGTGTCGTAATTTCGTGAAGGTTCTCAGTAATTTCCCGTACAATGGAGTCGGTGGTGTTGCCGGGATTTATTTCAAGATTTCTTAGGATATTAGAAACTTGCTTCTCATTGGCGCAACAGAACTTCACGTAGTTGACCAGCATTTTTTGCATCCGCTCGGAAAGAAAACTGATATCACTATCATTAAAATACTGATTGACCTGTTTTGCAATGGCGTACAGGTTACATAATTCTTTTCCAAAAATTCTTCTTTATTCATTTGTTCATATTTTTGATGACCTCTGCGGTCAAATTATCCAATACCTGAAAACTTGAAATTCATTATTGCTAATGAACCAATTTTACTATGTTTCCGTCTCATTTTCAACATTGTGGATTCTATAATCCATTCAATCATCGAACTGTCTGTACTTCGCCATTATGAACATATACGCTCCGTAACAAATGAGTCCGAATGCCACAAGCCCGACCAACCACGGACCGGAACTTTGGCGCAGAAATGAAAAAGCTTCCTGCGTACCTTTGATTTCTTCGGAACCTGCCGTACTAGCGGCCCGAAAAAAGAAATAGGCAACGATGGCGACTACGACGCCCCTAGCGGTCAAACCCGCATATCCCAAATATTTGATGGTTTTTCGGGTGTTGATATTTGACATGGTATCTAAATGGAATTTCTCGAGGAAATCGCCCTTGTACACCTTGACCCATTAAAAATCGCTTTGATTGCCATTGCAATCGCAACTGCGTAAAAAATGTAATCCAAATATTCGGTCGGCAATATTGATTTTCCGCTTGAGCTACCACCGCTTGATGGATTGAATACTTGATATATAGCGTATGCCCCAAGCCCTAAATAAATAAGTCCGCTTAAGAAAAAACCGATGCGCTTGCCGATTGCCTTGCCATACGTTCCGATATCTTCGGGATCTTTGATACTTTGAAAAAATCGCCAAAAGGAATAACAAAGTAATCCCAAACCCAATATGCCCAGAAGCACGTTGCCAAATGGTTGATTCTGTAAAAATTTCAGAACGCCCAATTTTCCTTCCGACTTGCCGCCTAAGCCAACTGCGGCACCAAAGGCCAAAATTCCCGTAAGGGCGTAGACCGTTCCTTTTGAGGCGTATCCGGTTCGGGCGATATGTTTTATTTTTTTATCCATTACTCTGAATTTTTCTCAAAATACGTTCGTACGCCGGTTTTCATTAATCGCATCCCAACTAAAAATGCGCTGAATGCATCAAACTCTCTATCTAAATGAGATTACTTAGCGTGAAACTGGGTCGAAAGTGCTTTAACGATTCTATTATCGGGGAAAAATTCCCGACCGATTACTTTTAGAACTGTATAGCTCGGTACGGCCATGATCATACCAACCACCCCAAAAAGCAGTCCGGCTACGATAATGATGAGGAATATCTCTAAGGGATGCGACTTAACGCTGTTCGAAAATATAAAGGGCTGAGAGAAAAAATTATCGATAAGTTGGCCAATAGTGATACCAATGGCCACATAGCCTAATTTTGGGAGGATTTCGCTACTAAAGTCCAGCCCAAGATTGCTCGTTACGGTAAAGACCATCATAAAAACAGCACCGATAATCGGCCCCACAAAGGGAATGATGTTGAACAACGCACACAAAAAGGCGATGGCCAAAGGGTGCTCAATGCCTACCATGGTAAGTGTTGCAGCGTAAATTCCGAACAAAATTAAAATTTGCACCAATAAACCTATAAAATAGCGGGAAAGCAAACGTTTGGTCGCATCGATAGAGTTCATGATGCGACCTCGATGGTTTTGCGGAAACATTTGAACCAGCGTCCCTTGAATAATCTCGGTATCTTTTAAAAGAAAAAACGCGATAAACATAATCGAAAACAGGCCAATGCTCATTGTGCTAACAACTTCCAAGACCGAATTGAAAAGTTTTGAAAGAAAGCCCGTGTCTATTTCTTTTTGAACGGTTCTCTCAATATCGACCTCCTCGACTATGTCTTGAACGATATCCTTGGATCCCCCAGAAGAGTTGGTCAGTTCCTTAAAAAAAAGTTCAAGTTCTACCTGCATATTCTTTAGGTCCAGCAAGGCCAATTTTTCGCCCTGCTCCGTAAAAAGTGGAATAAATAGCCATACCAAACCCACAAGCAGGCCGAACAACAACAGAATCGTGACCGAAACCGCCAACAAGTTCGGTAACTTCAACCGTTTCCGCAGAAACCGTACGGCCGGTCGCCCCATCAGGGCGAATACAACCGCCAGCAGTACATAGGCGATTACGGATTGGGTTAAATACAGAAAATAGCCGAACAAGAGCGTAGCAGCTATCAGCCAGAAACCTTTGTAAATTCCTGTGGCAACGGTGTTTGATTTCATTCAAATAAATTCTGTTGTTTGGTTTTTGCAATCGCACCGATGGACCTGTTCCATTTTGGGTAAAGTTCGATTGGTTTTGGATAGTTGTCCACTTCGGATTCCCACGGTATAAGCACATCTGCATCGTTCAGATGTGCTATTTCAGGAATCCACTTTCGAATATATTCCTGTTCCTTATATTTCTCTGCCTGATAAATGGGATTGGTATACCAAATCTCAAAGGCCTGCATGTGCCAGTTCATCCAATTGACGCTGACATCGTAATCGATAAGTTTCGATTCAAAATAAGCGGCGCCCCAACGCCAATCTACCTTATAATCATGTATCAAAAAACTGGAACAATTGACCCGCCCCCGATTGCTCATATAACCCGTTTTATTGAGTTTTCGCATGTGAGCATCGATAAAGGGAATACCCGTTCGGCCGTCGCACCATCGCTCGAATAGTTTCTTGGAATCCTCGAATTCGACCTTTTTTCCCTTGAAACCGTGCTTTGTATAAAGTTTTGCCCCTACCCGCATGTGCCGGAAAATAAAAAAGTCGCGCCAGACCAACTCGAAAACGAACCACCAGGTGCCGTATTTCTTTTTGGTCTGTTCTTCGTACTTCTTGACCTCATGGTAAATGTATCTTGGGGAAATGCAGCCCAAGGCGAGGTAGGGGGAGAATTTCGAACTATAATCCATGCCCAGCGATTTGTTGCGCGTCCATTTATAGGCGGTCAATTGTTCGGTATCGTAGAAATAGTGTTGCAACCGCTTTAATGCTACCCGCTCTCCGCCATTGACAAAAGGTTCGGTTTCTTGCAGTTCGATTTTTCCCGGGGCAACGGATTCAAATTCGGGTAAATTGCCGTAATCTTTTAGGAGATAAAAATTGATGTCGGTTATTTTAGGAAGACATTTTCGCACCTCGGTCTCCTTGGTGGTTTTGATGCGGTAGGTTTTCGATACCAATGGAATTTCTTCTATGGTATAGGGAATATCGTTTTTGTGATAGAGCGTTCTTCCCCAATAATATTGTATGCTGCAAGTTTGAGGTAATGCTTTCCGAACGTTTTCAACCATTTCTAATTCCTCCTCGGCATGTTCCTCTTCCGCATAAATGGCCGAAACGGAATGTTGGACTACAAGTTTAGGCAATTCGACTTTAGGATTACCTTGAACGACCAAAAGATTTCCGTCCAATTCTTTAAGTTGACTTCGTAAATCTTCCAAACATTGTAATAGAAATTGATGCCGGACTTTATCCGCTTTGCGGAAACCTAAATCCAAATTGCTATAGGCGTTCGGGTCGATACAATATACACACAGCAATTTATCCCCCGAAGCTACCGCACGGTAGAGGGCTTCATTATCGTGCAATCGCAAATCGTTTTTAAACCAGTAGAGAATGGGCATAGTATCATATAAAAAATGGATAGCTAGTTGTCTAGCTATCCATTTATTTTCTTTATCATTTTATCCTAGACATTTAATTCTAGGTCAATTTTTTTCTGCCCGTTATCAAGGAGATTACTACCAAGGCCAAGAAAATAAAGAATAAAATTTTGGCTATTGATGCGGCCCCGGCGGCAACGCCCCCAAAACCAAAAATTGCGGCAATGATTGCCAACACGATGAAGACTACTGTCCACTTTAACATACTATATATTTTTAGATTAGTAATTAATTTTTTCGAAAACCGTCTAAGGTCGACCGTTTATCTATTATCAAAGATGCTAAAACCATTGTGGGTTAGTTAGCTGAAAAAAAAGGAAAGCTAACTCAAAACGTTCTACAACCTGTTTTAGATTAATTAATTAGGTTATTTCGCAGTTTCAATGAAGCATTTTCTGCGAAGAACCTTCGTAATTGACGCTTTTGTAGGACTGGCCGTATCTAAAAAAGTCATACTTTGGTACCTGAAAAATTGTGGCATGTACACCTTATCCTATTATTCCACGGCAGCAAGGCCGTTAACCGCCCAAGAAATGGAGGCGCTGCTTATACAAGCGAGCGCCAATAATAAGCGTGATAACATAACAGGGTGTCTGATCGCCTATATGGGTCGCTTTATTCAAGTACTCGAAGGGGATAAAAAAACGATACTTGCTCTATATGATAAAATAAAAAAGGATGTTCGTCATACCGACGTGATTATATTTTCGGAAGACGATATTGAAAAGCGAACTTTTCCCGATTGGGGCATGGCCTATTATCCTATAGAGGATAATGCGTACAATCGAACGGAATTTAAGCAGTTTAAAAGAAATCTTTTATTGTTGGCCCAATTATCGCCTACCACAAATGCCACGGCACTTACGTTCTGGAAACGGATGAAGTTTTTGATTTCTAGTCCGCCGGAGGATTTGTAGTATTAAGCATTACGTCCGCGGATCCCGTCGGAAAACCTCGATAAGATTAAATAGAAGGATACA
>Ga0114952_1001859_pt1 | contig 17135 bp, 5 predicted proteins | sample SidtaG_2_FD_87303 | JGI IMG/M metagenome (GOLD analysis project Ga0114952, IMG submission 87303) | Marine algal microbial communities from Sidmouth, United Kingdom - Sidmouth_Asex2 metaG | ecosystem: Host-associated > Algae > Red algae > Unclassified | place: Sidmouth, United Kingdom | collected...
AGTTGCTAAGAATGTATAAACATATGGTCCATTAAATATATCTACAAAGTCACCACTCATTGGGCCACCTGTCTGTACTAAATCTATAACATTACAGTTCTCTAAAACCTCAGGGAAGCCTTGAGAGGTAAACTCACCACAAATACCTGGATCGAAAGTGACTGTTTTGTCTGATGGACAAAAGATAGATGGTCCTAGCTCATCAACTACAGTTACATTTCCTACACATGAAGAGGTATTGCCTGAAACAGGGTCTGTAGCTATTAATGTATAAGTCTGAGCGCCTAGATCATCACAGCAGAATCTAGAAGGCATTGGTGCTGATAAAATAACACCGCCACATATCGCAGAACTATTATTATCTGCTAGTAAAGTAGAAATATCTCCACATCCATTTCCAACAACATTTACAGTAAGGTCATTACATTGTGCCGTAGGTATAACAGGTGCTGTATCTAAATCTATTTCTGTTGTACATGTATCCGTCGTCCCATCATCACTCGTTACAGTTAAGGTAACCGTGGTAGGGAAATCTTCAAAACAACAGAGTTGTGTTATATCAGTTGAAAGCATAAAACCACAAACGCCTGCATCTCCACTTCCTGCGTCTAAATCTGCAGGTGTTATTGCCGCACAACCCGTGAGAGCATCTACTGTTAAAGTAGCTGTGGCCATACACATCGCACTTGGCATCCCTGCGTCGACTTGCACCATCGCTGAGTAACAAGTTTCACAACCTGGATAAGCAGGATCTGCAACTGTCCCTCCTGTCTCATCCACAAACATGCCTTGGAAACACCATTCTACAGTAAATGTTCCTGCACCTAAAGCCGCAGGGTCGAAAGTATTTGTAGCTGCGCCATCAACAGTAACAGCTGTAGCGCCTGGATTGCCGTCAACTTCTGCAACCAAACCATCTAGTGGCGTCGTCGCTGCATCTGAAACACAGAATGGTCCTAATGTTGGCTCATTTATTTCTGGGTATTGACAAACATTTGTTATCGTTAATCCAATTGCAGCTGGGCCTGTGCCATTATCTGCAAAAACTTCTATTGTATATCCTACATCATCCAAGTGATCAAATGTCAAGGTGTATTCACACATACCACCCGGTGTAGGGGTTGATGTAAATGTTGCTGGTGCGCCTATTAATCCTGTAGACGCTGGTCCTGCTGTTAATGTAAATCCACAAGGACCTGTTACAGTTACTGTTTCATTAAATGTACCATCGCCTGCTCCGTTAGCCGTTTGATCATCATTACAAGAGCAAGGATCTGAAATTTCCCATGTATATCCAACAAAAGCGGGACAAGTACAATCAGGTATGGCGACATCAAAGGTCTCCATACAACCTGCTGCATTTGTTACTGTAAAAGTCTGTATTCCTCCAGGATATCCACTTACGGTATTAGGTAAAGTGGCAGGTGATACCATATCACCAGCTGTTCCTGGTGTCACACTGTAGGCACAAATACCTGCAGGTGCTGCTGCACAAGAATTAGATATCGCCACTACCGGTGGTAATATTACCGCTGCATCATATACATGAAAATCATCGAAAGCAAATCCATCATCCTGAACAGAACCATCAGATCCAAAGGCTACTCTAAAGTATACAGAAGATTGTCCGGCTAATCCCAAAATATCATGCTCTGCTAAAACATAGCCATTTGATCCTCCGTTAGCACCTGTTCCGTTTCTTCCAGTCCATCCTTCTTGTTGTCCTCCCGGCATACTATTTATTGTATTGTCATTATACCAATTCATTGGATCTCCATTGGCACCAATATTCTGCCAAGTGGCTTGACCATCTATTGAAGATTGTAATACTGTACCATCCCAAGAGAATTCACTTTCCCACCATACATTCATATCTACCCAAGGCTCACAAGCATCGGTTAAATCAAAACAAGGACTCACTACAGCACAACTTTCATTTAAGCCATAGGTTCCAGTTAAATTTGTGGCCCATGCATTTGTACCAGAAGCTGCTCCCATAATTACAGCTTTAGCTGGTGTTCCAAGAGCCCAAGAGCAATTACCCGCCGCCATGTTAACAACATTCCAACCATTAGCACCACCTTCAAAGTCTTCTAAGTAAGGTAGGGTCGCAGGCGCAAGATTTAAAAACATAACTGTTCCTGTGTCATTAGCAGCATTCGCATCTCCTGCAGCTGTAATAGTTACCGATAAGGTAATCGGTCCTGTAGGCAATGTTGCTGGTGTTGTAAAAGTATATGTTACTGGAACACCTATGGCGGGTAAAGTGGCCATTTCTGTTGTAATCACACCATTTATATTATAACTCATACTTACCATGCCACCTGGAAAACTGCCACAACCAGGTGCTAGAGAAACATCTGCAACTATAGTGGTTGTTCCTCCTACTGCACAAATATCAGAAGCTGGCAATATATTACTTACAGTTAAATCAAACCCTGATCCTGTAGCCACACTAAAATCATCAAAAGCCATATCAGAATTAAAACTTGATCCTTTGATCCCTCTTATTCTAAACTGAACATTGGCTTCAACTATTAATGCAGCATCAGATACAGAACGCTCCTGCCATAAATCAACATTGTCTGTCCAACCCGGTAAAAAGTAATCATTCGTCCATGTAGCGCCACCGTCTGTGGAAACATCAAGGTGCATTGTACCCATTGTGGCACCAAACATATGATACCAAAAATTCACACAGACTGAGCCCGTCTCTGCACTGAAATCAAAAATGGGACTTAGCCAATGGATTACGTCACCAGTTAAGACAGGGGACGACGATTCAAAATAGAGATACTTTCCTGCAGCAGTCCCTAATGTATGATCTACACTTGGGCCGCCAATAGAAGTTGTCCCAGCTACATCAACTGTCCAATCTGCGTCATCATTGACACGATCGTTAGAATAATCATTTGCAGATCCACTTAAGTTTCCTGGTAAATCACAATTTGCACCAGCTGTAGTGGAACAGGTAGCATCAGATTCAAAGTCTGTTGAATAAGGGAAAGTCGATATTTGTGCTTGAAGGTTATCAGCTACAAAGAAGCCAAAAACAGCAAGGCACACAATTGTAAAAATTTGTCTTTTATTTTTCATGAGATTGAGAGCTATGAGCTTTTAAATAAAAAAGTCGGCTTGAGTTTATTTATTGAGTCAAGATTGATGTGAGGTGAGTTTTAATCCTCATCAATTCGGGTTCGAGATCGTCATTATTGAATTGTTCTACAGTAATATTTAAAGGCATTACTTCTAGAACAGCCATCATTAAGGACTCTTCAACGTCAAGTCCACCATTTAAATGGTTTTCAAAAACTTGATAAGCCTTGAGATTGTTTTTCTTCTGTGTGTAAATATCTACATCAGAAGTAGAATCCAAATCCGTAGTGGTTGTTTCTGTCATATCTTCTATGACAGTTCTAGCCTCTTGGCTATCCACAAAATCTTGTGCAGATAAATTAAAAGAACAAAGCAGTAGCGCTCCGTAAATGAGAATTTTCATGTGATTGAGTTTATTATAACAATAAATTTCAACCCCAAAAGACTGAGTGTGAGTGATTTCGTCTAATAATTACAGTCAATTAGGATCAAATATTACGTTGTTTGGATTTCGTCTAATTCAAACAATACTACGAAAATAGCTGTTTAGAATTAATTTTTAACTTTTGTGTATAAAAAAGGTTAAATATTTCACGAACGGTAATTATATGTCATGAAGGACCTTTTTTTTAGCACATAAAGCGAAAACTAGAGCTTTAATTCCTTAAAAGCCTCTACTTAATGATTTATTAAATGATGATATTGAATATATGTTTCTAGCTATTTCACTGGTTACTCCATCAATCTTTTTTAAAGCTTTCACTTCATTTCCATAAAAAATGGCTGTTACTTGCAGTATTAATTTGATTCCTAAGACTAATTCCAATGAAATTATCTTATCGATGTTTGGCTGTCTCACTATGTATTCTTTCTCTTATAGCCTGCAATGATAATCGAAGTGAAAAACAAATACTAAAGCCTTCTTTGTTATCAACCACGCTATTTACTATGATTCCTTCCTCTCAGACAGGTATCAACTTTCAAAACACAATTAAAGAGAATGAAGACTTGAATGTCATTATGTATGAATACTATCATAATGGCGGAGGTGTTTGTATAGGAGATATTAATAACGATGGTTTAGAAGATATCTATTTTATCGGGAATGTCACTCCAAATAAACTTTACCTTAACAAAGGCAATTTCAAATTCGATGATATCAGCACAACTGCGGGCGTAGAAGGTGCCTTTGGCCTTACAACTGGTGCTACAATGGTTGACATTAACAATGATGGCTTTCTGGATATTTACGTTTGCAGATCTGGGAAATTTGATGCTGAAGTCAATAGAAACAAACTCTTTATCAATAACAAGAATAATACATTCACGGAAAGTGCCAAAAAATTCGGATTAGATGATCCTGCCCAAAGTACACAAGCCTACTTTTTCGATTTTGACTTAGATGATGATCTCGATCTATTCTTACTTAACCATCAAGTGACTACCCCGCGAGCTGCTTCTGCCACACTTGTTGATAAAATTGATCCTCTGGCTGGTGACAAATTTTATGTCAACCACAATGGTTACTTTAATGATCAATCTAGAACTGTTGGTATAAAAAGTAATCCCATAGGTTACGGGTTGTCTGCATCCGTGGGTGATGTGAATAATGATGGTTATCCTGATTTGTATGTTGCTAACGATTATATAGAACATGACTATCTTTATATCAATCAAAAGAATGGCACTTTTAAAGAGAGCATTAAATCCGCCACCCAAAAGATCAGTAATTTTTCTATGGGCACTGACATGGGCGATATAAATAATGATGGTTGGATTGACATCATGATTGCTGACATGGCTGCAGCTGACAACTATCGAATTAAAACCAATATGAGTGGTATGAATCCTGCACGATTCAACAAAGCTGTCAAGGAAGGTTTTCATTATCAATACATGTTTAATACGCTTCAACTCAACTTAGGGCCGGATCCTGAAACAGGCGAAATTGAATTTAGTGAAATCGGTCATTTGGCTAATATCGAAAGTACAGATTGGAGTTGGGCTCCCCTACTCGCTGATTTTGACAATGATGGTTATAAGGATTTATTTGTAAGTAATGGCTTAAGGAAAGAAGCGCGGAACAATGATTTTCTTAAGATCAAAAAAGAATACCTCAAACAACTGAATCAAAACCCCCAAGCTAAAAGAGAAATTATTAAAAAACTATTGGATGCACTGCCTTCTCAAAAGCTTCAGAATTATTTTTTCAGAAACAACCATGACCTTACATTCAAAAACGAATCTTCTTCTTCAGGGCTTAACGCCAAAACTCATTCCAATGGAGCGGCGTATGCTGACCTGGATAATGATGGTGATCTTGATTTGGTAATAAACAATATTGATGAAACGGCATTGGTTTACAAAAACAACAGCCATAATAATTTCTTGAAAGTAAAACTTATAGGGACTGGTGCTAATAAAAATGCAATCGGCTCTAAGGTCACCTTAAATCTTGATAATGGACAAAAGCAGGTTCAAGAAAATTACAATACCAGAGGCTACCTTTCTTGTGTCAGCTCAGTACTCACTTTTGGCTTAGGCCAAAATGACAAAGTCAACAATATAGATGTCCAATGGAATGATGGCAGCATTCAAAATGTTGTTATAAATAAAATCAATACCGAAATTATAATTGAAAGGAAAATTGGCTCTAAGAATGGAGATCTGAAAACACAAAAATTAGCTCTGTTTAAAAAAGTAAACAGTGATAAGAATTCGAAAATCAGACATATCGAAAATACATATAATGACTTTGAAAAAGAATCCTTACTACCACATAAAATGTCAATGTGGGGTCCGGCATTGGCAGTAGGCGATGTCAACCAAGATGGTCTTGATGATTTTTATCTTGGCGCTTCCACGAACAATGTAGGACATATATTTACACAAAACCAAGACGGCAGCTTTGACAAAAAAAATATAAAAACTTTTACTGCAGATAAAAAATCTGAAGACATAGGCGCATTGTTATTTGATGCAGATGGTGACGCGGATTTGGACCTATATGTATGCAGCGGCAGCAATGAATTTCCACAAAACGATTCTGCTTATCAAGACAGATATTATCTCAATGATGGCCAAGGCAATTTTACAAAAACTAGTTTACCAAAAATGCACACGAGTACATCTTGCGTAGAAGCTTCAGATTTTGATCAAGATGGAGATTTAGATTTATTTATCGGCGGGAGACAAACCCCAGGAAAGTATCCCTACCCTTCTCAATCATATATACTTGTCAACAACAATGGCGTATTTGAAATCCAATCGGACACGCCACTGAGCCAAGGCATGATCACTGATGCTATCTGGAGTGACTATGATAACGATGGATGGATGGACTTGATAACTGTAGGCGAATGGATGCCTATTCAGTTTTACAAAAACAATCAGGGCAAACTTGCTGAACCTATCTCTATTTCTAAAAGTGAAGGATGGTGGTTCTCTATTGCAGAAGGTGACTTTAATGCAGATGGACAAAAAGAGTATGTTTGTGGCAACCTGGGATTGAATTACAAATACCGTGCATCTGAATCAGAACCGTTTGGCATCCACAGTGATGACTTTGATGGCAATGGCACTAATGACATCGTATTGAGTTATTATAATTATGGTCAATGTTTTCCCTTACGGGGAAGGGAATGTTCTTCTGGACAAATGCCATTTATTAAGGAGAAATTTCCCAATTATGATTCCTACGGAAAAGCAGATTTGATTTCAGTTTATGGGAAAGAAAAGCTCGATGCAGCCATATCTTACAGTGCTTATACATTTGAAAGCTCAATTATTGAAATTCAAAATCAAGAATTTAAATTAAAAGCATTACCGAATGAAGCGCAGATATCTTCCATTAACGATATGTTAGTATATGACATAAATGGTGATGGTCATTTGGATATAATTGCAGCAGGTAATCTGTACGGCTCTGAGGTGGAAACACCTCGCAATGATGCAAACTTAGGCACTGTGCTTTTAGGGGATGGGAAGAATAATTTTCAAGCATTAAGTAATATTGAAAGTGGTTTTTATTTAAAGGGTCAAGTGAGTCACTTGAGCTGGTTAAAGAATGCCGCCACTGGTAAAACTTTTGTGGCTGCCGTCAATAATGCACCCATTTCCGTTTTCAGAATTATCAATTGAATCTAGTTATTAGGCAACTTATTGACCCAAGTATAGAATCGATTATTTACTTGACTGCCTTTGATCAAATCGACATCGGGATCAAAAATATAACATGGTTCTAAACCATTAAAAGACACTTTAATTTTTGACTTTATTTCACAATTGGCGATACCGTTTTTAGGGGCAATTTCATCTTTTAAATATTCTGCAAAAAGTACTATCATTTGCGGTGAGTTAGCCATCAATACAATCTCATCAGGAAACAATAACTTATTGGGCTCTATTTTGTGAATGACTTTATTGTCAGTATCGAAAATAGCGAATTGCATTTCTTTTATATCTCTATGTTGGATTTTCATTCGCCAAGAAAAAAAATGTGCATCGCCTGTCCAATCTGTATACCCTGGAATAAACAGATGTCTCAGTGGCACAACACATTGGAAAATCATATATGCAAAGAGCAAATACTTGAATGTGTTTTTCATTTTAAATTCCTTAAGCACTTTTGGCTCTTTTTTAATGTTCTTCCTTATAAATCCAAATGGCTTCAAATAATTTTCGACATGCTTTTCATCAGCGAATAAGACAAGTGTCCCAATCATAAAAAAAGGGAAAATATAAATATCATTAAACAGATATGCGTTTAGAATATTAAAAGCAACAACCATGATAAATGCAAAATATCTTGTTCTAGAATAGAGCAGCAAGAATCCGATAAACAAATCAAAAAACAAACCTCCATAAGCTACCACATTTTGCATTATTACCGTCTGTAAAAATTCTAAACCACTAGCATTAGCTTTAGCCAAAAGCAATTCCTTTGCAGGATGCAAGTCCAACCAAAAAGGATTCAGTTTTGATATCCCACCAAAAAGATATACAAGAATAATCTGAAATTTTAAAATGAAATATGGCCAATATGCAATGATCTTTTGAGGTGTTTTTTTATTCAGACTCAAAACAGCATCAGCTGGCATGAAAGTCATTAAACACCCTATCAAAATGATGAGGTACAAATGATTATTATACAGTGTCATATCTAAAAAAAAGAAATACGAAAACAATAAAACAAACAAACCCATACACCATTTGTAAAACACTCCTAAAGTGATGCCTACGGTTGCTAAAAACAGTAGCAGCAAGATGAGATTAAATACAGATTGTCCTACCAGAGGGAGGTTTAAATCATAATGAAAGACTACGCCTCTAGGATAAAAACTATCTATTAATTTTATTTTATAAATCCTACAAACATCAAGGCACAATAGAAATCCAAAAAAAATTCTAAATACGGCTAATGGGTAAGCCGAAGAAGGTTTATTTAAAACATTATCTATTGCATTCATTGGTTATCGCTATTGCTAAGATAAAAATACATTTAATTTTTTCATGGCAATCTTAAAGCTAATAGCACAAAAGAAAGATGCCCTCGATTGTTGGTCGAGGGCACTAACGTGTAAGAACAATTATAGAGTTAATAGCTTCCGCTATTTAATCATGATCATGTGTTTGGTTGCTTTTTCTGTTCCACTTTCTATGCTATAGTAAATGAGACCACCTTGGCCTATATCGTCTTTAGATACAACTATACTATTGTAGCCTTTGGTACCATCTTTTTCGATAATCTTTATCAATTTACCAGCTACATCATATAAGCTTAACTTTACAACTCCTGCCTTAGGCAACTCAAAGCCAATTAATGTTTGATTTGCAAACGGGTTTGGTTCGTTCTGGAATAACTTAAAAGTATTCTCTTTGTCGCTTCTCAAATTGACATCTACGATCTGTAAGTCACTACCTACATATGCTTCTGCGCGCGTTATTTTCGAACTGACTGAAATCATATCAGATAACCAACCTGCTTCTTTCACTTTAACTTTAATAGACATAAAGTCATTTCCCGTATGCATTGGGTAATCACTGTTATGACTGATCGCCATTTTTTCATTTCGAATAACATAATTTTCATTTGAGAGATCTCGACCATCCACTTGTATCACTTCTAAGCCTTCGGTCATCAATGTAAATTGATAGCCATATAAGTCTTCAGTATCTGCGGCAAACGCTACATCAACAACTTTACCCTTTTTCATAAACCTATCTTCGTAAGTCAGGAATATACCTTCTCCAGACCTTAACTCTGTCGCTTGATTGATCACATTCGCAATCATGCTATTATTTACATCTCCAATTTTCACACCTATGAAATCTTCGTTCATCATATCTTCATCTAATTCTGAAATAGCAATCTCTTCATTATAAATCCAAGGATTAAGTAATGTCAGATTTTGGTCCGCTTCCACAAACTTCCAAGATCCATTATTAGGATACTCTTCGTGGATACCTAGTATTAATTTTCTCAAATCAATCAAATCTATTGCTGATATACTACTGTCATTATTAACATCCGCGGCAATCATTTTGTATGGACTGTTTAAGGCTTCTACACCTAAAATATGTCTTTGTATTAAGACAAGATCTAGTGTACTGATACCATTCAAATAGTCATCATTTTTCTTACCTGATATACTGTAGAAATTAAATATTGGATTATCACTAAATGCATATTCTCCAGTAGCTGCAGACATATTATAATGAGGATATCCTGCTAAGTTACTCATCAACTCAGTTTCAACATCCTGTACAGATTCACCCAATTCAGTTGTGACACTTCCTTGAATAAACGCCATCGCTCCCGTACCTATTCCTGAGAATGAAACTGTAACAACACAATAATCATTATTACCACATTCATCCCAAACATAAATATCCAATTGTAATTGTCCATTCTGATCTAAATCAGTTTCACTGATGACTAAACTTTTTTCTGATCTTGTTTCAGAGAAGGAATAATCTAAATCATCTTGAGCTGTACAATTATCAAAACTTCCCGCATTAAAATCACTCGCCCATATCTCTAACTGTCCATTCTCCATAGTAGCTGTGGATACATTCAAACAGTAAGGTGTTGGCCTCTTAATATCCTCAACAGTAAATTCATTGTTTGTAGAAGAAGAATTACCACAATCATCAACTACAGTCCATGTCACACTGTGCCCACTCTTATTCACACCCACACTAGATAAAGTCACTGTAATTGTATCACCAGGGAAGCTTGTACGCGTGAAAGTTTGATCCACTGAACCGTTATCATCTTCATCAACCTCTATCGTCCATTCTAGTTCATCTTCTGGACACATATCATTGTCCATGGCGACAGCAAACAATTCAATACCTGACAAAGTACATCCATCATCAAGTTCAAAACTGGCATCTTCAGCAGTGATCGTTGGTGACGTATTATCAATGACAGTTATTATTTGTGTGTCTTCATATATACCTGACGCGCCGTCTGTCTGATCAAATTCACACCAATCAATTACGCTCCATCTGTTCAATATTTTATAGCAAGCATTATCAACAATAAACAATGTATCGCTCTCTAAAGAAATACCCGTTTTACCGCAACTGCTCTTAGGAAATGTTGGCTCACCAAAATCAAAAGCACTACAATTAGTCGTCGCATCTTGTGGGAAAACTATTAAATTAGGATTGAATGGATTCGCTGGTTCAATCACAAAATATTGTGTGCAAATCAATGAACCTTCGAAGAAGAAAGAACGCTTGACTGCTCCAAATCCACACTGTGCATCAAAAGCTGGAATATTATCTGGCGCGCTGCTGCCTATATAATCATATTGAGGATCTATACTCGCTGATTTAGACGCTGGCGCTGTAGATGCAATAACATCTTGTAAATTAAAATTAAGATCTACAGGACCACAAGGACCCGTCATTGTCGGTACGCCATAAAACTGATCTAAGTCATCTTCGCAATCCAAAATGACACCATCTGGACATGTTGTTACGTTTGTAAAGTTGGTTTGTAATCTCACTTTTGATGAGACAGTACAACTATTGCCACTGGCATCAGTGACTCTCAAGTCAACAAGAACTTCATATGGCTCATCTCCTACTAAATCAGCACAACAGAATTTTACAAAAGGTCCAAATTGACTATCCGTCGCATTACATTGATTTGAACTTCTTCTTATTTCATAAGTCAAGGCAGAACAATTATCAAATGATCCATTATCAACCGACTCCGCTTGAACTTTTCCTGTTAAACCCTCTGCAGATTCATACATTCCTACAGTAATAAACTCGACTGCTATACAAAAAGGATTTGCTGTATCTTCGATATCTACTTCCGTAAAACATTCTCCGGTGTTACCACATTCATCAGTAACAACCATTCTTATCCATGTTCTACGCTCTGCGGATAATCCTGTTAAAATATCTCCATCTTGATAATCATCTGTAAACAAAATATAGTTGCCATTTACAGGTGCATCATTTGGATTGTCATCATCATCTTCAAGATAAAAAACAGCTAGTGTTGTTTCATCATTACATGGGTTATCTATTGACAAAGGTGGAATAATCAACCATGAACCTGTACAATTACCATGATCGTCTACAAACCCAGAGTATGCATTTGTATTCATATTATAATCGACTGCATCTGCATCAGAAATATTATCTGGCACACATGAAATAACAAGCGGTTGATCATCATTTAACTTAACTACTTGCGAAATTTCAGCAGATTCACCACTACACCAATCAAGAACAGTCCATGTATAAATACGCTTAAAACTATTTCCACACAGAGGAAACTCTACTGTTGTAGGACCTGAAATAAGCATGTTACCACATGACTCAATACTTTCACTGCAAGGCAAAAGTGGACTTCCTGTATCACTATTTATATCATCACATGATAAACTTTCTTGATCTATACCATCAAAGTTCTTTGGCTGAATGATATCACTGATATCAAATCTTCTGACATTTATAACTTGATTACATGAACCAGATTGTCCGGAATTTGGATTTGTAACTGTCCAAGTTCTTTGAATCACAGTCCACAGGTCACCTTGACAATTTTGTCCAGATTCTACATCATTAAAATCAAAGTCTGGTGCTGTGAGACAACCATTTCCAGCTAAAATATCTGGTGTTGTCAAAAGGTTTCCTTCGTTAGTTGTAACTTGAAGGTCTGCCTCTCTAACTATTATCGTTCCTGTTCCCGTATTTTTAATTGTCAAAGTCCAAACACCTGCGGCATCGTCTCCATCAAATCCACTGAATGCATCAAGTGGTCTGAAACTTCCTATGAAAGCATTAATAGTAGCTCTACATTGAACAGGTGAATCAAACATGGCATGCGATAATTCTCCATCATCAGACAGACAAATATTGTAGTTTGAATTTTGACATGGAGTTACAAATCCATCATGATCAATTAGGTCAATTGTTGTTTGCCCAGATGGAGATGTTAAACATAAAGAAAGATCTGCTGCTTGATCCACTGAAGCCTCAAAGTTCAAAATGACATTTGTCACTGTTCCTGAAACATCATCCATATCCAAAGCGATATTGCCATTAGAACCTGCGCCAACAGATCCGATACCTACTGCTCTATCCCAACCTTTAATCACTGAACCTGGTGTTAAATTATCTAACTCAGTACACAAAACTGTGACTTCATCACAATCCAATTCAGGTACTGATTTATCTTCTAAAGTGACATTACCCCAACATGTATTACCAGAACAAATATCGACAACGGTAAAGATCAAATCATCTCCTATAAAATTGATTACATCATCTGATGTGCTTAATGTGGAATGATCTAAATCGACCACTTGACCTGACTCAGTTGTTACTTCTATATTGTAAAAATTATCAGGTCCATTGTTCCCTTCTAAAAATGCATCTGCACCTAGTCTCACTTCACAATTAGGATCGACGGTTACATTCAAGTGGTCATTACATGCAAGTGATGTATCGCTACCTCCACAAGGCAAATCGTATTCTGCAGGACCACATGCTGAATAGCAATCTCCATCAAAAGGAGCAGCATTGTTAGCTAATGCGGTGATGTCAATTGTAGAACTGGCTAAAGCGGCTTGCACAGCTGCAGAATTATTTAGATCATAATTAATAGCATAGACAAAATAAGTTCCACTTACTAAATTTGGAAACCAACCTGTTAAGTTACCTCCTTCAACATTTACTGTTCCAGAGGTACCATCCACCAATAAGTAATATTGTACTTGTCCAGAAGTTCCACCAGAAACAAAAGTACCAGGTGTGGATTGTGCCATTATTGTACCTGGGTTAACGCCGTTTGATACAATTTCGCAATTACAAAACATAAAATCATTATCCGCAGCACCATCAGCATCTAGATCGGTGCATAAGGTTTCTGACACTTCAAAATTTTCTGTACAAGTATTCCCATCCTCTGTTATGGATGCTGTTACAGTCGCATTCCCACTTACGGAATGCGCAAAAGGTCCAAACACTATTGGTGCTCCAGTAAATGTTTGCGCACTTCCAGCAATGGTAACTTCATATGTACCTGAGTTAAATCCTCCCGTAAGAGCACTTATGCTAACATAATACATGCCCTCAATAAATGGAAAAGTCGCATCATCACAAAAAGCATTTGCAGTCACTTCAAAATCAGCACATGGAGGACAATCAACACTAACCATTCCGTTATCATTATAGTTATGCATTGTTGGCGATTGATCCATGGTCACTGTCCATTCCCCAACTGTGAAAGTTGTATTGGGTGGCGAACTCGAGTTAGAACGTACGGACCATCCATTAGTATATTCCCAAGGCGTACCAGTACCATCAACATTCTGGTCCCCATACAAATCTTCTAAGACGCCGCTACAGAATAATTCTATAGCATCATCTCCATTGATACTTGCAACTGGATTTATGTAGTCGGGAGCGCATCCAAAATAATCTATAAATGCATCTCTGCCACCGTTGCCTCCATCGGCAACAGTCAAGCATTCACCCATCGCCAAAGCGACATCTGGAAATGTAAATTCTTCGCCATCTGTCCCTCCACCATTATTAGCAGAACCTATACCATAGATGCTCATATCTGCAATATCATCATTGGCACAAATCTGCACAAATTTAGGATAAGAAGCGACAGTAGAGCCGTCCATAAGACCTGCAATATATGCACGTCCACATTGAGCCATACTTTCTTGTGTCATTCCAAAAAGACACATTGAAAAACAAACTATTGAAAATATCTTTCCCATAATTTTAGTTCGTTGGTTTATATTTTTTTTATCAGTTCTCATTGTTGTAAACTTTATGATGTTCTATATCTTCGATTAATTAGTTCTGGTTCCGTTCCATGGAAATGAACCACAATTTGTATTTCGAACTATTATTTGAACTTCTGTTGCTGGTCCTTCGCATCCCAAAGGATCTGTTTGAGTCACAAAAAATGTACCTGCACCAGTAGGTGTGTATGTTGCTCCTGTCGCTAATAAAACTTGTAAACCAGAATCAGCGTAGAATGAAAAGAATGCTCCTGTAACACCCGTTGGCTCCAATGCTGCGATCACCTCATTTAAACAATAGCTTGCTCCAACTACTGTAGGTGCCACTGGCATCGAGCACAATGAAACAACTGCAAAATCAAAGTCATCTTGATCATCTGGATCATCCATACCGCCATCATCAACATTATTATCATCTTCCGTTCCACCTCCTGTAGCTGCTAATGCATCATCTTCATCATTTATCGGCATTGTGTTAGCCGCATCTTGACTGGCTCCTGTTATTTCTGCCTCATTAGTCAATGAAGCCATAGAGCCCGCCGTATTATTTATTTTTAAAATAATTGTTAGAGGCAAACTGCCTCCGGGAGCTATTGGTGTTGAAGTAGCTACAGTTGCTGTAACCGTTCCTCCTCCTGGAGTATCGGTATTAGATGCGAATGCGTTCCCTGCATTATCCGCCTGAACAAAATCAAGTCCAGAAGGTAAGTAATCCGCTACAACCACATTATAAATATCACTATTACCTTGATTTAATACTGTAATGGTAAAGGTCACATCGCTACCCACAGCTAATGCACCCGTAGTTGATACCACTTTCATTATAGCCACATCATCACATCGACATTCCAATACCATTGGCGCACTACCACAGCCCGCACTACATGCACCAGAAGGTGGCGTAAAACCAGTATATGGATCGCCAGAAGCAGGAATAGCTGCTTCAAAAATCATGACATCATCAGTACTTACATTATAAGGATAGATGTTATAGGCTTGATTGGTGAGGCCTTCAAATTTTCCTGTATTATTATACTCAACAACATCGCCATTAGCGTCTGCTAGAATATAAATCATTACAGAGCTTGAAGCATCAAAGCTTCCCGGTGCCACTTGCGCCAAAATCCATCCCATAGGATCCTCATTACAATCGCACGCTGGTCCAGATGCATGTAAGTCATCATCTTCAGAACCATCACTGTTCTGATCTCCATCTGCACTGAATCCACAAATTACTTCTGATACGACAAAAGTATCAGAACAAGATTCCCCATCATTTTCATATGAAACAGGAATTGTTGTAGTACCCGTTCCACTGTGATTATAAGGTCCTACATAGTAAGTACCTGTTGCATTATAAGTTGTTTGAGCCCCAGCTACTGTTACAGTAACTTCATTATCCCCATCTGAATCAGAACCTAAATCACTGATTGTTATTTGTATAAAAAACATATCCTCTCCAGCTTCTATATCAGTAGCACCTGAATCGTTGGTACATTTTGCAACAACTGTCACAACTGGCAAAGTACAAAGCGTTGAAGGACAAGTTCCTGGATCTGTAAGCACAGATCCTTGGGCGCTGGAAACACTGTTATCTGCATCACAGTTACAACGGGTTAAAATTGTCTCTGCAGTCGTTTGATTATATGTTGGTAATGAAGTATTCCAATTTGAACCTCCATCAACTGAATATTCTAGAGTAGTTTCTGTCGGACAATTGTTCGTTGCAGCTGCAGCAATTACTCCTCCACTTAAGGTCACACCATCTGCCTCACACGTGCTTTCAGAACTTACAACCACAGCATTCGCGGTAAGCGATGCCAAGCCATCTGGACAAGTAGCAGCGGCCGAACAAGCAGCATCGAGATCTGAACAATCAAGATTACCTGCTTCAACATTGGTAACATAATTAGTGTTGTCTGAGCTATTACCAGCTGTAGGTGTTCCTGTACTTGAAACTGAGTATTCATCTGTATCTCCGTAAGACCCACAGCCAAAAGCAGCTTGATCACCACCGCCAACTGCTGGCAAATCAACTTGAACACCACCTGAAGATACTTCAGTTGCATCTATGTCACCATAATATAATTGATGAAAAATACCAGCTGTTGTTCCAGTCGTAACTGCATCTCCTCCATTTCTAAAAGCAACCAAATTCCAAGACGGAGTGCTTGCATCTGCAGCTACTGAATAATCATTACCACTGTTTGCATCAAAACAGATACTGGAAGCTGGCAATACCAAAGTACCATCTGAAGGATCTAAATCATCCGCTGGAATCGAACCATATTTGTCAGATTCATTATATAAAACTATTAGAGTTCCTGATGGAACACTGGCCAGCGCTGCGCAAGTTACATCATTTGTCGGATCGAAAATCAGAAACCCATCTGCATTTCCTACGCCTGAAGCATCATTGTTATTATCGTCAAATATCCATCCTGTTAGATCTAGATTACCTCCAGAACTTTCGACGGCAATAAGTTCAGCCCAATCTTCGGTTCCTGAATCTCCTTGACCAAATTCATTAACGTATAATCCATTTACAACTGTACCTGAATTACATTGAGCTAATGCGTTCTGGCCAATGACGATTAAGGCCAAGAAAAGTAAAATTTTATTAGTAAATATATTTTTCATCTTACTAGATTTTAAATCTTAAGGATTTTCTATTTTGTTTTATAATGAATTTTAGTTTTGTCCGCTCCATGGGAAAGTACCTGTACATCCTGTTTGACAAATCGTGAGCAT
>Ga0114952_1001866_pt1 | contig 17044 bp, 16 predicted proteins | sample SidtaG_2_FD_87303 | JGI IMG/M metagenome (GOLD analysis project Ga0114952, IMG submission 87303) | Marine algal microbial communities from Sidmouth, United Kingdom - Sidmouth_Asex2 metaG | ecosystem: Host-associated > Algae > Red algae > Unclassified | place: Sidmouth, United Kingdom | collected...
AATATGGAAAAGAGAACATTCTTCCCTTTCCCACAAAAGAGCTTAAGCATTGTTGTGCAAGATCCGTAGAATTTAAAAAAATGGCAGCCTAGCCACGACAAAACTTATCAGTCAGTACATTTATCGTTAAGTGTTAATAAGTGTTATTGATGATTGTTTAGTCCCAACCTGCCCGCGAGAGGGCACCATTTGTCTGTAAGTCGTTGAAATCAAAAAGAAAATTCAGAAATAAAATTTAAAGTGTCCCGAAAATGTCCCATAATAGTTAGCTATAGTTGGTAATCATTAGATATGAATTTAAATTTTTACTTGTTTCCTGGTTTATAAAGTACACTTTTTTTTTAATCTAGCTTATAAAGAAAGAATAGAAAAAGAGTGTATTAGAAAGGATTAAAAAATGAACAATTGTTTCAAGAAAATATTATTAATTTCAGTTCTACTTATTGGAAGCTGTAAAGCTGATAATAATGGGTATATTGAACCTTCTCAAACTAAAAAACTTGATAAGAATCTTCAGCAATCATTTCAGCTGACCCTCTCTAGTGATGAACCAATTCATTATTATGACTATCATGCCTCTCAATTTTTAATAAATGCAACGATTAATTTAAATGAAAGTTACATTGAAATTAAAAACATTGATCTGAATTACACTCACAGTGAATGGCATTCTAATCCTAATTTTGAAAATCATGATTGCCAATTCAACGCTAAGATTAATTTTGATAGAGTTGTTATTTTTAATAAAATTGGAAACTTTATTCCTAGTAATCCTAATGCTAAGCCAGAGTTTAGACGTAATCGTAGTTCTTACTCATTTGGTCCTAAATTTATTTTAGCTAATAACAAGTTTTCGCTTAAAAATATCAGCTCAACTAATAATACTGAGTGTTTTGAAATTGAGACTGAAGAATATATCAAAGAGATTCTCAATGAAGGGTTTATTGTTAATACAAAAAAAGAAAACTCAGATGGAAATGGAGATACTCTCTATCCATTTTTTGAAAATAAAAATTTGAATATCCTAGATTTCTCATTTGGAACATTTAATGGTGTTGAATCATGGGAGCTTAAAGATGTAGATATTAATGATCTTTTTATAAACCCTGATAAAAAAGTTGAATGGCTACTTTGTCATGAAGAAAGATTTGGTATTGGATCATGTTCAGTTCATTTGGAAAGATTTTAGTTTCTACTTTTTAGGAATATACTCGTTTAATGGTGGAGATTATTCCAAAAGTAGCCAACTCAAGAAGTATTGAAATTTTCGTTCTGAACGTAAATTAGTATTTCAAGTCATGATTTTTTTCTATGTTCTTAACAATGTCTATTTTATTTATATTAGGTTCGATTTCATTAGGCTTTAATGTTAATGTGATTACAATATAGGTAGTAGTATGAATTCAGATAAAGACTTAAATCTCCTTCAAGCTAAATTGGCTCAAAGAGTACATGACGGTGATCTTGTGGCTAAAAATCACTTGTTAAATTCTCTTTTACCACTAACTGAGCATATAGTATTAAAGCATATCGCTAAAGGAGCTAAGACTAAAGTAGAACTAGAGGAAATTGTTGACCAAGCTCTAGTTAAATCTGTTTCAAAGTTTTTTTCTGAAGAGAGAAAATATAAATTAGGGACTTATTTTAGCTGGCATCTTCGATCATTACTTAATTCATAAACAGACTTTAAGGCCATAAATTTTAGAGAGCTTTGAATTTTGTTGAGTCGTAGGGAGCTAAATATAGTCTTGTATATATAAAGAAGTGGATCGAGAATTTTTCTTATGTTCTTTCTTTTTACCAATAATACATACGAACTATATTTTTTTAAATAAATTAGTGAACTAAGTAGGAGATTTTGATGAAAACTAAATTTTTAAAGTATCCTTTATTAATTCTTATGGTGATTTTTTTATTAATGATTAATTGGAGCTTCCTTCAAGATCGAGCGATAAATTTATTTCAAAAGTTTACACGAGCAGAAAGATTACTTTCAGTTAAGAAGAGAATCATCCCTGAGTTGAAGAACGAGTTAAATAAGAAAGGCTTCAAAATTGGAGATTCTGTTTTTTTGAGAATATTTAAAGAATCAAACGAACTTGAATTGTGGATGTCGGATGGTGAACAATACCAATTATTCAAGACCTATCCTATTTACTATTGGAGTGGGAAGCTTGGACCAAAGTTAAAAGAAGGGGATAAGCAATCTCCTGAAGGTTTTTATAAGGTTGATCTAAATCAATTGAACTCATTAAGCAGCTATCACTTGTCGTTTAATATTGGGTTTCCAAACAAGTTTGATCGATCACTTAATAGAACAGGAAGCTTCATTATGATTCACGGCGACTGTGTCTCGATTGGTTGTTACGCCATGACAAATGAAGTTATAGAAGAGATATATATACTAGTTGAAGCAGCAATAAGAAATACAGGACAACCTCTTAATATTCATGCATTTCCATTTAGGATGACTTCTCAAAAGATGGAAGAGAATTTGAGTTCTAAGTGGATTAGCTTTTGGTGGAATTTAAAGATCATTCATGATTACTTTGAAAGTTCTAAAAAGATTCCTCATTTAGAGGTTGTTAATGAAAAATATGTAATAGATAAAGGAGCACAAGAATAATTAATACCTTAAGCTGAACCAACTAGATTAAAAACAAGGACATTGATGTGCCTAAAACTCCAACTCCAAGAATTTGACTTAGAACTCGTGCTCTTTTTTTAACATCTTCCACCGTTTTAGTTTCAGGGAAATATTTGTCGTAATCAGAATAATTCCACTCATTAGGATTTTCGAATCTATAATTTCTATATTGTTTTTTTGTATTGAGATCAGTAAGTTCTTTTTTTCCACTTATCCACCCTGTTGCTAGAAATCTTTTAAGATCTTCTGGTGGAGAATGAAAGAACTCTTTAAATTTGACTTGAACTTTTTGATTTTGAATGAAAGTACTGGAAATTTCTTGTTTGTTACTGTCGATAAGATCTCTAAGGTTATCTAATGATAATCCTATTTCATTGGTAAATGGTGTATAAAAACCTGATCTTGTTAACGGTAATAGTGTTAAGTTTTTTCTATCTGAATCTGGTTTAGACTCCAAGTATTCCCAAGCAGTATCAAAATGATCTCTCGCTTTTACTATGTTTTGATAAGCTTGCTTCATTTGTTTTCTAGCAAGTGTAGATTTATTAGATCCAATATCGTTTCTTAATTTAAAAAGATTATCATAATTTGGATTTTCTGTAATTGTTTGAACTCTTACTTTTGAAGTAACCTTTCCTGCATTGTTAAGAGTGCCATAGAAGCCATAAGTTTTGGCAATTTTAGAAGTAGCACTTAATAAATTTTTCCAACTATAAGACAAGCTCACTTGTGTTGAAGCAATAAGTAAATCAATTTGAGCAAGCGTAGAATAAGTTATAGCTTTATCAATAGTTACAAATCTCAAAGTGTCTTGATTAGTGCTGACATTCATTCCATAAAATAATTTATTATCGAAGTAAAAATTCTTTGTTTCTGTATAAGACGCTATAGACTTAATCCTATTTCTTAATAGCTCTAAACTAGGCAGCCACTCATCCTTGATGAATTTATATAGATCAGCTTCATTGGTTATACTTGCTACAACATTTCCAGCACTTTGGTTATATGGTCTTACAATATAATCCATCCCAGCTTCCCAAGACGAATGGGGAAGAAAAACATCCGACCAGCCGTGAATTCCTCTTAAACTAGTTACAAGGAAAGAATGTAAATATGCTCCACGCTCACTTTTGGTTATTAATGGTCGAATTCTATAAATAACTCCTCTGAGAGCTTTTAAAGAAAGTAGAGGAGCCGCGATCCATTTAGCTTCTTCAGAGAGGGTTGAATACTTTGCTTCATAATCATCAATAAGAGCAGATAGACTTTCAGCGTTTTTCACTCTTTTTACTCCATCTCCACCAATTAGCCGAGCAATGAGCACCTTGCTGTCTTCATTGAAACTAAGATCAAAGTCCATTCTGTCGATTTTTGCAATGTTTCTGGCTTTCTTAGCTTCATGGTGAACAACTTTTTTTGTACATGAAAAAAGAAAAAGAAAGAAAAATATTCTCATATTGAAATCCTTGTTACGAAACAAACCCCGTTTAGTATAGTTGATAGACATTTTCATTACAACAGATGAGCAATTTCATTGCAAGGCTGTAATTTTCCATTTGATAAGATGTTCCGCATAATAATGTTATCTTCGTAATGAAAAGACTAACTGCTTTTTTTTATTATTTAATCAATAGCATTTTTTTAAAAGCCTATCGTAATCCTCGGATAATCACTTTCATGCTCTCATGTTTTCTACTAATTGCTTTATCTCAACTTCCAAAATTAAAATTTCTAGTCATGCTTAATGATGTGATCGACTCAGATTTCAAAACATATCAACAATTCCGTGAGTTAACAGAGAATTTTACCGAGCAAAACCAAGTTTCCTTAATTTTGCGTAGCTCAAAAGGGGAGTTAACTCAGCAAGAGCATTGTGCGATCATTGGCTGGACTCAGACTCTTAGAAAGAATACATCTGGAATTAAAGAAATCTTTTCAAGTTATGGACCAAAAGAATTGTTGGATATCAAGAAGTTAAAGTTTCAACCTATTTTAATCCCAGATTGTAGCAAGTCCTATTCTGACCAAGAAATTAAAAATCAGCTTTATAAAATACAAAAATCTCTATCTGGTCACATACTGACTAATAAAGCAGCAAGTGATGTGTTTGTAAGTATTTATCTCGAAAATTTGGATAAAGACGAGAGTTCTTTTGGGCACTTTAATGCAAATGTCTATGATGAAATTGTCTCGTCATTTGACACGATAATTCTGAAGAATTTTACTCATATTGAAAGTCAATGGGTAGGAACAGGGACTTATCAGTACTTTTTACTCAAAGCCTATAAGCAAATGAGTTTAGTTAATGTTGTTACAACTATTTTTGTCTTATTGGGTTTTTATATTATTTTTAAATCTTTTATGAGTGGTGCTTTAATTCTTTGTACATATTCTATTAGCTTGATCTTACTTTACGGCATCATGGGATATTTGCAGTATCCAATTGATTCTTTAACCTCCTCTGCTCCTATTTTATTATTAGTAGCCACATTACAAGATTATATTTTTTATCTAACAAGTTTGAAAAGTTCAAAAAACTCTAAAGAGGCATTTCAAAAGATTTTGATACCGAGTTTTTTTACTAGCTTAACAACTATCATTGGTTTTGGGAGTCTTGCTTTATCTGAGCTAAGTATTATTCAGCGCTTTGGTATCATATGTGCTATTGGTGCATTGATCGAATGGATGGTAGTTTTTTTAATTCTTCCTAGAATCATTGATTATTTTAAATTAAGTGAGAAGATGCATTCTACTTCAAATAGAAGTTTTAAGCTTGAAAAGGTCTTTGGAAAATTATTATTGCCGAAATACCTAGCTTATATAATTATTCTAATTCCATTTCTCTATCTTTTTACTCAGGGAGCAAAACTAAGAGTCGATGATTCCCCAGATAAAGTTTTCCCCAAAAATCACTATGTCCCCAAAGCATCAAATTATTTAATAGACTCAAGGGGATGGAAGAATGAAGTATCTTTAATTTTTCCTAAGAATATAAATGAAGATCAAGTCATGGCGATTGTAGAGGAATTAAAAAAAACTATTCCACAAATCATTTTCCATGAAAGTTATTATGAGACTAGAGATTATCTTTTAAGAAAAGAGCAGCCTCAAACACTTCTGTCTACTTTTGATAGATACTTAAGGAGTTCGCCTTGGACAGAGCGTTGGTTTTCTTCTAAAAAACCATTACAAAGAGTATTACTTTATCTAAATACAACCGATGTGGAAGAAATTTCTAGAATTAGAAAGACCAGCCAGAGAATTTGTGAGTCGAGATGTTATTTAGCAGGCATAGTCATTTCCTATAGTGAGTTTGGATTAAAGATTTTACAGACTCTTCAAAGCAGTTTTTCAGTTTGCTTTATATTGACTAGTTTGATTTTAGCTGGTCTTTTAGTGAACTTTTCTATTAATCATAAGCTGCTCATTTTGCTTACATCTCTTTGGGGGCCTTGTTTTATGCTTTTTATGTTCTCCTTTTTTGAAATTGGTATTTATTTTGCTACAAGTGCTGTCATGTCAATTTTAGTTGGCTTAGCAGGAGATAATAGTATTCAGTTTATATTTACCAAAAACAAGAAATCGATTATTCCTGGAATAATGGAGAAAGAAGAAGCATCTTTATATTCTACTGTTTTCATGATTTTAGCTGCATCATCATTGATGTTTTCAGAGTTTGATGGGGTGAGAAAAATTGGGCTATTACTTATTGTTGGATCTTTACTGGGACTTATAGGGGATGTCATACTTTTAAAGAGTGTCATAAAAAAAGAAGACCACAATGAATCTTAATAGTATTAATACATGTATTGTTATTGGAGCAGGGTTTTCAGGTCTTATTTCGGCACTTTATCTTGCTAGGAAAAATATAAAAGTTACAATTATAGATAAAAGAATATTTGATACTACTGAATTCCGATTTAAGACAAAACTTAGTCAACAAGAACATGTGCATCTTTTAACAAAAGCTGGCATGGAACACTTATTTACTCTTTTTCCTGATTTTAAAGACAAGTTTAAACTTTGTTTTTTTCCTGAGCTGGATTTCACTGAACAAATAAAGTGGAACGGTCCATTAGGAAGTTATCCGCAATTTAGTTCAGGTTTTGGAAAGGTGTTTACTTTTAGTAGGGGAGCAATTGATGAATTTCTTTTAGATCAAGTAAAAGAAAATTCAAATATTCACTTAGTTACAAATAATAAGTTGATTAATGCTTCTCTTGCAGAAGGAAAAATATGCTCTATTGAAGTTTTTGACTCCATAAAAAAATCACACTCTATAATTGAGGCTAATTTATATATACTAGCTACTGGAAGAAAGTTTGATTCTTATAAATTTCTTGAGTCTCTAAATATCATGAGTCTCGTGAAAGAAGAGATTCCTTCGAAATTATTTTATCGCTCTTTTAAATTTAAAACTGATTACTTTAAGAAAACACAATCTAAAGCAATTATGACGACCACTTTTGGTGATAGGATCCCCGATGGGGCAGTTCTTTATCCGATTGAACAAGATAAATATATATTAACTCAAGTCTCTAGAGATTTTAAAGATGATGTCATTTCATTTTGTGCGAACTTACATGATCCTGAAATTCATACAGTTTTAAAAGATGCAACTGATATTAAGAAAGATTATATTTATAAAATATTAGGCTCAAAAAGAATCAAATTTTCTCATGCTAGTAACTGGCCGCAAAACATTGTTGCTCTAGGGGATTCGGTTATTTCTCTAAACCCAATCTTTGCTCAAGGCTTAAGTGTTTCTACCTTGCATCTCGGGAAACTTGATGAATGGCTGAATACAAACAAAGAACCAATTGATTTTCAAAAATCTATTGATTCAATAAATGATAGCGCATGGTTGGTTGGGACAATTGAAGATAAGAGAATTAATGCCAAAGGATTAAAAAAGTTTTTTTATAATATTGGAGAAACTTATGTTTTATTTCTTTTGAAAAAAGCAACAAGTAACTCTAAGAAATATCTTTCTTTAATAAAAGTTTTAAACTTTAAGTCTTCTATCTTTTCATTCTTAAAACCTTGGAGTTAAGCTTGAAATGAAGTGGTAGGTCTTTTGACTTTCATATTTTGCTATGAAAGAATTACTTCATGACAAGAGAAGAAATAAGAAAAAACGTCATCGAAATCATTTCTGGAATTCTGCCAGATCAAAACTTATCAAGCATAGATGATGAAGACTCTTTAAGAGAAAAACTTGGACTAGATTCTATGGATGTTTTAGATATTGCAATGGAGTTTAGAAAAAAATTTAAAATCCCTATCGGTACAGAAGATCTAGCTCAACTTTCATCACTTAACAGCTGCATTGATTACTTAGAAAGTAAAATCTCAACTAAAACATAAGTCACCTTGAAAGAAGAAAAATTCGATTACATTGTTATTGGTGCCGGTTTTTCAGGGCTTTCCTGTGCTTTAAGGCTTGCAATGTTTGATCATAAAGTTGCAATATTTGAATCACATTCAATCCCTGGTGGCCTTAACTCTTATTATAAACGAAGGGTTAATGATGAGTTGATTCGTATTGATACAGGACTACATGCCTTAACAAATTTTAGCCTGAAAGGTGAAATAGGCACTAAGCTTTTACCACAAATCTTAAAACAGTTTAGATTTTCATATGATCAATTAGACCTATGCCCTCAGAAAAAATCAAAAATTATAATCAAAGACAATGAATTGATTTTTACGAATGACATTAATTTTTTAATCTCTCAGATAAGTGAACTGTATCCAAAAGACTTGGATGGCTTCATTAAATTTTTAGACTTTGTTAAAAGTGAAGATTTAAAAAAATATAATCAACCCTTTGAATCTGGAAATGCAATCATATCCAGATTTCTAAAGGATGAAGAGCTGATTAAATTACTCTCTTTTCCCGTTATTAGTTATGGATCATGCTGGGAAAATGATATTGATTCTTATCTCTATCTTTCATTGTTCAAAGCAATATACTTAGAAGGTCTTGCTAGACCAAAGGATGGAATTAAGACTTTAATTGATTTATTTGAAAAAAAAATAAATACTCTTTCGAATTCAAAAATTTTTTACCGAAGCCAAGTAGATAATATTTTGGCCTTTGATGATGTGGTTCATGTTAAGTCTGGTTCAAATCTTTATGAAGTCCAGAAAGTATTTTCATCAATTGGGTATCCAGGAACAAAGCAATTAATTGGAGAGCCATATGATAAGTCAGGCTTAAGTAATGTCTCTTTTGTTGAAGTGGTGTTTGTCTATGCTACTGAGAAAACAGGGGACTATGATGAGACAATTATCTTTTTCAACGAGTCTGATACCAGCATTTTTTCAGAAAAAAACGTTTTAACTTCAAAAAAGGCAGGGGTGATTTGTTGTGTCGAGAATTTTGAATCAGAAACTCAGTTAAATAAGATCATTAAGGTCACTTATTATGGAAATTATTCCTCATGGGAGAGCCTTAGTAGGGAAGAATATAATCAAGAAAAAAATATGACTATTGAGCATGCAAAAAACATTCTTAATAAGTATTTACCGCTTGAGCAAAGAACTCCTAGCTTTATTGATTGCTTTACTCCAAAGACAATAAAAAAATATACCAGACATTTAAACGGAGCAGTTTATGGATCAACTCAAAAATTTAAAAATGGGATATTCTCCAATTCAAATAACCTTATCCTTATTGGAGCAGACCAAGGTAATGTTGGTATTACAGGCTGTATTTTAAGTGGTGCAAGTATGGCAAACAAACATGGACTTTCATTGGGGTAAAACTTCTACTCCTAGAGCGGTAGTATTTAAACCGCTCCCAATTCCTATAAGAAGAGATTTATAGAGTTCAGAATATTCCTTATTTTTTAACTCAGCTCCTTTCATAAAAGTATAGGGTAGAGAAATTGAACCCATATTTCCGTAATGTTTAAAAGTGTTAAAAATATTTAAATCTGTAAGGCCCAATCTGTCGGCAAAACTAGATGAAAACTGCTTACCAACTTGGTGAAAATATATCTCTTTAAATTCGCTCATCCAATTTGTTTTGGATTTTAAAAAGTTCCAATGTTGAACTCCACTTTCTAAACCTTCTTTTAAAAGAGCAGTGGAGTCTGTTCTCATCCACATTTTTTCTCTCGTTCCATCTCCGACACAGAGATTAAAGAGTCCCGAAGAAGTATGATTACTAATAAATGATAAGTTTGCTTTTGCCTGCGAGGTTTTTCTGCCTAATAACCACGAAAATCCACCTGAGCCTAAAGTTAATGAGGTAAGTAGTTTTTTAGCTTCTTGCCTTGAAGGTATATTTAAATTTAATTCTTCTAAGGTGTCTCTGATAATATGGTAAGAGTTTTCAGCAGAACAAATCAATGCAGTTCTGACAACTCCTGCTTCTATCATTTTGGCAGCAACGTTAGTTGCAGTGATCATCCCTAAGCAAGCATTGGAAACATCGTAACTTTCACAATTTGGTTCTAACTCTAATAAGTGATGTACTCTGCACGCTGTTGAAGGTTCGAGTTGGTCCCTTGAGACCCCAGCATATATTAAAAGATCTATTTCATCTTTATTATTTCTTGAAATGATAGGTTGACTAGATTTTGCAGCAATAGAGCTAGGCATAGTTTTTTCATTGAAAACTCCCCTTGTCTCAACACCTGTTAACTCTTCAAGTCTGCCTACGTTAAGCCTTTTTGCATTGTAATACTTTAGAGCCTGTAATTCTATATCTTTGCTAGTTAAAAAAGTTGCAGGTTCCAAGAAATTCCAATCCAATATTGAAACGTCTTCAAACTTATTAAACGATGCTAATTTCATGTTTGTCCTATCAAAAAATCTTGGCAGTCATTAACTTTTATCTTGGCAAGTTTTGCTAGTCCTAGCCATCCAGTAAATTCCTCTCCCATTGCAAAGCAACAAAAAATTCCGGGGAAATCTTTCTCTATTTCTTTAATTAAACTTTCTTCAAGTCCTCGATGACCAAAAGATGCTCCATTTATATTTCTGGTATATCTATAGACAGTTAATGGTGTAGAGACTTCCTGGAATTGGGGGGTAAAGTCTCCATATATTTTTTTTGCTAATTCAAGAGTTGTTCGGGCCATCTCGCTCTTTTGTTTTATCTTCTCATGTTCATCTAAATCCTTCCAGTTGGAAAAACAATCTTGAGTGGTATAAACTAGAGTTTTAAATTTCTCATCATAGAAAAAGTAACCATTTTTGTGTCTCTGGCCATTATTGAAAATTATATGATTTTTAAATTTAGACAGGGGAGAAGTTAGGCCTATTACGGACTGAGTAAAAGAAGATGATGCACTTAAATCTAAATGTTTCAGCTTTTCACTTTTTAAAGTTAACCTAGAGAGATCACTTAGTGATCCGTTCCAAATGATACTTTTTGCAATGATTTTCTTTTTCTTAACTATTATTTCATAAGAATTATCGTTTTTTGTAATTGAAGTAACTGGTTCTCCGAGAGAAAAGTTTACGTTTTTTGCAAGTAATGAATTTTTAATTTTTTTCATTGTCTCTAAGATATTTTCACCAAAGTGGTAGATCCCACTTTCAATAAAAAAGTCTAGAGTTTTGAAAAGAACTAAAACAGGTGCATTTAGAGATAGGCCTTTTGCATGGGAAAGAGGAAGAAAAAAATATTTTAAGAAGTTTTCTTTTTCAGGCCCTAAACTATTTGAAAAATCTTTAATAGATAAATTGAGGTTTTCGTTTTTTAATGATTCGATTTTTTCCATAAATGAATCTGGAAACTTACTTTTTAAAAATGAATGAAATTGGTCTTGCTCATAATCAATTTTCTCAAGTGTATTATCATGGATATAAACTTCTTTATACGGACGGATTAATGAAGAGACTTCATCCCCAAAAGCTTTTCTTACATACTTGATTGTAGACTTTGGTATAAGGTGGGGACTTACTGAGAATAAAAAGTGTTTATTTAACCGAAAGTACCAAGTAGCCAGACCGCCTAACTTATTATGAGATTCTATGATTTTAACCTTAAGACCAAGGTTACCAAGGTAGCCAGCTGAGAATAATCCACCTAGCCCACTCCCTATTATTACAGTATCATAACTTTGAAGACTCATCATTGTTATTATAAGGAATGTTGTAATTTACGTCCACAATATATAGGCTAGATTGAACTTAATAAAAAAATATTTCGTAAAAGAAGATGTGAAGTTTGAACTTGAAGACTTCAGTTATGAAGAACATATATTTCAATTCCAAGACCTAAGCTTTAGTTATATTGATTCTTGTCTTAACAAAAGCTTACCTGCGCTCTTATTCATCCACGGCAATCCTACTTCTAAAGAGATTTGGTTTCCACTTATTCAAGAACTTAAGAGTCATTTTCGTTGTATAGCAATTGATTTGTTCCCCAAAGAAGACTTTCATGCAGATGAAATTGCTGATCTTAGCTATTCTTCTGAGTTAATTCATTCTTTCTTAGATGCTCTGACTATTAAGCAAACTGATGTCATTGTTCATGATTGGGGAGGATGTATACTATTAAATTTACTTCATAAAAAAAGTGAAATTTTTAAGAAAATTATTTTTTTTGAATGTTTACTTTATCCCGTTACTTTTAAAAATAATTTTCTTGTTCCTTATTTACTGTTTTTACTTGGCAGGACTCCTTTTATAGGAAAGTTACTATTAGTTAGATTCAATTTTTTTGTGAAGTATTTATTTCCAATAGGTAGTAAAAGTAAAGTTGGTAAAAGTTTTCAAGATTTTTATCTAAATCTCTATAGCTCTTCCTTCAAAAGAGAGATGGTCTTTCAGTGGGTTCATAATATTCCTTTTAGAGATTCAGAGAACCTATCATCCCAAAGAAAAAATTTCTTCAAGTCAACTCACAAAAAACTCTTTTTTTATGCTAAGCCTGGCCTTGCTTTAAAATCAAGATCGATTAATCATATAAAAAGTGAATGTGATAACTTAACAGCAGTGGATTTAAAGGGGGGTATTCATTATTTTACTTTTCACCACTCAGAGAAAATGAGCGTAGAGATCAAAAAATTCCTTTCAAAGTAAAAACAAATACTTGTATACTAATGTTAAGAATGAGCCACTTAACTTACTTTTTTTTAATAAATATTTTTTTAGTAGTTTTTGTATTACTAAGTTGTGCCCTTTTTTATTTCTTTTTCTATATCTATGGAAAAAAAAGATTACATTCTATAAAGTTCAATCCTTCATATCCTGACAAAAAAACAATTAAACTAGAAATAAAATTAACTCTATTCACAATATGTTCATTTTTATTCTGGTCTTTGGTTACCTATGTGAGTTATTTAGAAAATTTAAACCTGTTATATACTTCATGGGATGATTATGGATTAATCTATTTGGTCATGAATATCTTTTTAATAGCAGTGGTTCATGATGCTTACTTTTATTGGCTTCATCGTTGGCAGCATCATCGTTCTGGAAAATGGATGAATCATACTGTGCATCATACCTTTGTCAATCCTACTCCTTTTGCAACATTAGCTGTAAACATTAAAGAATCAATTGTGCATATGTTTTTTTATTGCTTCATAACCTTTATCATTCCCATAAATTTAAGCGTTCTAATACTCTACCTTGTTATTAGTCACCTTCTTAGCATTATTGGTCACAATGGGTATAATATTTCTAATCTCCCTTCTCAGTACTTTATCAATGCAAAAGATCATTATAATCATCATAAATATGTCGGTGGAAACTTTGGTTTGTACTTTCAATTCTGGGATAGGTGGTGCAAAACTCAAGTAAAGAAATAACTTTGAAGCTAAGTTGTTATAGATCTATTTTAAGAGTTATCTTGAGTGAGAGAAATTTTTAAATTTTTTCAATCGATCTACCTATTTTAATTCTGTCTATCTTTATATTGTGTCTTGTATCCACAGGGAATGTTTTTAAAATATAGAAATTTTCAATTTTTTCTAATTTCGGACAATGAGCAAGGTTCTTACTTACTAAGTCATCAAAGAAATCATTTTTTTTTGAACCCTCGAGTTGAAAAAGATTTGTTAAAACGACAGCAACACAAGGTTTTGAACCTACCTTTATGAGGGCAGATTTTTTTATTTTTGGATGTGAATTTAATACACCTTCAATTTCAATGCTATAGATCGTTTCATTCATTTGATGGATAGCATGAGCTAATCTGCCTAGGTACCACAACCTTCCTATGTCATCAATATATCCGATATCACCTATATGATGAAAGAGATTGCCCTTTATCATCTTCTTAGATTTTAAATTTTCACCTTCATTCTTAAAGTATTTAAGAGATGTCATCGGGGAGCTTACCCAAATCTCACCCGGGCTGAATTTATCAATTTTAGAATAATTTTCTGTATTAACTATTTCAATGTCTACTTTTTCGTATAGGTGTCCAACACAGACACCTCTTCCTTGTTTAGTTAAACTACCTGTTTCTTCTATAATAATTTTATCAGAAATAAATGAAACGGGGAGTGATTCAGTGGCACCATAAGGAGTGTATATATCACAGTTAGGTAAAACAGATTTCAAATCAAAAATTAATTGAGAGGAGACCGGTGCTCCAAACATGGCAAGTTTTTTTAAATTTTTAATTTTTAAATTATTGGCAAGTAAGTATTTAGCTAGTGATATCCAAATACTTGGAGATCCATTTGCAAAATCAATGTTATTGTCAATTAATTCATGGGCCAACTTTTTCCCATCTGTTAAAGCAGGCACTCTAGCATCAATAGCTGTCGAAATAAAGGTAGGTAATCCTATAGCAAGTGAGAATAATGCAAATAATGGAAAACCTGAAAGATCCTTTTCTCCTCTTGATAGATTAAGCATTTTCTCTAAAGCAATTTTTTGTTCAATAAACATTTTCATTGTATATTCAACTGCTTTTGAAGGACCAGTAGCCCCAGATGTAAGTACTAATCCTGCAATATCGCTTTCTTTATATGAATACTCATCACAATTTCTATCTTGTTTTCTTGTTAAAGACTCCAAAGAATCACCAATCAAACCATTTTCAGTGTTGATGACAGTTTTGATAGAAGAGAAATACTTAGACTTAATCTTTTTTAAAATAAGAGCTTTACTACTACCTATAAGAGCTGAAGCTTCAACACTTTTGATGTTTTGTAAAAAACTCTTTAAGTTCATGCCAGGGTCTATAAATACTGGAACGGCACCAATTTTGAATAAGGAAAAAGCGATAGCAATTAAATCTGCTGAGAGTGGAGATAAAATTAAGACCTTGTCTTGAGCACTTATACCATTGTGCTTAAATGTGTTTGCAAAGATATTTATTTTTTGTTCTAACTCTTGAAATGAATATGACTTCTTTGAAGGTCTTGCCCAAGGCCATTGCTTTTTACTATAAATGATGGCTGGTAAATTGCCAGATATTTTGGATTGATCAGTGATGAAGCTTGTAACATTCATTAAACTTGTATCTCTTCTTTCTTCATAACTTAAGGTTTTCTTTAAGAATCATTTTAGCTGGAGCAAATTTCTTAGCTCCAGAACTCTTATTAATTTATTTTATTTTTTGTAAAGTGACTAGAGATAGACAAGAAGTATCCTGAATTATTTATTTTTTACTTTAATAGAATTATTATCATAATCACCGTTTTGGCTAGCCTGTTCGAACCATTTAAGCATATCTATGAAGTAATTATTATAGAATTGATCAGTCAAAGAATTTTGATGATAATTACCACTAGTTGGACCAAACTTTCCGGTCTCTGTAATATAGAGTCGAAGCTTTCCATCTGTTGAGTAATTTTCATACATTTGATTATACCATTGCTCAACTGTGATAATTCCATCTACGATTGGGTCGATTGCAAGCCATTGATCAAGTCCATTTTTATCTTTGGACCGGACAATAGTCGTGACATGCCATCCCCAAGAATTACCATCAGGAGTTTGCATTCTTCCTACAACAAATGCTTTTTTTATAGAATCTCTATCAAGTTTCCTATAAGCAAGATCAAGGTTTATGAACATTGCTCTACCAAAACAATATCCGATTCCGACATTGTTTGGATCATATTTTGAAGAACTAAATTGCGAGACAACTGGATTAAACATGGCAGCGTCTTTTACGTCAGAAGCTTCATCTAAACTGATAAATTTAGCATATCCACTACTATTATCTATACGGGTATCTAAGTCGGATTCATGAAGTGCCTTAAGATCAACCATACTTTTATTAACTATTTCTTCAGCACTAAATGATCTTGCTTCGCTAGAATAAAGATCACTTAAAGATGTATTTGCCTTATAGACTTGAGCCCATGAGGATAAAGAGAGAGTTAATAATAGTAAGAGTGAATTCATTTTTAGTCCTTTGCTTTTTGCACCTTACTAGTGGTTTGAGTTTGAAACAATGGTCCTCTTACATTTTCTTACATTTTTACCTAGTATGAAAGTTTTACAGAGCTAAAGACTTGGACATATTATCCAAAATTTTTAAAAGCAAAAAAGCAATCTCTTTTTAGTATTTTTGACGGTTTCGCTTCTTTTCAGATTGCCTTTTTTTAGATTCAATTCGTTTTTTTTGGGTAGATTTAGAAGGCTTCGTTGGAATGCGTCTTTTTTGAGGTTTAGCGATAGCTTCAACTAACTCATATAGCTTTTGAATACAATCTGCGATATTTCGAGGTTGATCTCGATAGCGTTGTGAGGATAGACTGAAATCTCCCTTGCTATCGATCTTGTTCTTATACTTAGTCAAAAAGCGAGTTATTTGAGCTTTGTTAAGCGATTGGCTACTTGAGACAGTCCATTTCATCACTACTTTAGAGTTCACTTTGTTTACGTTTTGGCCGCCACTTCCAGAGCTTCTAGTGAAACTAAAATTCAATTCTTTTGGGTTTATCTTGATACTCATTTTTGTAGTATACAGTACATTTACTCAGTGATAAATCCCTCTTTGTTATTTAAACTATAAAAAAACTTGCCCCCAAGACTTCACTTGTAGGTCGTGTAGATATTTTAGTTTAATTTTTTTTCAGATATTCTTAAAAAAAAGAAAAGAAATTAGCGTACATTCGTTAAGAAAAACTTAAACAGTTTTAAAGTTGATCATCAAAGATACTGTTTATACAACTTACAATATTTGGCTTACCTATTTCTTTTGCACACTTCTTGAGATGTTGATTCATAGATATTCTGCATTTTTCAGCAATTATTTTTTCTTCCTTATGAATCAATTCAAAGGTTCTTTGAGAGGCCTTAATAACACCACCTTCCTCGGAAATATATTTAACGATTTCACCATTGACCTTCCCCCATTGACTAGTCCAGTCACTATGTCGTAAGCATTGCGTTATCTGGACATAACAAATGGAGCGAAAATGGGAAGGAAAAACTTTAAACCAGAGCAAATCATTAAGATTCTAA
>Ga0114952_1001871_pt1 | contig 17035 bp, 11 predicted proteins | sample SidtaG_2_FD_87303 | JGI IMG/M metagenome (GOLD analysis project Ga0114952, IMG submission 87303) | Marine algal microbial communities from Sidmouth, United Kingdom - Sidmouth_Asex2 metaG | ecosystem: Host-associated > Algae > Red algae > Unclassified | place: Sidmouth, United Kingdom | collected...
AAGATAAGCTAAATTCTATGTTCGACACTTCAATATTCGACAAACCCAAAGAATTCTACTTTAAAAACAGCAAATAAAACGAATTGTTGTTTCACTTTTGCCTACAGGATAGATTACTTCAAAATACCCAATACCTCTGATAAACTTACATTTTTAAAATTAAGTTCAATAGGGTCTCCACTTGTTGTCAAATCATGAAAAGCAATTAAAAAGTTGTCCCCCTCTTGTGTTACAGCCAATAACTTGGCTGATTTTCCATCAGGCACTTCCCAAAATACAATGTCTGTTGCATCCAACGTTTCACCAAGAACAATATCTTGCGTTTCATCAAAAATTAAGAAAGCCGTTACCTTGTAAGCAGAAGTAGGTGTTGTCACTCGATAAGGCACAGCATCGGCAACAGGTTTTTTAGCAGGGCTACCGATACTCAACCATCCTAACTGACTAGTTTGCATCCAATAACCGAGTTTATGTTTTACCGTTTGATTTCTTAAGTTCGCAACAATTTGTTCGTAGAGCGCTTGTCCATAACTCTGTTTTAGTTGTCTTTCATTCGCTTGCAATTCTACACAACGGTTTTGATTCGCACGTTGTTGGACGCCAGCTTTTTCCAAACCACTAATATATGATTGCTGCATACTGTTGCGAGCTTTATTATAAATTGCTAATGTTTTATAATAGGCTGCTTCCCTTGCCTCATTTTTTTCACGCGTTTCAATTTTTATTTTTTCTTTGGTAATCAACAAACGATTTTTTTTATTTTTTAAGGTATGCTCATTGCGTTTTTGGACAGAACTCAAGGCTTGTGGCTTGCCTTTTTCATTGGTTTTTTGACTTTCTAGATAATCCAAGCGAATTTGAATGTCTTTTAATTCTTTGTCCTGCAATTCTGTTACTGAATCATAAGAAATAGATATAGGTTTAACAGGAGGGGTCTCAAAATTAGGCAATGCCAAACCTTGGCTATTGGCTTCGCTGCACCAATATTCCGTTCCAATATAAAAGCTACCTACTTTTAATGTTTCCGTTTGTTGCCTCCCTTCCCAATATTGTCCCTTACGGGCATAAATTTTAGCGGCATCGGTATACAAATCACTCGGCATAACAACCGTAATATTTTTACCTTTTCGCATTTTCAAGGGCTTACCATATTGGGCAACCTCTAAATGGACTGCTTTATTCAACTCTAAAAATTCTTGTTGATTAGAGCGGTTTACTAACGTGTGTAGTAACATTTCCCAACTATTTTTCAAGAATCGAACTTCTAATTTGACCATTCCACTATCTTGAGTCGCTAAAGTCCCCGCAGGAATTTGTATCAATACCCCATCTTTGGTAGTCACCAAAACATTTTTAAAAGGCTCAATCCAAAAAGTTTGTGCCACTACACCACTTCCTTCTATTAAAAAATCAGCTACATAATCTTGGTAGATATTCTGAGAAAAAAAGTTACTATCTGTTGTTACCATAATTTCTGCACAAGAAGCACAGTCTTCTACATTAATAGGATATACCTTGTTCTCAATTTGTAAATGTCCAAGTGGCACTCCAGCTCGTTCCAAACATTGTTGAACTAAGTAAGCCCTTCGCCCAGAAAGACGTGCATTCACATCTCCTTCCAAGGCATCATTGGCATAAGTATGCACAACAATACGTCCATTTGATTTCGCCATAGCGGCTTTTGCCAAGGCTTTTATACTATCTAATTGTAACAATGAAATAGAAGCTTGTCCTGGTTCAAAATGTACCCAATGGTTATTTTCAGACTGTGCACAAAGTTCTACCCTAAGCCACAAGCTGCTTATTATAATGATAAAAATCAATCTCATACTTTCTTTTTTTACTTTGCAAAGATACGCTTATTTAATAATGAGTTACAAGTTCCATTGAGATTTACTTCTTATCGTAACCTATTTTTAATTTTTTTAACATTTTACTTTTTCAAAGCCTTGTTTTATTGAATGTCATAAATTGACTTGAAGCTAATAATTCTTAGTTTTCTATTTGTTGAATTAATATTTGCAGCGTATATTACAGAATAAGTCATTGTATATTAATTATTTAACTTTAATACATTCCTCTTATGAAACTCAAATTTATTTACGTATTCTTACTTTCTGCATTTGCATTAATTGTTCTACAAAGTCGTTCTGGTGGCGCAGCTGCTAATGGATTGGGAGATCGGACAGGCTCTCCTTTGAGCAGTTCTACTTGCTCTGCTTGTCATAGTGGTGGTTCTTTCTCTCCTGCTTTTACCACTGTGGTTAAAGATGCTGGTCAAAATCCAGTAACTTCTTACACCCCAGGACAAAGTTATACGATTGAATTTAATGTAACCGCAGGAATGGGGAGCGCATCAGGATATGGAATGCAAGCCGTCGCTATTTCTCCTAGTGCTGGAAATGCTCAAGCAGGTACGATGGGCAGTGCCATTTCTTCAAATACCCAAATAACATCTAATGCAGGTCGCTCGTATGTGGAACATGCAGGTACCAAAGCGAATGGCACATTTACTGTCAACTGGACAGCCCCTGCCTCTGGTTTTGGTGCCGTTGCTATTTATGGTGTTGGATTAGTTGTAAATGGCAATGGTGGTACTAGTGGTGATCAAGTAAGTAGTTCTGTTCTAGCTACCTTGACCGAAATTGTACCTACTACAATTGGCTATGCTCAAAGTAGTTATTGTGTTGATGATACCGACCCTACACCAACGATTACTGGAACTACAGGAGGTACATTTACAGCAGCTCCTACTGGATTGTCAATTAGTAGTTCTACTGGAGAAATTGACTTGAGTGCCTCAACTCCTCAGGCTTATACCGTTTCTTATGATGATGGTACTGGTGGGACATCGACAGCAGCAGTAACAGTTAACGCATTGGATGATGCCCAATTTACTTACCCATCTACTTTTGCTTGTAGAAGCTCTTTGTTTACAATAAGTCCAACTCCAGCTAGTAGTGGTGGAACATGGTCTTCTACTACAGGTCTATCTATTAATGCAAGTACAGGAGTTATCACTCCTAATACCTCTACAGTAGGAAATTATACGATTACACACACCACTAATGGAGCTTGTCCTAGTACAGAGACTTCAAGTTTTGACATTTTAGCACAAGATGTTGCTGCTTTTCCATTTACCGATACTACGATTTGTAAAAATAGTGGAGCGAATCCGACCTTAGCGGTAACTGGCACAACAAGTGGTTTTTACTCTGCTTCTCCTGGAGGCGTTTCTTTTGTTAGTTCCTTAACAGGAGAGATTAATTTAGCCAATTCCACTTTGGGGTCTTATTTACTCAGCTATATTAGTAATGGAACTTGTCCTACAACAACTAGTGCCAACTTAACTATATCTGTCTGTGGAGGTATTCAAACGACTATAGTAGAAAATGCTTATGAGTTATTCCCGAACCCTAATAATGGTAATTTCTCTATCAAGAGCAATAATCAAGCAGGAATGGTAGACATTAGCATTCTAGACATCCTAGGAAAAATCGTACATACAGAACGTAGCTTTATGGAACAAAACAGTACTAAAAGCTTAGCTTTAGAAGCTTTGACTGTAGGAACTTATTTCGTTCAAATACAACAAGATAATAAACAACAAATATTTAAGGTTATCGTAGAGTAAAACCGTTTGTTTTCTACATAAAAGAGAAGTCTATTAAAATATAGGCTTCTCTTTTTTTTATGTTTCTAGTTTTGTGCTCCCAAAGAGATCCCTACAATAAGAGTCTTACAAGTCTAAACCTAAACTTTTATTGTTTCTTTTATAAAAAAAACGTATTTTGTTCAGTATTTCTAAATCAAAAAATAATTATTTATGCATCTTAAGAATCTACTTTATACTTTTCTACTATTCTGGGTAATAAGCCCAAACATTCAAGCTCAATGTCCCCCTAGTAGTCCTGGTTTTTTGAGTGGTACTACTGTCAACCTCTTAGTAACCGATACAACAGCCGCTCCAGTTTACACCACTGCTCCTAGTGGCTTACCCAACACTGAATTTGTATTAATTCAACAAGATAGTTTGGCTGCTGATGAATTAGGTTCTATTATTTTAACCTCTACATTAGATGGTCGTGTTGTCCCTACGGATTTTGGCTTGACAACTTGTAATGAACTTTGTTTGGTTCCATTTTCATATGATTTGGTTCAACTTCAAACAGTAGTAGATTCTTTAATAAATGGTGAATACATTCCAGGAACAAGTTGTTGTGATGCAGCAGGACAATTTTTTGTTGGCTTGTGTGATTCTTTGGCTAATTATGGCATTTTTAGTGGTTCTGACGTAACTAACCTTAATGATGTTATTATCTTAATGGGTGTTTTTGCAGGAACGAACAGCAGTTCTATTTCTTTAACTGGTTTTATTTCGACCATCCAACAAATCAATACCTTTGCCAGTTTGTTTGGAAATTGTGCAGGAAACAATACAGAAATTTGTTTTGCAGTTTCGAATACAGCAGCAGCAATGGATTGCTATAGAGTAGCGCTTCCTAATTCGGCAAATTTTGTCGATATCATGCAAGACACGGTTAGGATTCCTCCAAATGGTAGTGTTAATTTAATGGGTACTTATCTGCCCAACAGCTCTAATGATACTTTAAATTGGTCGATTTCCAATAGTGGTTCTAGTCTTATGGTCAATCCTATGACTGGTGAAGTAACAGCTGGCGCTACAGTAGACACAGCTTGGGTAGTCGCTAAAGCGATTCGTGGGTGTGCAACAGATGTAGCTGTTGTAATTGTAGATCCAGCTTTAATCATTTCCACACTAAATGTAACAGAAATGCCATTGCAAACTAGTCCAAATCCTTTCCAAGAAACTTTAGAAGTTGCTTTTTATGCAAAAGAGGGAAGTTATACTGTTGAACTGGTTGCTGTAACAGGGCAAGTCGTTTATCAAACAGAATATAACTTTACTACAGGAAATCAACAAGTACAAATCAAGGATGCCTCGATTCCTAAAGGATATTATTTTCTAAAAATAATAGGCAAAAAAATGCAAGGAACACAAGCTGTAGTTAAATACTAATCCACGCTCAATTTTAAAAAAGTATCCATTTGTACTAGTCATCAAATGGATATTTTTTTATTTTTATCAAAAAACAGATACCTAAACTACTGTTTTACAAAAGGATCTAAAAATTTTTCTTTTTGTACAATTTCATTATCTGTCAACGTCTTCAGAAAAGCTATTAAAGCATCTACTTCCATAACATTCATCCCAAAGTTGTGATGTGTGCTATTAAATAGGTCCTTTAAATTAGTAACACTACCATCATGAAGATAAGGTGCTGTCATTTCTATATTTCTCATGCTAGAAACTTTAAACTTAAATGAATCTGATGGTATTTGACTGTTTTCATATACTCCTAAATCATTCCAATCAAATGGATCTACAAAGCTTGCTCTTTGTCCTAGTTGTAAATTATAAGAGTGCTGATCAATAATATCTCCACCATGACAACTTACACAACCTTGTTGTGACCCAAATGTATTATAAATAGTCTGTCCCTGTTGCTCTTGTGCTGAAAAGGTAGCACTTCCTTCTATTACCTTATCATATTTTGATTCATACGTAACTAAGCTTCTTATGAACTGTGCTAAACCTTTTGCAATTCTTTCCTTTGTAATAATGGTTGAACCAAATGCATTTTCAAATAATTCGGGATAATAGGCTTTTTCTTCTAAATGTTTGACCAATGTATCTAAATTCATACCCATTTCTATATGATCTTGGATAGGCAATAAAACTTGCTCTTCTAATGTATTTGCTCGTTCATCCCAAAACATTTTTCCACTCTTATAAAATCTTACATTCAATATAGACATTGAATTACGTCTAGTTAAACTTTTCTCAAAACCTTCACTTTTAGCATTCGCATCTGAAAAACCTTCTGCGGCTTTATGGCAACTTGAACAAGAGATCTCTCCATTTTTAGAAAGCGCCTTATCATAAAATAACACTCGCCCTAAGGTTGCGCCATGATTTGTGATAGGATTTGTTGATGGCGTATTATCTAATGCACTAACAGCTTGTTGTATATGATCTGGGTAACTAATGTTGATATACTCCAAAGGAACAACTGGCAAAACAGGTATCCAGTTCCTTACTATTGGGGGCGTTGGAGCAATATTATCATCTACCCGACAAGAATAATGCATCAGCAATACAATTACTAAAAGAGCTGTTGTAAATCGATAAATCATTTTTAATAATTTAATCTTCTATAATTAATTTCCCAGATCCAATAACCTGCCCATCTCCTATTAATCGAAACCAATAAACACCTGCTCCTAAATTCCCTCTAGACAGAACTACACGTTTGGTATCTTCAGTATAAGTAATAGGAATTGAACGTCCCAAAGCATCATATACTTCTAGTTGCAATTGATTGTAATTCCCTTGGTTCACACTAATAATAGTTTGTTCTTGGAATGGATTTGGGGAAATTTGTATATCGGATTTTGTTGGTGTATTGAGTTCTATTCCAGTAGTGTTGGCAGATGAAAGATAAATGTTATCAATATATAAATTACTCCAAACACCAATAGTATTAACGAATGCTGGATTTGACGAATAAAAAATAGTCGTAATCGTGTCAGGAGTTACTCCAGGTAACAGATCTACTAAAGGTATAGAAAAGGGGCTATAGTTATTATTGCTTGTTGTAAAATTAGATTCAGAATAACTAACTGTGTCTCTTTTATTTAAAGTAGTATTGTATTTTGTTAAGAGTACTTTTACAAATGGCAGATCACCTTGAGATAATGTTGTAGTTTTATAGTACCCGTTTAGTTTCGTAGGTTTATACGAAATTGGAGTCCCTCCACCTGAAATATATTTAACATTTCCACTACCACTACCTCCTCCATAACTAAAGGTAGCTTGCCCATTTACCAAAATGCCAATCGTTGAATATTGAACAAATCCAAAAGGTGCAGTAACAAGGTTTGCTGCTAAACTACCTTGATACGAATCAATATCGGAATAAAGTGATATTACAGGATTTATAACAACCAAATTGCTAGAAGACCAACCTATGAGAGAATCTGTTCCGTTCGCTGCAATTGTCCAATTTTCAAAGCTTGAATTTGGTATTTGAGTTTGTGCGATTGCTAAAATTGGAATCACTACCAAGCTAATAATCAATACTATATGTTTCATTTTTTATTTAAATTTATTACGTATTATATACAACCTATTCTCCATTCATAAAATGGGATACATCTAGTTTATGGTCAAATGAACTAGCTCAAGAACTAGAACACTTACAATAAAATAGCCTTTCAATAAACCCTAAACAGAGCTTCTCGTAAACCTTTACTTTCAATGGAATATTTATAATGTACTCACCACTAATTTTCCTGTTCCAATAACCTTGTCTTCTCCAATTAATCGAAATCCATAAATCCCCACTTCTAAATTTTTTCTAGACAGAACTACACGTTTGGTATCTTGAGTATAAGTAACAGGAATTGAACGCCCCAGAGCATCATATACCTCTAGTTGCAATTGATTGTAATCTCCTTCTACACTGATAACTGTTTCTGCTTGAAATGGATTAGGGAAAACGTTGATCGTTTCTATTTTTTCCGCTACTTCTAAGGTATTCAAAGTATAGCCTGTTTTTACAACATAGCCCCTATCTTCATTCCCCATTCCACTTCCATGACTTCCTGCAATTACAAAATTTCCATCACTAGTATATCGTATAGCACGACTACTGTTGTTAATCAAATCATCAAATATTTGATCTTGCAAAAGCACTCCACTTGGACTTACTTTACTCACAAAAGCTGCTGGCAACATAACTCCAAGCATTCCACCATGTGTCACTTGCTTGGTTCCTGTCACTACATAGTTTCCATTGGGGTAAACAATAACGTCTCGTGCATTTCCTTCTTCTGGTCCCAAAATTAGGCTCCAAACTTCTGTTGTTCCTGTAGAATCTAATTTGAATAAATAAGGGTTCGTTCCCGCAAAACCTGAGAGATATCCAGCGACCACAAAACCATGATCGGGCGTTTCTTTGACACTATGTAAATCATAAACAGGGACACTTGTATAAGGCTGTTGCCAAAGACTATCTCCATTCTCATCTACTTTAAACAAAATTGCTTGACTCACAGTAGTACTCCCTGATAAAATATAACCGCCATCACTAGTGGGTTGAAAGTCTAATAAAAATCGCTTATCGTATGTTTTTTGCCATAATACGGTGTGATTTGGATTTATTTTAAACAAGTCATTTCTAGGAGTTGGAATACCGACAAAGCCTCCTGTTGATCCCACTCCAATAATATAATTTCCATCATTAGTGGAACGCAAACGAACCGTATGCAAATTACATGGGTTAACCGCTGGCATCACACAAGTAGAAATGTACGTTGATGTTTTAATGGTATCTCCTACAGCATCCGTTTCAATCAAGAAAATTTCGTTGTGGCTTAGTCCAGCCATTAATAAATTTCCGTTGGGTTTTTCAACTAAAGAGACTTCTTGCATAGCACCATCATTGAACGTTGAATAGCCTCTTTGCCATAATACATTACCTGTTGTTGCATCTAATTTGATCAGCATGGGGGTATAAGTCAAATTCGACCCAACACCAGATTCATTATTCGCAGCGAAAACATAATTCCCATCATTGGTTTCTTGAATATCATATCCCTTTATTTGTTCTTGATATCCTGGAGGACCTAATATACCTGTTGATAATTCACTTTGCCAAAGTTGTGCTTTTAAGCCTGCGACACTCATTAATATTAATAGGGTACTGAATATTAGCTTCATCTTTTATTTTTTTGTTTTATAATTAATCGTTATTACAAAAATGAGCCATATCCAATAGAAAAACAAAGACAACAAAACAATTTTGTTTATCTACAAAACCTAAAAAAGCCCTTTAAATCCTTTTAAAAAGGAATTAAAGAGCTTTTGTGTTTATTATATTTTAATAATACTACTTTTTAATTTAGTATTATACTTCTTCAGTAGCTTTTAATTTTTCCATATTATAGGTTACTTGAATTGCTTCCACAAACTCATCTAATGCTCCATCCATCACCTCACTTAAGTTATACTTTGTAAAGTTAATACGATGATCTGTTACTCTGTTTTGTGAATAATTGTAAGTACGAATTTTCGAAGAACGGTCACCAGAAACAATTAAGGTATTTCTCAAAGCAGAAATACTATCTTCATGTTCTTGTTGTTGCAATTCATATAATTTTGCATACAATTTTTGCAATGCAATTTCTCTATTTTTTAATTGAGAACGACCATCTTGACATTCTACCACAACACCACTTGGTTTGTGTGTTACTCGAACCGCAGACTCCGTCTTGTTAACATGCTGCCCACCTGCTCCACTCGCCCGAAACGTATCCCAAGACAAATCCGCTTTATTAATTTCAACATCCTCCATTTCAAAAATAGGCATCACAGCAACGGTAATCGCTGAAGTATGTACACGCCCTTGAGATTCTGTCTTAGGAATTCGTTGTACTCGATGGGTTCCTGATTCATACTTCAACATTCCATAAACATTGTCGCCTGTCACTTCTAGGATAACCTTACTATATCCTCCGGATTCACTTTCTGTCGATGCAATATACTCCCGTTTCCAACCTTGTTTGTCTATAAAACGCTCATATACTCGCAGCATATCTCCAGCAAAAATTGCCGCTTCATCTCCTCCTGCTCCTGCTCGAATCTCAACGGTAACGTTTTTCTCATCTTCAGGGTCCTTGGGAATCAACATCATCTTCAGGTTATCTTCAAATGGCGTTTTTTTATCTTCCCATTCTTTCAAGTCCTCTTTTGCCATCTCCACAAAATCAGGATCACCTCCCTCTGATATAATTTCTTTACACTCTGCAATACCGTCTAGCATTGCTTTATATTCATCATGTGCCTTAACCAAAGGTTGTAGATCTTTATACTCTTTATTAATTTTCATAAAGCGATTCATATCCGACGTTACTTCGGGATCAGAAAGTTGCTCTTCGAGTAATTGAAATTTATCCTTTAAGGCTCTTAATTTATCAATCATTGTTTTTAATATTTATATCTTTAACCTTTTCCACCTTCAACAAGTGTTGCTTTTTTACAGAAAAGGCAATAGAGTTGCAAAAATACAATTAAATCATAGATATTCAAAAAGAAGCGGCTCTTCTAGAAAAGCATATTTATTTTTCTAATTTTTTAAGAACACTTCCTACTCACTACGTTATATGAAATGAGTAGCCGTACCTTGTTTGAGTAAAGGATTTATGACAAATAATCTATTTTTAATTCGTCTCATTTTGACTTGGTATTTTTCTTGAATTATAAATATTAGCTGTGTACAGGACAAAAGTTTTTCAATCAAATAATAAAATAGTGTACCTGTTGAATATTTTGTAGATATTAGACCCTATTGAGCTTTAATAGGGTCTAATATCTACCAGCGTAGCGGTCTAAAATCCAAGAGCGTAGCGGTCTAGGCATTATTGTTGAACAGATATTTGCTTTGAATTATTAAAAAATAACTTTTGTCCTGTACATAGAAATATTAGTTAACTGGATCTAAAACAGTCTCTAAACCTATTAAGTTCCAAATTTTAAAGGGCTTCTAGGAGTTCTTTTAAAATCAATGTTAATTTAGATTCTGCCTTATTGACTACTTGAATCACTTCTTCTACAGTTGTTTCAGTGATTTCATCAATAGGAAAACAACGGTTAGAAATTACAGACACCACAAAAACAGGTAAATTCATGTGTTTGGCAACCAATACCTCTGGTATAGTGGACATTCCTACAACATCACCCCCAATTATATTAAAGAAATTATACTCTGCTGGTGTCTCCAAATTAGGACCTTGCGTTCCAACATACACCCCTTCAAACGCTCGAATGTTATTTTTCTTAGCAATTGCCAATGCTTTTTTATTTAATTCTACATCATAAGCCTTTAACATATCTGGAAAGCGAACCCCCAACCTAGCATCATTTTTGCCTCTCAGTGGATTTTGAGCATGAAGATTTATGTGGTCTTTAATAAAAACTAAGTCTCCAGGATACAAATGCCCTTGCACTCCTCCTGCTGCATTAGAAATAATCAAACGCTCTATTTTTAGATATTTTAATACTCGAACAGGAAACGTAACCTCTTCCATGCTGTATCCTTCATAATAATGAAATCGCCCCGCCATAGCAACTATAGGTACCCCATCAAGATGACCAAAAATTAATTTTCCTACATGACCTTCTACCGTTGGTTCTGCAAAATAAGGTATCTTATTATAAGGTATCTCCAGTATTACTTTAATTTCCTTTCTAAAAGCACCTAAACCAGTCCCTAGAATAATCCCTATTTTAGGTTCAAAATGCTGTATTTTCTCTTGAATATAAGTTACAGCTTCTTGTATTTTTTTATACATTATATATTTTTTTTAATTAATCGGTAACAATTTGAAATTTACCTTTTGACTCTAATAAATTTTATATTTTAATTAACCCCCGTTATGTAAAATAAAATTTCGTTTTTATCTTTTTTAAAGTTTTTCTTTTGCCTGTGACTGGCTTATGAATCTATTATCATAGTTTTTTATACAAAAACTCGTTTTTTTTTACATAAAAACTTGCTTTGAAAAAATAAAGCCTTATATTTGATATAACAAATGACTCATAATGAGTAGAAAAGAAAGTTCTAATAATGAAAACAATTTTAGATTTTCATTGTTTCTTATAAAGATAAAGAATTTGAATTCAATTTTTTTTTAAACATCAAAACTAATTAGCTATGAAGTTTTTAATGTTAACCTTAGCAATGGTAGTTGCAATGAGCTCTACTTTTGCATTTGCACCAGCACAAGAAGATAAAATGGTTGCTGTTGTATTAATGATGGATGATGGCGATGATCAACAAATCGTTGCTACTATTTACACGTCTTTAATGGCTGCTGAAAAAGTAGCAAAAGTTTTAGACATCGAAATGATTGCTGAAGATGAAGTAAACGATGATGTATTCGTTTTCTCTCTAAAATCTGAAGAGCAAAGAAAATTAACTATGAAACTATTTGATGAGGAAGGCTACAAAACTGCAGCTCACCGTGTACTTCAAGTAGAAGATGGTAACAATTACAACGCTTTGAACGTTTCAACTCTACAAGACGGTACTTACCAGTTCGTTATCGAAGATGAAACAGGAGCTAGTACTAAGAAAACTGTTGTTATCAACAAAGATAAAAAATAAGAAGTTCTATACTTTCTTATAAGATTTTCAAAAAGCAGCATGCGAAAGCATGTTGCTTTTTTTTATGTCTTAACACTTCTAATTTAGTTGTTTAAGCTGACTAATAATCCATTGTCGCTCTGGCAATTGCGGCTCAGTTTTAATTTCTTCTAATAATTTTTGTTGTACCTTTTTATCATAAAAATTATGATTCTGTACTTTTTGTAAATATCGAATCAAATTCAAGTAGCTCTGTTTTTGATAATCACTCACTTCTTTATTTCGTTTTATGTAAGCCCTAAAACTATCCAATAGAGATTCTAAAGCATCATACTCCCCTAATTCATAGTAAATTTTCAATAAAGAGACCTTAGCGCCCATAACCAATTCTCGATCGGTATTCCCCAAGCTCAAAAACATCTTCATTGACTTTTTATAATCTCTAGTCATATAATATAACTTTGCTAAATTATAATTCGTATAGCTTTCTCGATGCCTTGTATTCAAATAAGGCGCATAATCGCTGATAAACTGTCGTACCCAATCAAAATCTCCATATTTTAAACCAATCGTAACAATATTCTTATAGGTAAACCGTGACAACTCACCATCTTCTACAAAAACGCCATTGATTAAACCTAATTTATATAGATCAAATATTTCTACCGTAAACTCTTCTCGTCCAAGATTTAAATGTTTGATACAAAAACTAATGGCAATGATATATAAATCTTTAAGCTCTTCTGTCCTAAATAGATGACTATGCTCCAAAAAAGTAGCTTTAAGCTGAAAAAATACCGCTGTATTATCAAATTCTGTCATTGCCTTGTAACTATAATAATAGACAGCAATAGAAGGAAATTCTAACCAACCTTCTTTCTCTATTTCTGCCAAAATAGGCTCTACTATTCTCAATTCATAGGTCGTCCGAAAGATATTTTGATGCGTCAATGCGGTCACACAATATTTGAGTTTATTCGCCAAGTAATAAATATCAAAGCTATCCAATACCTCTTGCACATTTGTGGCTTCTAAACGCTTCCTTTCTTTTGCAAATAAGAATTTTTCTTGTTGTAGTTCGTAGTCTAAATAATAATACTCTGTATCTTTATATTCACTTTTATTTAACAAAGATTCTCCATATTTCAAGGAAGATTTAAAGCATTTTTCTAACTTTTTCGTTCTATAAACAGATAGTAAAGCTCTATTTTTCAGTGCATCTCTTGCTTCTAAAGCTTCATAAACCAAAAACTTGTCTATTAGCTTTTGCAGATAAGACATTGTATTGCGTATTTTCTGAGGATGATACGGCATCTCTGGAAATACCCATTCAAAAGCAGCTTTTATTCGATGGCTTTTAGCCGTCATTAAATAATCCAATAAACGATGCACTTCCGTATGTGTGTTATGATAAGGAGAATGCACAAATTTTTTAAGTCGATTTTGCTCTGGCTTGGACAAAGCAGAAAAGATTTCTAGTAATTTACTTTTATACATAATTAATCTATAAAAAAAACTAAAAACATCTATTTTACAATAACTTATAAATCACAAATTACAAAAAAACATCTATAAATTGAATTTAATGTCCTTGATTTTAGATAAAAAAAATCAGATCTTGGCACTGTGGAAAAACCGACACAATTAAGAATTAAGTACCCTTTGAGTAATCCCTAGCGTAGACTCAAATCTTTCCTCCAAAATTTTATAAATATGAACTACCTCAAAATATACTTTTTTTTCTTCCTTCTTTTCTTCCTTGGAACTGAAGCACAAGCCTCTCACGCTGCCGCAGCAGATTTGAGTTACACCTGCATTGGAAACAATCGCTATCAAATTACGCTTAAAATGTACCGCGATTGTGGTGGAATTGCACTTCCCCCTGTTCCTTCAATTGATATAACAGGCTCCAATAGCTGTAATGGCTTTTTTCAGAGTTTGAATTTAAGCTTGACTTCTATTACAGAAATTCCTATTGCTTGTAACATTTTTTCAGGACAGAGCACTTGCAATGGGGGTACAATTCCAGGTTATCAAGAAAATATCTACACAGGAATTCTAGATATGTCTGCATTTCCGACAGGTTGTACTTGGACAATTAGTTATTCTAGTTGTTGTAGAAATGCCGCCATTACAAATTTAGTCAATCCTTCTCCACAGAGCCTTTATATTGAAACAACCTTATTAGATGGAAATATTACTTGCAATAGCTCTCCTTCTTTTGCCAACATTCCAATCTTTGTCGTTTGTGATAGCATTGTGCAATCGGTTTCAAATTCTATCATTGAGCCAGATGGAGATTCTCTGGTCTATTCGTTAGTAGCACCACTTACTGCTGCTAATACTCCTATTAATTACAATCTGGGTTTTACTCCAACAGCTCCATTAAATACACTTTCGGGAGTCAATTTTAATACACAAAATGGACAACTAATTTTCACTCCAACAACAAACCAAGTTGTTCTAATGGATGTGTTTGTAGAAGAGTATAGAGCAGGTGTTTTGATTGGATATACAAGGCGTACCATGCAAGTGGTTGTGACGTCTTGCAATAATAATAGTTTGTCTTTGAATAATGTCTCAAAAATCACGAATGGAATCGCACAATCTCAAGGCACTTCGACCGTTTTTAATGCCTGCCCTGGAGAAGATTTGCACTTTCAATTGAGCTTATCTGATATTGATGTCATTGACTCTTTAAGCATATCAACGAACTATTCTAGTTTATTCCAAGCCTACCCTAATGCAAGTATTAACTTAAGTTATCCTATTCTTGGAAATACCAACACAGCCTTATTAGATGTGACAATTCCTGCTGTTCAGAATAATGTTTTTTCTATTGCTTTTTCTGATAATTCCTGCCCTATTTCAAGTTTTCAAAGTTTTGGTTTCTCCATTTTACCTACCAACAATTGTGCAACAGTAACTGGACGGGTAGCAATTGATACGAACAGTAATTGCTTTGCCTCTCCTTTAGAACCTTCTTATACGGATGTAATTATAACCATTAGCAAAGGAAACTTTACCACTTATGCTAGCCCAAACTCTAATGGAACATATTCTGCCCTTGTAGACACAGGTACTTATACGGTTAATGCTGTAGCAATACACCCTTATTGGAACTCTTGTAATACAAATGTAATTGCAAATCTAAATACTTATAATAGCTCTTCGACTATAAACTTTCCAATGGAGCCAAGTATCTTGTGTCCTTATATGTCTGTTGACATTGCAGCTCCTGTTTTAGTACACTGTGCTAGCAATTATTACACGGTAGAATATTGCAATAACGGCACCATTGATGCCTCTAATGTTTATGTGGAAGTTACCTTAGATTCTTTATTTGTTATTGACAGTTCAGATATTGCTATTGCTAGCCAAACAGGTTTTACCTATACTTTTAATATTGGTAATGTTCCGATCAATACCTGCAATAACTTTAGAATTTACGGCATATTGGATTCCGCTTGCGATACAACCAATCGAGGACGTACACACTGTGCTATGGCTAATATTTATCCTGATAGCTCTTGCTTGCCTTGGATGGGGCCCAACTTAGAAGTAGAAGCTCAATGTAACAATGATTCTGTTTCTTTTAGAATTATTAACACAGGGAATCAGAATATGATTGCTCCTCAAAGTTATTGGGTATTTGAAGACGATATAATTTTCTATAGTGGTCCAGGTATTACCTTACCTTCAGGAGGTGTAACGCCTTGGAAAAACTTTGAAGCAACTGGTGCTACCTTTAGGTTACAAATTCCACAGGCACAAGGTCATCCTTGGAATGTTCAAGCTTCTGCTACTGTCGAAAGCTGTTTAGCAACTGTCAATAGTCAAAATCCAATTAGTACAGGTTTTGTTAATATTTTCACCCTTAACGATGGCTCTCCCTACTACTCCATTGACTGCCAACCTAACGTTGGCTCTTGGGATCCAAATGACAAACAAGCCTTTCCTGTAGGATATAGCAGCCCCCATTATATTGAGAACAATATAGCATTAGAATATAGAATTCGTTTCCAAAATACGGGAACTTATTTTGCAACTAATGTGGTCATCTTAGATACCTTATCTCCTCACTTAGATCCTACTACAATCTTGCCAAATGTTTCTAGTCATGCTTACACTTGGCGATTGTTAAAAGATAATGTTGTCGAGTTTCGCTTTAATAATATTATGTTACCAGATAGTACAAGCGATTTTGACGCTTCGCACGGTTTCATTGATTTTAGAATTCAACAAAAAGACAACAATCCTATAGGAACGATTATTCATAATCAAGCGGCTATCTTCTTTGATCAAAATTCTCCTGTTATCACCAATCAAACCTATCATACCATAGGACAGGATTTTATTGCCTTTACAGGAATTGAAGATGTTTTAGTACCTCAAGTAAAGGTCAACGTTTTCCCAAATCCTTTTGAGCAATACACAACCTTACAAATTAAAAGTGAAACTCAATATCAAAATATTACACTGGAAGTAGTTGATGCTATGGGTAGAACGATTATAAAAAAACAAAATCAAAACAATCAACAAATCATCTTAGAACGCCAAAACTTGTTACAAGGCATCTATTTTTATCGCTTAGTAGCAGATGATCAGTTGTTAAATTCAGGAAAATTGATTGTTAGATAATAAAAATTACTGTTGGTATCTATTGTGATGCGCATCCTCCCAATGCAATTCTAAAGAAGTGATTGAATGTCTTTCCTATTTACCAGATGAGTTCCTAGTCAAGTGGCTAGGAACTTTTTTTTTGGCTGTACCTTAACGAACTTTAGCACTTTTTAACATAAAAA
>Ga0114952_1001872_pt1 | contig 17035 bp, 14 predicted proteins | sample SidtaG_2_FD_87303 | JGI IMG/M metagenome (GOLD analysis project Ga0114952, IMG submission 87303) | Marine algal microbial communities from Sidmouth, United Kingdom - Sidmouth_Asex2 metaG | ecosystem: Host-associated > Algae > Red algae > Unclassified | place: Sidmouth, United Kingdom | collected...
AATATGAAACCTATCTCGAAGGGCTAGCCCTTCGAGATAGGCCTAAATATTTAATTAATTATTAACCTGAAAAAAGGCAACCGTAATCAGTCAAGGTCAAACCAGAAACCAGAAACCAGAAACCAGAAACCAGAAACCAGAAACCAGCTAATTGAACTACGAAACCCTATATGCGTTTATGGGAGCGACTGCAGCCCTAGCTATCTCTCCAGGTCCGGATAATATTTATGTCTTGATGCAAAGCTTGGCCAACGGAAAGAAATATGGTTTGGCCACCATGGCCGGTCTTATGTCGGGTTGTTTGATTCATACTACTTTACTGGCATTTGGTGTTTCGGCAGTCATCAAACAAAGTGAAACGTTGTTTTTCGGGATTAAGTTACTTGGTGCCCTCTATTTATTTTATTTGGCTTTTCAAGTTTTTCGCAGCGATGGCACTGTGGCGCTTTCTGAAAAAGAGGTGCCAAAAAAAGGACTTTGGCAATTGTTTCGACAGGGTTTTATTATGAACGTATTGAATCCAAAAGTTACCATTTTCTTTTTGGCATTTTTTCCAGGTTTTCTTTTTAGTGATACTTTGAGTACGGTACTACAATTCTATGTTTTGGGCGGCCTGTTCATATTGGTTTCTTCAATTATTTTTGGTTCTATTGCCTTATTATCCGGGAGTATTTCAAAGTACCTCAAGGAGAATTCTAAAATAGGTGTTTACTTAAAGTGGATGCAGATTTTAGTATTCGTTGGCATTGCGGTCTACCTGTTTTTATCTGAGAAATAATGGTACTTTTGGGTAGGGATTAGACCAAATAATGTCAGACCAAGTCAAGATTATCGAATGTCCGCGAGATGCCATGCAAGGCATCAAGGCGTTTATTCCCACAAGCGAAAAAGTAAAGTACATGCAATCGTTGTTGGGCTGCGGTTTCGATACGATTGATTTTGGAAGCTTTGTCTCCCCCAAGGCCATACCGCAAATGATCGATACGGCTGATGTGCTTTCAAGACTTGACCTTTCAAAGACGAAAAGTAAATTTTTGGCAATTGTAGCCAATGTGAGAGGTGCAAGAGACGCCTCGGTACATCCAGAGATTCAATACTTGGGATATCCATTTTCCATATCTGAAAACTTTCAAATGCGGAATACGCATAAGACCATTGCCCAATCCGTAGAAACACTTCAAGAAATTTTGAATATCGCGGATGCATCCGGTAAAGAGGTGGTTACTTATGTTTCTATGGGTTTTGGTAACCCCTATGGTGACCCTTGGAGTGTTGAGGTAGTTGGCGAGTGGACGGAGAGGTTGGCGAAAATGGGCGCTCGTATTCTCTCGCTTTCCGATACGGTAGGTACTTCTACACCCGAAAATATCGAGTATTTATTCTCGAGTTTAATTCCCAAATATTCCGAAATCGAATTCGGGGCGCATTTACATACAACGCCCGCTAAATGGCATGAGAAAATCGATGCCGCCTATAAATCGGGTTGTCGCAGATTCGATGGGGCGGTACAGGGGTTCGGGGGCTGTCCTATGGCCAAAGACGAACTTACCGGTAATATGCCGACCGAAAAAATGCTCTCCTATTTTACTTCCGCGAAGGCCGATTCTGGCGTGAATTGGATGGTTTTCGAAGCAGCCTATAATAAGGCTACGGAATTGTTCTCCGTTTACCATTAGAACTTTCAAAACGCAGATTTCATTATTTCTGTGATTTCTGCTAGGTCTAATAGCCCATTACACCTCGTTTGTATTTCCTGCTTTAATAGGTGACTAGGACACGAATTTCACTAATTATCACAAATTTTTATTGGAGTTTGGTGCTTGGTTCCAAGACTTTGGAAGGAATTTTTAGCGTCTCGTGGACTTGTCCCGAGGTAGTTTAATCAGTTTTCTACTTATCTTATGCTGTCAATCTAATTCAATTTTAGACATGAAATCGATTTATTTCTTTCGTTTGCCGCTTTTAAGCATCCTTTGTGTATTTACGTTTCTACTTGTTTCATCATTTGTTTTCTCCCAAGAGGAATATATACACGGGCCCGCTTCTGAGGCCTATGAGAAAATTCCCAAAGGGAAAGTGAGCAAATATTCTTTTGCAAGCAACATCTTCCCTAATACTCAAAGGGATTACTATGTTTACGTTCCAGAACAATACAAACCATCGCAACCGGCCGCTTTGATGATTTTTCAAGATGGGCATACCTATATAAAGGATGATGGTAATTTCAAGGTGCCGACCGTATTTGATAATCTTATCGCACAAGAAAAGATGCCCGTAACTATTGGACTGTTTATCGATCCAGGTCACCATATAGATTCCCTTGAGATTGAAAGCCCTTGGAAGGCTTCCAACCGCAGTTTTGAGTATGATGAAGTTTCCGATGCTTACGGACGGTTTTTGATCGAGGAAATGATTCCTGAACTGAAAAAGAGGTATTCCATTTCTGATGACCCAAAAATGCTGGCTATTGGTGGTATTTCTTCTGGAGGTATCTGTGCGTTTACGGCCGCGTGGTTTTTTCCGCAACATTTTAATAAAGTGATGAGCCATATCGGCAGTTTTACGGATATCAGGGGCGGACATAATTATCCATCGATGATTCGAAAGACAACGAAAAAAGACATTAAGGTTTTCTTGCAAGATGGTGTTAATGACCTTGACAATGAACATGGCAACTGGTGGTTGGGCAACCTTCAAATGGAAGTGGCCTTGGAATATAAAGGTTATGAATTTAAGTTCGTTAAAGGAAAAGGAGCGCACGACGGCGGTCATGGCGGTGCTATTTTACCGGAATCCCTGGTTTGGCTATGGAAAGATGTGGTTCCCGATAGGGTAGAAGCAGGGGTGTATCCCTTTCCTGAAAGTAATAGTGATTCGGTGCTAATAAAAGGTGAAACCGTTCATTTCAAAACAACCGAATTTAAGCTGATGAATCTTACCGAATCCTCAGGAACAATTCCTATTCAAAACTCGGAAGAAGAACAGATTTTTATCGTTAAAGAGGGTGAAGTGCAGGTCTCCGTTAATAAAAAGACACAGACCGTTGGCGCCAATAGTGTTGTTGTATTGCTTCCGGGCGATACCGGTTCTATGGAATGCCTGTCTCCCGAAGCATCCTATTACACGATGGCCTATGTCGCAAAACAGAAAGTCGATTTAAAACGTGGTAAAAAAGGTGGAGGGTCTTCAATTATAGATTTTGAATCTTTAGCATTTAAAGAACATGGCAAGGGTGGTGTCCGTAATTATTTCAATCGTTCTACTGCGATGTGTCCCTATTACGAAATGCATGTTACCAATCTAAATGCGGGTATTAAAAGTCATGAACCGCATACCCACTATGCAACCGAAATTATTCTGATAATCGATGGAACCACCGAAATGGAAATGGGAAACCAGAAGTTCAAGGGGAAATCTGGCGATGTCTATTTCATACCCTCGAACATACCCCACGCAATAAAGAATATCGGTAAAAAGCAGGCTCAGTACTTTGCTTATCAGTGGTATTAAATGCGTGTTTTTATTCTCCATTGGGTTTAAAGTAGGCTCGTCTCGTCCTTTTTGTTGCGTTTTTCGGATACGAATTTCACTAATTGGCACGAATTTTCAGCGAAATCTATTTTTGGAATTTTCCCCGAAATTTTAGGGTTAATACCGCGAGGGCTAACCCCGAGGTAGTTTATTTGTCGCACATTGAATTCAAGTAATTGTCCAAATTTATTTGAAACAAGGTGCCCTCCACCAAATCTTCAATAGCTGCCAGTTCTTTGGCATTCATCGCAAAAGTAATTTGAGGTGCCGGGGAATCTACCAGTAATGCCCTGCAAGACTCATTGTGGGCGCAATCAGTGCACATTGGAGAGTTTTTCTTCGTAAAAATTATGTTTTTCGAAAACTGGAGCAGCTCTTCATGAGTTACCAGTAAACCGGTATCCCTAAAAACCAATTGTACTTTTTTAGTGTCCTTCTCACTTGTCTGTTTCCATTGAAACGCCACACCGAACGCATTGTGGTAAATGGGATTGATATCTATCATTTTTTTCTCAGTTAAGATGAGTAAACGGTAACAATAATTTAAATACAAATTTACTATACTTATTTAGATTAATTAAAAATAATATAAATTTGCTCAAAAATTGTGAAGTACATCTCTAAAAATTATGGGTAAATGAGTCGATTTCACCTCGTGTAGAAAACCTATTAAAAGGCAACCATTTTATTCAGACTTTAAATGCTATCCTCGAAAAATACCGATTGAAATCTGGAGATTAATGAACTAAAAATTTGATGAACTCCAAAACCTACCTAACTTTGAAAAAACAACACCGATGAATAAGACCATAGAATCGTTATTAAACGACCAAATAAAATACGAGGCCAAAGCTTCAATGCACTATTTGGCGATGGCCTCATGGGCCGATGCCAAAGGTTACAATGGTATTGCCGAATTCTTTTATGCGCAGTCAGAAGAAGAACGCGTACATATGATCAAACTTGTGAAATTCGTTAATGAAAGGGGAGGGAACGTCGTGGTTTCTGAATTAGAAAAACCAAAGTCATCCTATAAATCGTTACAAGAGCTTTTCGAAGCATTTTTGAAAAGCGAAATGTTCGTAACGGAGCAAATCAATCATGTCATTTTCGAATGCTTGAGCAAGAAAGATTATAACGTTCATAACTTTATGCAATGGTATGTTACCGAGCAATTAGAAGAAGAAGCGGTTGCACGTACGTTGCTCGATAAACTGAATATTATAGGCGATGACAAATCAGGTCATTATATGTTCGATAGAGATATCAATGCCATCGCCACTTCGGTAGATGCTGAGGAGTAGACAAATCTATCGGTATCGATTATATTTTGCAGCTTCCTTTCCCAGAATTAGGCTGCTAAGACCCTTTTCGCAGTTGGCAGTTTTCAGTTGCGGTAGGCAAGCTAAAATATGAGATACTTAATACTGCTAACTGCTACTGCATACTACTTTGGAATATGAACTAAATTTTATTCATATTTTAAAACCTATATCATTTTAGATTTAAGTAGTTTTTAGTATGTTTGTCATTATTTAGATTTAATAAAAATAATGAAAGCAGCAGTTTTTATTAGTCCCAATATCATTATCGCCTCTTCTTGTGGTGGTTGCTCAGGTGGCGTAAAAAAGAAATGTTGTAAAAAGTATAAGAAAAAAGGCAAGACGAACTGCAAGCGTTGCCCTAAGGTGTAGAGACTGTTTTGAAATATGTCGATGATTCCTTTTACACCCCCTTTTTGCGCCCTTCTCCGTTAAAATTTTATACCGTAGCAACGGCTATGCTAGCCCCGATAGCTATCGGGGTTGCCTAAAAGGGCATCAAAAATGACCTATAAAAATTCTAACAACATATTTCAAAACAGTCTCTTAAGCACTTGCATTACTTTCAATAGTCGCTTTTTCACCCACAACAGCCGAATCTTTGTTTCGTGTGCCGTAAAAGTATAATGAATGTTCAGTTATCGTAACATTAAAGGTCTCTTCAATGGTTTGCTTGATATTTTGGATACGTGGATCGGAGAATTCTAAAACCTCACCGGTATCCGTTAAAATGATGTGGTCGTGTTTACCATCAAAAAATGACTTTTCAAACTGGGCAACTTTATTTCCGAATTGATGTTTACGTACCAGATGGCATTCCATTAAGAGGTCCATGGTGTTATAGAGAGTCGCACGACTTACCCTGTAGTTCTTGTTTTTCATTTGTATATAGAGGGTATCTATGTCCAAATGTTCGTCAGTGCTATAGATTTCCTCTAAAATCGCATAGCGCTCAGGGGTTTTACGGTGTCCGTTTTCTTCAAGAAAGGAAGTGAACACTCCTTTAATAATATTGAAACTACTTTCGCAGGCCATAATAATCTTTTTTATAAAATTACAAATTTGATTTTTGTTGTGGATTAGAGACTGTTTTGAAATATTGGGTACTCTCATACATGGTTTTGACCTTCGACATTACCACTACATTCTAGTGCATGTTTTCTCGAATTTATACCCCTTTTGATTGGAATTTCCAAGAATGAGACAGCGCAGCCAGAAATGCCGAAAAAGTCTTTGCCCCGACCCTGAAGGGAGGACTTTTTTCTAGATTTTAGCCTATTTTCAATCCCTTCAGGGTTTGGGCAAATAAAAATAGGCGACAATAAATACAAAAATGCCCACATCTAGAAAGTTGCACTAATAATCGTTTTATTGGAAGTATTGGCGTGATTTTAAAGATGTAATTTATTGAATTCAGAGTAACTTCAAATTAAGAACAGCAAAAATTTAACGCTTCAATAATCACTTTTATAGCGTGTCACTAACCACTTGATCCAGAACATTTTTCACGATGTATTAAGAAATTGTTAATAAAAGTGTGGACAAACTAAACGTCCTAACCGAAAAATAGGGGCAATATGTTTTGATCTTTGAAGTATGCTAATCAGAATAATTTCACACAATCTTTCATGGAAATAACCCAGCTCGTCAAAAGGGATTTTACGACCAAACCCTTTCAGTTACACAAGATTACCAATGCCGTTTTAAAGGCCATGACCGCAGAGGAGCATGGAGGTTTAGGAGATGCCGAACAGATTTCGAAGAATGTTCATACCGCTCTTTTAGAACGTAAGAAAGCCGATGAGAATTACATTCCAACGGTTGAGGAGGTTCAAGATTTTGTCGAGACCAAATTAATGGAGGGTGGTTTTTTCGATGTTGCAAAAGCCTATATCCTCTATCGAAATGAACAGGCCCAAAGACGCAAGAGCAACATTTTCGAAAAACGGATCAACTTAAAGCCGTACGAATATCCTCAGCTGTACGAATATGTGCCGGCTATTCGCCATTCATATTGGATTCATTCCGAATTCAACTTCACCAGCGATATTCAGGATTTCAAAACGCGCCTAAATGAAACAGAGCGTAGTGCCATAAAAAATACCATGTTGGCCATCTCCCAGATCGAAGTAGCGGTCAAGAGTTTTTGGGGCGATATCTACCATAAAATGCCAAAACCTGAAATCGGTTCCGTAGGCGCGACTTTTGCGGAGAGCGAGGTGCGCCACGCAGATGCGTATTCACATCTGCTTGAAATTCTCGGGCTTAACAACGAGTTTAAGCATTTGAAGAAAAAACCGGTAATGATGAAGCGGGTTCAATATTTAGAAACTGCTTTGAAGAATGCCAAAAGTGAAGATAACAAAGAGTATGCGGAATCTATTCTGTTGTTCTCCCTCTTTATAGAACACGTTTCATTATTTTCCCAATTCTTGATTATTATGGCTTTCAACAAGCATAAGAACATGTTCAAGGGTATTTCAAATGTTGTTGAGGCTACATCAAAGGAAGAACAGATTCACGGTGATTTTGGTATCGATGTCATTAGAATTATCAAAAATGAGAATCCCGAATGGTTCGATGCCGATTACCATAAGATGATTCAGCAAATGTGTAGAAAGGCATTTACCGCCGAGAGCGAGATAGTGGATTGGATTTTCGAAAAAGGCGAACTCGACTTCTTGCCTAAGAACGTGGTAAACGAATTTATAAAGAACCGTTTCAATACCTCTTTAGAGAGTATCGGTATCGAAAAGATATTTGAAGTCGACGAAGAATTATTGACGGAGACGGAGTGGTTCGACGATGAGATCATCGGTACCAAACATGGCGATTTCTTCGTGAAACGCTCTATCAATTATAGCAAAAGAACAAAAAGTATAACCAGCGACGATTTATTTTAAATGAGCGAATTGAAAACTACCAGCGAGACAAAAACAGTAAACATTTCAGAAAGCGACCAACTTGTACAAGCAAGAAAAGAAGCTTTAAAAAATCATAGGGAAAATTCGGAATCCGGTTTCGAATGGCTGACCGAGCATAGCCGTAATTTTTTGAATTCCGGTTATTTGACAGATGGTGTAACTGCCGAGCAACGCATTCGCGAAATCGCCGATAGGGCAGAGCAGCTATTGGAGATGCCGGGTTTTTCAGATAAATTTTATAGCTATATGTCAAAGGGCTTTTACTCTTTGGCCTCTCCGGTATGGTCAAATTTCGGAAAAGAAAGAGGGTTGCCGATCAGTTGTTTCGGCTCGCATATCGATGACGACATGGGTAATATTCTATATACCCAGTCAGAAGTAGGTATGATGTCTAAAATGGGTGGAGGAACCTCGGGTTATTTCGGAAAAATTCGACATCGTGGTGCCGAGGTAAAGAACAACGGTCAGGCTTCGGGGGCCGTTCATATCATGCAGCTTTTCGAATCTATGGTCGATGTGGTGAGTCAAGGCTCGGTTCGTCGCGGTCGTTTTTCTCCTTATTTGCCTGTTGAGCATCCCGATATTTCCGAGTTTTTAGAAATCGGTACGGAAGGTAATCCTATCCAAGAATTGACCCACGGTGTAACCGTTACCAACGAATGGATGCAAGCCATGGTAGATGGCGATACAGGCAAACGCGGTATTTGGGCAAAAGTGCTGCAGCGTAGAGGTGAGATGGGGTATCCGTATATCTTTTTCAAGGATAATGCTAATAATGGTGCTGCGGATGTTTATCAAGACAATAAGCATACGGTTTACGCAAGTAATCTCTGCACTGAAATCATGCTGCCTTCAAATGATAATTGGTCTTTTGTTTGTGTGCTTTCCTCCGTAAATGTTATGCATTATGACAAGTGGAAAGATACGGATGCCGTTGAGACGATGGTCTATTTCTTGGATGCCGTTATTACGGAATTCCTTGAGAAATTAGAAGTATATCGTGATTCGGATAGGAGAGAAGACCGACAAACCTTCTTGTTTATGGAGCGCGCTTACAACTTTGCCAAAGATAACCGTGCTTTAGGTCTGGGCGTTTTAGGATGGCACTCATTATTACAATCAAAAATGCTTCCGTTCAATAGTCAAAAAGCGTATGACCTGAACAATGAAATATTTAGAACGATCAAAACAAAGTCCTATAAAGCCTCGGAAGAATTGGCAACCAAATTTGGTGAGCCAGCAGTATTGAAAGGTTATGGGCGTCGTAACGCTACCTTAAATGCCGTAGCACCAACTACTTCATCCGCTTTTATTCTGGGTCAGGTGTCGCAGGGTATAGAGCCGATATGGTCTAATATCTACGTGAAGGATATTGCCAAGATAAAGACCACGATCAAGAACCCGTTTTTGGTAGCTTTATTGGAAGAAAAAGGGCAGAACGTCATTGAAGTCTGGCGCAGTATTCGTGAGCGTGATGGCTCGGTGCAGCATTTGGACTTTCTATCCGATTTGGAAAAAGAAGTGTTTAAAACCTACTCTGAAATAGACCAGATGGATATTATCTATCAAGCTGCAAATAGACAAAATCATATCGACCAAGGGCAATCGGTAAATATTATCGTACACCCTGATATGCCGGTGAAGGAAATCAATAAGATTCACGTTACAGCTTGGAAGCTTGGTTTAAAATCACTCTACTATCAACATAGTATGAACGCAGCCCAGAAGTTCAAACAGAAAAAAGATTGTGCTAGTTGTGAGGCATAGCGATACTATTTAGTCCCTTCATTAGAATACCCCGATGCTCTGTTTCGGGGTATTTCATTTATATATTTTAGTTCCTTAAAAGGTGAACTACCGGAAAGTGGTAAAAGGAATACTGCACTAAACCTGCCTGCCGGCAGCTACCCAGTAAACGCAAATGCCATGAAAACATTTTACGGGGTTCTGAAATTTGATTTGTATTGGGTAATGTTCCTTCCCCTTTCAAGGGGAAGGTGGCATCGAGACTACCTGCCGCAGGCTGGATAGGCGAAGATGACGGAAGGGGTCTGCGTGCTGATATGCCGTACGGTGACATCATGTAATTCGTTATGAAGAAGGCAATCTCAATTTAAACCGTCGAACCCGCAAAGCACCCCTTCCGCTTTTCCACAGTAAAGTAGAAAGCCACCTTCCCCTTGGCGGGTGAAGGAACACACTTAATTTTCGATGTTTTTGATGAAAAAGGAGGCCATAAAAAAGATAAGTGTACAGGCTAGCTGCTGGCCGCCAGATTTGGCAAAGGCGCCAAATCAAACTGGAAACCTCTGTTTTTAACACTTTACTTATTTCTTACGTCAAACGGTCGTTTTGTAGAACAAAAACTGTTTAAAAATTCCGTATTTATCCAGACAGTTTCAAAAGAAATCTCGTATCAGTTCAACAGCTATTTTCATCAATTTTAAACTTCCTTTTTAATAAGAGTAAACAAGTAAGTTTATGAAATAATAACATTAATCGAAGTTGATAAAATAAAAAATATCCTATTTTCGTAATCGTGAAAAACAAAATACACATCATGGCAGGTATTTTGGCAATGTATATATTGTCGTTGCCCTTGGCGTTGATTTTTCATGCTCAGACCCATACGCAGACCCATACAAACATTGTTCATAGTGATTTCGATAACATCACTATAGATGATGATGTAGACTGTCAAATCTGTAGTTTTTATTTTGATCAACAACTGTATGTTCAAAGTTCTTTTGCGTTTCAATTAGAGGTTGACACCTACCACTTTCATCAAAACATAACTCAATCACTTTTTGCTGTTTCTCAAGAACAGCAGTATCTGCGAGGGCCTCCCGTAGTCTAACATCTTCCCTTTTTATCAATGAATCTTGGCTTCCTATTGTTGCCAACGAATTCTATCGTATGCGTCCGGTTTCAATGACGTGTACCTATTTATTAATCACTTTTTACATAGTTTCAGATGTTAGAAGCAATCAATCTTACAAAAAGATATGGTGGGCATGAAGCATTGAGCGATTTGAACCTTTCCGTTGCTCAAGGTGAAATCTTTTGTTTACTGGGCCAAAATGGTGCCGGTAAAACCACCACAATAAATTTATTCCTTGGATTAATAGGCGCTACAAGCGGCAAGGCCCTGATTAACGGTGTCGAAGTAAAACCGAACAGCAATGCCACTTCAAAAATGATCGCCTACATACCTGAAGTTGTACAGTTATATGGTAACCTTTCCGGCTTGGAAAATCTCGATTTCTTCAGCCGAATTGCGGGATTTCGATATTCCAAAGAGGAATTAATAGGATATTTAATGAAAGCGGGACTGCAAGAAACCGCACATGGCAATAAGCTGGCCTCCTATTCAAAAGGAATGCGACAAAAGGTCGGTATCTCCATTGCACTTTCCAAAAATGCGGATTTCATCTTTATGGATGAGCCCATCTCTGGGCTTGATCCTAAAGCTACGGTAGAATTTACCGCTATCTGTAAAGAGTTGAGCCAAATGGGAAAATCCATTTTTATGGCTACACACGATATTTTTAACGCTGTGAACGTCAGTACCAAGATCGGTATTATGAAAGAAGGCAGTTTGGTCTATACTTCGGAAACCAATGCTATTAATGCCAACGAATTACAAGACCTATACTTAAAGACAATTTAAAACCGTAAACCAAAACAATTAAAAATCCTGTTGGCCTTCAAAGGCGACAGTGTTTTCAATCGGATTGCGTTCAAAGGTTACAATCAAAATAAAACACGAAATGAAAATCATAAAAATTTTAGCCATTCTCTTACTTTTTAGTTTTACTGGCCATATATATGCACAAGTCAGCGTAACAGGAACAGTTACCGACGAAAAAGGCAACGCCATCTTTGGTGCGACGGTTTCCCTGACCAATGAAGACAATAGGTTTGGCGTGCTCACAGACGGAGACGGAGCATTCCAACTGAATGTTCCACAAGCCGCGTACCAGTTCGAAGTGCGCTTTTTGGGCTATGCGAACAATGAGAAATCCATCGATGTAAGTTCCTCAACCTCAATTGAATTGGGTACTATCGTTCTGATTGAAGCTGCTGAAACTTTACAAAATGTAGAAGTTATCGGTAGAGCTAGAACAGACTATAATAGTGATTATTCTTTTTCGGCCACCAAAGTAGCCATCAAAAATAAAGAGCTACCTCAGGCGATAACCTCCGTAACAAAGGAATTGATAGCCGATCGTCTGGCTTTCCAATTACCCGATGCCGTAAAGACCGTCAGTAATGTTACCGTCACCGGCTTATACAACCACTATAATATTCGTGGTATTACCCAAGCGGATGACGGACAAGTGCTAAATGGAATGCGTACCCGTCAATATTATTTTCTTCAACCGATTACCTCGCATTTAGAGCGTGTTGAGGTCATAAAAGGGCCATCATCGGTAACTTTTTCGAGTGCCGACCCAGGGGGTACTGTAAATATGGTCACTAAAAAACCTTTGACCGAAAAGCGCAGTGAAGTTTCTTTAACAACCGGAAGTTTTGGAACCTTGAGAGCTACTGCGGATTTTACCGGACCTTTAAACGAATCAAAAACCTTGTTATATAGGTTTAATGCCGCTATTCAAGAGGCAGATTCATTTCGGGATGTGGTGAACAACAACGCTATTTTATTTTCACCCTCTTTAAGTTATATCCCTAATGAAAGTACGTCGTTAAATGTGGAAATGATCTATAGCGATGCCGAAGGCAATTTAGATAGAGGTCAGCCTATTTTCGGTGCTATAAACGGTGAATTTGATTTGGACAGTACCCCGATTACAAGGAATGTCGGGGCATCAAGCGACCATTACAAAAACAAAGAGTTTATGTTTATGGCCAACTTTAGTAAAAAGTTTACCGAAAACTTTGGGTTCAACGCGCAGTACATGAAACAAACCTGGGATGAAGATCTGGCCGAACACAGGGTTGATGGTACAGCGGTCGATATTGATGGCAACGTGATCACTACACTCGCAAGATTGCGATACGATGAAAGACAACAATTTTGGGAAACGGATAATTTTAGCACTTTTTTTACGTACGATATCAAAAAGAAAAACAGTACCAATAAAATCCTAGTCGGTTATGATGGCACGCGTTGGGAACGAAAAATCGGAGCCGGTTTCCTACGTGCTAGACGCTATTTAACAGTCGATGGTGGGCAGTCCAATTACGACCCGGACAACCCGGATAATTTTCAACAAATGGTTGTAGATGGTGTAACGATGCCAGTACCGGCCGTTCCACATTTTAATTTAGAAAATCCTTTTAACGGCGCTAGAAATACAAATAGCTACAACCTTTCTCAATTATCTATTCCTGCAAATTTATCGACATCCGATGGTATCTATCTACAAAACCAATTTGAGGTCGGAAAATTTTCGGCTTTAGTGAACTTAAGATATGAGTGGTTTACGGATATTTTTAATTATGAGGGAGATGAAGAAAAGTTTAATACCAGTGCTTTTGTGCCTAGAATAGGTTTAACGTATGAGGTTACCAATGATATAAGTGCATATGCTACTTATTTGGAAGGATTTCAACCACATACCAATACCGTTTCATTATCACCAACCGCCGAAGGTTTCTTTTGGTCTACTTCGCCGAGCAGATTTGATCCTTTAGAAAGTAGTTTATTGGAAGTAGGTGCAAAAGGGGAGTTTTTAAACGGGAAATTATTTGCGAACCTAGCTATTTTCAATATTACCCAAAAGAACATCCTACTTGGAGATACGTATGATTTGGATAACCTGACCACTAGAGGCGAGCAAAGAAGTACCGGTTTTGAAATGGATATTTCCGGGTATGTTACTCCAAACTTTCAACTTACGGCATCTTACGGTTTTGCGGATGCTGAAATCGTAGAAGATGCCATAGAAGAATTTATTGGTGAACCCATTGGGGGATCTCCAAAGCACAATGCAAATTTTTGGGGGCGTTATGATTTTATGGATGATACCTTAAAGGGCATCGGGGTCGGTTTTGGCGCGCAATATGTAGCCGAAAGATTTACTTGGTACAACCCTACGTATGCTACGGATAGAGTGTTATTACCGGACTACACCGTTTTTGAAGCCGCAGTTTTCTATAAACCGAACAATACAGGTATCCAATTGACACTTAAAATAAATAATCTATTCAATAAAACGTATTGGTTAGGTGGTCTCAATCCTTCAAGGTTAGGTCCTGGGGCTCCAAGGAATGTATTGCTAAACGCGACCTATAAATTTTAACAACTATGAAAAAGGCGAACATCATTCTATTTCTACGGTATTTCCTTAAAAATGCCTTTAAGACCAAAGTGATTTATGTAATGCTGGCGATTTTTATACTGCTGACGGCTTATGCTGCGGTCAGTGGTATACATAATTATTCGGAACAAAATGCGATTCGACTGGAACATCAACAAAAGGCACGGCAAAGTTGGGAGGCCAATCCGGACAAGCATCCCCATCGTATGGCCCATTTCGGCTCGTTCGCCTTTCGTATGAAACAGCCGCTGAGCATGTTCGACTACGGCATCGAAAGTTTTACGGGCAATGCCATGTTTTTAGAGGCCCACAAGCAGAACAGTGCCAATTTTTCGGATGCGGGATTTTCAACGGGCACCTTACGCTTTGGAGAGCTGAGTATGGCGATGCTCTTGCAATTGGTACTACCCTTGATTTTGTTCTTCTTGGGATTTTCGGTCGTAGTTGCCGAAAGGGAGAACGGCACCTTGAAAATACTCTTGTCGCAAGGTGCACAATGGAAAGAAATAGTATTGGGCAAGTCCTTAGGCCTATTCATACTGGCCCTCTTGTTCTTTGCACCCATTGCTCTGGTAACGCTATTTTTCTTGGTTTTCGGGGATGCCCCGGTCGATCCGACGGACTCGTGGCAACGTTTTTTATTGTTATTCCTTGGTTATGCCCTTTTTCTGCTCATTTTATGCTTTCTAACTATTGCGGTATCGACCATTTCACGCTCCTCTAAAAATGCATTGCTTACCCTTTTGGGTATTTGGCTTTTTATGGTCGTGTTGGTTCCCAAGACCTCCCAGGCTATGGGGAATGCTATATATCCTACGCCTTCCAAATTGAGTTTTCAGTCCGCCGTTGAGCGTGATGTTATCAAAAAGGGGGATAGCCACAATCCGAACGACCCTTATTTTGAAAAGTTGAAAGATTCGGTTTTGGCGGTTCATGGCGTTGATTCAGTTACCCAACTTCCCTTTAATTATGGGGGTTTTGTAATGAGGGAAGGTGAGAGAACAAGTGCGAACCTTTACAAGAAGCATCATGACAGCCTTTTGAATATCTATGAAAAGCAAAACAATGTGAGTCGGTTTACAGCAGTTTTCAATCCGTTTGTGGCCATCAAGACAATATCCATGGCTTTTACAGGAACTGATTTTAAAGGATATGTAGATTTTCAAGAGCAGGCAGAGACCTATCGGTATCAATTGGCACAAGAAATGAACGAGCTTCAGATGGAATATATCAGCACTAAAAAAATAAGCGGTTCGGAAGGAAAAGAGCATGTAGTGGGCCATGAACATTGGGAGGAATTCGCTGATTTTGAACACCGGATGCAGCCAATACAAAGTTCTGTAAAAGAGGCTTCTTTAGGTATTTTCTCCTTGTTGGGTTGGGTGTTAATCTCTTTTTTAGGCCTTGGCTATCTTTCTAAAAAAGCAAAAGCGATATAATCATGTATAGACTTCTTTTTTTACAATTTTTAAGGTCGCGGGCGGTTTTGTCCAGTTTGGTGCTCATCGTTGTATTGGGTGCCATCAGCATCGGTATCGGCCATCAGTTCTTGTCGCAAAAGAGTGCGGCGATCGATCAGGTGGAAAGCTATCAAAAAGGCCATATTGAACGGAATGTGAGCCTTCACAATGACGATTTGGGACTTCTTCTGTATTATGTTCGATTCGCTTTTGTGAACGCCCCGACCCGTCTTGCGGGACTGTCTATCGGTCAGAGTGATATTAACCCCAACGTGCAGCGACTTACGATCCTCAATCTAGAGGCACAGAAATACGATGCAGATCTGGTCAACCCGATGAACCTTCAATCGGGTAATCTTGACCTGTCGTTCGTGTTGATCTACCTCTTTCCGCTCTTGATCATCGTTTTCACTTTCAATCTACTATCCGAAGAGACCGAAACCGGAACTTGGCGCTTGGTGTCCGTACAGACGCCATCAAAACTGAAATATCTACTGACAAAACTGTCCGTTCGGGTCATACTTATCTATGCAGTTCTGGGGATATTACTTATGGTCGCGAAATTCTTGTTATCGATTCCATTGGATGTGAATTTTATGATGGTGACAATCCTATCATTTTTGTATATGGCATTTTGGTTCGCGCTCTGTTTTTTTGTCATCAACTTTAAAAAGAATTCAGGGTTCAATGCCTTACTATTACTGTCGATTTGGCTCGTGTTGCTCATCTTGCTCCCGGCGGGAATGAATGCGTATTTAACGAACAAATATCCGGTTCCCGAAGCTTTAAGTACCATGATCAGTCAGCGTGATGGCTATCACACCAAATGGGATACGGATAAAAGGGAAACCCTGCAAAAGTTCTATGACCATTACCCCCAATTTCAAGAATTCGGATACCCCACCGAAGGCTTCAATTGGATTTGGTACTACGCCATGCAGCAAATGGGAGACGATGATTCGGCCAATGACACTAAGGCCTTACGAAAAAAAATGACCGAACGTGAGATTACCAGTAAACAGTTGTCGGCGTTTTTACCCAATATGCATTTGCAATTGGCATTCAATGAACTTGCCGGAACCAGTCTTGATCAGCACCTCAATTTTTTGGGTGCAACGGGTGATTTTCATGAGGAATTACGTTTGTTCTTTTATCCCTCGATATTTAAAGGGTTATCTGGAGATAGCGTAGACTGGAAACGATTTGCGCCGGAATATTTCAATCAGAAAATAAATCATGGGGGTTTGGGAATGCTATTTCCCTTATTGCTAGCTTCCATTCTAATGTTTATATTGTGTGCAGTAGTAGCGAAAAAGCTGTAGTGAGAAATACATTTTCATCAACATGACATTTTAGTACGAACTCATTTAGACTTTTTGTTTGGAACCGAGATTTTCGGCTTTTGTGCCCTAATGAAGTGATTTTTTAGTTGCACAGCCATAGCTACGGAACTCAAAAACGAGGAAATTAGGGTGCGAAATGTGAAAATCGTAAGTAAAAAAAAAGTCTAAATG
>Ga0114952_1001878_pt1 | contig 17015 bp, 16 predicted proteins | sample SidtaG_2_FD_87303 | JGI IMG/M metagenome (GOLD analysis project Ga0114952, IMG submission 87303) | Marine algal microbial communities from Sidmouth, United Kingdom - Sidmouth_Asex2 metaG | ecosystem: Host-associated > Algae > Red algae > Unclassified | place: Sidmouth, United Kingdom | collected...
AGGGAAATGTTGCTTTAAGAGGAAATGATAATGTTAGAATCTTAATTAATGGAAAACCCTCTGGTTTAGTAGGCTTAAATTCTACAGAAGCCTTAAAACAATTACCCGCAGATGCTATTGAAAAAGTAGAAGTTATAACATCCCCTTCTGCTAGATATGAAGCTGAAGGTACCGCTGGAATATTAAACATTATTTTACGCCGAAGTAAATTACAAGGTTTTAACGGCTCTGTTACAACAAACGTTGGATATCCTGAAACAGCTGGAATTTCTGGAAATGTCAATTACAGAACGGGAAATATTAATATTTTTAATACCACGTCTTATATGTACACAGAAAGATTAGGGCGCTGGTTTAATGATGTTCAATATTTTGATATTAATACACCAAATTTAGATGAGAAGCGCAGATGGACAGACACCAGAAAAGGAATTACAACAAATACGGGTATTGAATGGTATATAAACGATTCCGCATCTATAACATCTTCGATAGTATATCGAGATAATAATTCTGAAAATAACTCGATCAACAAACTTATTCAGTTCGACAAAATCAATAATACATTAAGTCAAAGTGAACGAAGAGATCCAGAACAAGAGGAAGACAAAACCATTCAATATGCTTTAAATTTTACTAAAAAATTTAAAGCTAGTGATCATAAATTCACGTTCGATTTTCAATATGAAGATTCAAAGGAAGATGAAAACTCTTTAATTTCAGTCGATGGTATTGATACAGAAATGGTTTCTACACTCGAAAATCAACAAAACATTTTATTACAGTCTGATTATGTTGTGCCTGTTAGTGAAATGAGCCAAATAGAATTTGGCTATCGTGGGGATTTTACAACACGATCTACAGATTTTGAAGTGGCTATTCTTAATCCCTCGTCTAATAATTTTATCATAAATAATAACCTGACAAATCTCTTTAATTTTAAACAATATAATACCGCCGTTTATTCGCAATTTGGTAGTAAAATCGATAAATTCTCATATCTGCTAGGATTACGATTTGAAAATACAAGAATCACTTTAGACCAACCAACAACAGGAGATTTTAGCAGGAAAATAATTAATGGTTTATTCCCTACCATTAATTTAAATTATGAAATAAATGATAATCAAAGCCTTAGCTTAGGTTATAATCGAAGAATAAGCAGACCTAGGGGCTTTATGCTAAACCCCTTCCCCTCGCGTTCTAGTATTACCAATGTATTTCAAGGTAATCCAAATTTAAATCCAACCTTCGCAAGTACTTTTGAGTTGGGTTACTTAAATAAAATTAATAAGCTAACAATTGCGTCGTCATTATATTTTTCGCAATCCACAGACATCATGACTTTTGTAAGCAGAAAAACTGATGAAACCGTTATTGTTAACAATAAAGAATTTCCTGTTATTGAAAGAGGACCTGTTAATTTAGGTACTGATAAACGCTATGGTTTTGAATTAAACTTAAATTACAGTCCAACTAAGAAATGGCGTATTAATAGTGATTTCAATATTTTTAAATTTGAACGTGATGGTAGTTTTGAAGGTGTAGATTTAAGTGCTAATAATTTAACTTGGACTGCTAGACTTACAAATAAAATAACGCTTCCCTATCAAATAGATTGGCAAACCAATATAAATTATAGAGGGCCTACTCAAGATGCACAAAACAACAGAAGAAGCGTGCTGTCTGCTAATTTAGCTTTTAGTAAAGATTTATTTAAAGACAAAGCATCTATCGCTTTTAACGTAAGAGATGTTTTTAATAGTGCTTTTTACAGTAATGATATTACTGCTGAAACATTTACTGCCTATCAAGAAATACAGTTTAGAGGCGGTCGTACATATAATTTAGCATTTACATATCGATTTAACCAGAAAAAAAAGCGTGAGCGCGAAGGCGGATATGGCGGCGGCGGCATGGATATGTAAACCACTAACCTAGTGTTATTAGTAAAAATTTGGGCGTTACCACAAGGGTCGGGCTTTCACTACTCGCTCCCTCCCAAAAGGTCGGGGAGCTCAAACATACCGTTCAATCCCTAACGCAAATCTAATTATAAAGGTCAGTAAAAAACGAAATAGACAGTTCACTTACGTATTAAATTCTTAAAACCCAAAAAACCTAAATTTTAAACTAATATAAGATTATATAACAAAAAAAAGGGAAACTAAATTAGCTTCCCTTTTTTTATATGATAATCATGTTTTAAGCTTGACGCTTAGCCTTTCTTTCTTCCATAATTTCTTTAACTCTTTCAATTAAAGAACCTCCTATCCAATAAGGGATAACAAAGGTTAATAAGAATATCATTAACCAAAAACCTAAAGTTAAGATGCCTAAAAATGCTAAAAAGCCTAAATACTGGTCAAATTCAAACATAAATGTAATTGTCTTTTATAAATACTTTACAAATATAATGCAAACGATAGTCTTAAACAATATCAAGTTAAAATTTATTAACAGAGTTTTTAACTAATCTAAATTTGGTTGAGGTGTCATACGTAAATATGGTTTTATTTCATCAACGCCCTTTTTAAAAATTCCTTTGGCATCTTCAGTTAAAATTGCAGGACTTATAACCACATCCTCTCCGTGTTTCCAATTCGCTGGAGTTGCCACTTTGTGGTAGGCAGTAAGCTGTAAAGAATCTATAACACGTAACAATTCATCAAAATTACGACCTGTAGATGCTGGATAAGTTATAATGAGTTTTACCTTTTTATCATTTCCAATAACAAAAACCGAACGTACTGTTAATTTATTATCAGCATTGGGATGAATCATATCATAAAGCTCAGAAACTTTTTTATCTTCATCTGCAATGATAGGAAAATTAACAGTTGTATTTTGAGTTTCGTTTATATCATTAATCCAACCCTTATGAGACTCTAAACCATCAACGCTAAGCGCAACAACTTTAACATTGCGTTTATCAAATTCACTTTTATATTTCGCTACTGTTCCTAATTCTGTTGTACAAACAGGTGTGTAATCTGCTGGATGAGAAAATAAAATCCCCCAGCCATCGCCTAACCACTCATGGAAATTAATTATTCCTTCTGTGGATTGTGCTGTAAAATTTGGAGTTTCATCTCCTAATCTAATTGTTGCCATAATATTTTATATATTTAATTTAAACTTAAAAATCAACATCACTAAATTAATAGATTTTAAAGTACTAATATAAATTATTCCGTTATTAAAATGTTAAAAGAAGTTGTAAAAACTAACAAAAATCATAATTAAAAACACCTTAAAATAATTACCTTAGCCATTCAACATTTAAGCATAATTTAAGATGAGTTACAGAATAGAAAAAGATACTATGGGTGAGGTAAAAGTGCCTTCCGATAAACTTTGGGGAGCACAAACGGAACGTTCTAGAAACAACTTTAAAATTGGCCCTTCGGCGTCTATGCCGTTAGAAATAGTATACGGTTTTGCCTACTTAAAAAAAGCTGCCGCTTTCACCAATTGTGAATTAGGTGTTTTAGCTATTGAGAAAAGAGATTTAATCGCGCAAGTTTGTGAAGAAATCTTAAAAGGTAAACACGACAATCAATTTCCACTAGTTATTTGGCAAACCGGTTCTGGTACGCAAAGTAACATGAATGTTAATGAGGTTGTTGCAAACAGAGCACACCAAATTGCAGGCAAAGTTATAGGCGAAGGTGATAAAACAATTCAACCTAATGATGATGTGAATAAGTCGCAATCATCAAACGATACTTTTCCAACAGGCATGCATATTGCTGCTTATAAAAAAATAGTAGAAATAACAATTCCAGGTGTTAAACAATTGCGAGATACACTTGATAAAAAATCCAAAGCGTTTAAAAATGTTGTTAAAATAGGTAGAACGCACCTTATGGATGCTACACCAATTACGCTAGGTCAAGAATTATCTGGTTATGTTGCACAATTAAATCACGGTTTAAAAGCGTTAGAAAACACATTATCGCATTTAAGCGAATTAGCACTTGGTGGTACAGCAGTTGGTACAGGTTTAAACACGCCAAAAGGCTACAGCAAACGTGTTGCAGAATACATTGCTGAATTTACAGGATTACCTTTTGTAACAGCTCCCAACAAATTTGAAGCTTTAGCAGCGCACGATGCGTTAGTTGAAACTCATGGCGCTTTAAAACAATTAGCCGTTTCACTAAATAAAATAGCAAATGATATTAGAATGATGGCATCTGGACCACGTTCTGGAATTGGTGAAATCACTATTCCTGCAAACGAACCAGGAAGTTCTATTATGCCAGGAAAAGTAAACCCTACACAATGCGAAGCATTAACTATGGTTTGCGCCCAAGTAATGGGTAACGATGTAGCAGTCTCAGTTGGTGGCATGCAAGGTCATTATGAGCTAAATGTTTTTAAACCAATAATGGCTGCCAACGTATTACAATCTGCGCAATTAATTGGGGATGCTTGTGCAAGTTTTGAAGCACATTGTGCATCTGGTATCGAACCAAACCACGAGGTTATAAAAACATTATTAAACAACTCATTAATGTTAGTAACCGCATTAAACACAAAAATAGGTTATTATAAAGCTGCCGAAATCGCTAATACAGCCCATACCAACGGTACAACATTAAAAGAAGAAGCTATAAATTTAGGCTATGTTACTGCCGAAGATTATGATGCTTGGGTAAAACCAGAAGATATGGTTGGAAGTTTAAGTTAAAAGCAATATAATACCATATATATATTAAAAAGACAGGTAAATTAATTTGCCTGTCTTTTTAGTTAAATCTTTTAATTATAATAGATTCTAATTTTCTGCTTAAAAAACAATCTAGATATAAGGTTTTTAAGCCTTACCACAAGGGTCGGATTTTACATTACAAGCTTAGCTTCACAGATAAAAAACTGACAAACCTTTGGGCTCTACTGCAATCACTAATACTCCTAATATATATATATCTATTTATTTATTTAAAATTTTTATTTCTGATCTTCTATTCTCTCTATGTTTTTTCTCAGAACACTTAACATTTTCTCTGCATTCGTTAAGGAGTTTCTCTTCACCAAAAGCCAGACCCTTAACTTTATTTGAAGCAATTTCCTCTATTTCTAATAAATAGTTAATTGTATTTTTTAATCTTTTTTCAGAAAGTGCTTTATTATAAGCAGCAGGACCTCTTGAGTCGGTGTGTGCGCTTATCTCAATTACTAACTCAGGATGTTTTCTTAAAATAGAACCTAGTTTTGAAAGCAGCGCTCTAGAATCTATAGTTAAATTTGAAGAATCAAAACCAAAATGAATTTTATCTAAAACACTTAAAGCATTTTCAATATCTTTTCGCTCTCCATTTTTTATTTCTTGTTTATCTTTTTCAAGTTTAGCAATACTTTCAAGTTCCCTTTGTCTATCTAATTTCTCTTTTAGCAATCTATCTTTTTCAACTTGGTTTACATTAGCAATAGAATCATTAATCCTAATATTTTCTTCCTCTAATTTATTAATTAAAGCTAATTTTTCTTCTCCTGCTTTAGTTAAATTTTTCTTAACTCCAAATCGATATACAACCCCTGCAGCATGCTGAAGATAGTTCGACAAATCACTATCTATAGCCCATTTTCCTGATGTATTGATATCTAATCCCCAATGATCAGAAAGCCATGCTTTAAAACCTAAAACACCATTAAAAGTTGCACGAGAAACATCATTTTCTTCTGTATAACCAATACCACTTCCAATATAAGGGTCAAACCAACCTGTATGACCAATTATTTTATTTAAATCATAACTCAACCTTGTATCAAAGGAAATAAAATCTTTATCTTCAGTTAGTATTTGTCCATCGACAATTTTCCCTTTATTATATTTCGAATAAGCACCAATAAGTTCAACGCCTAAACCGTTTTCAAAATATTTTCCAACACTAATTCGAGATGGGTAAGCAACAGTATTCCAAGATTCCTCTATATCAAATAGCCCACTAAAAGAAATTACAGAATCATCTACTGCATGATAACCAAGACCAATAAGCCAATTACTTACTACTGTAGAATCTTTTTTTGTGAGTTTTGGGATTTGAGCATTTGCAGTTGAGAATATAGTACACGCAAATACTAGTAATAATATTTTTTTGGGTATCATTTTATTTTTAAGATTTGGTTTCTTAATACAAAGAATAATTAATCCCAGAAATAAATAAAATAAAAACTTTAAAGTGAACTATTTTAACGTTGAGATGTATTTATAAAAATTTACAGGAGTTTAATAAAAATTTTTAAAACACCTATTAAAAAAATTGATATCATTTTATCAGTTAGATTAATTTTTTAGGAATAACTATAATGCTTTTTTTAATTTCTGAACCTTATTTTTTAATTTCGAATTTAATTCGTCATTAATAATTTTACCATCTAAAAAATTAACTTCAAATAATGGTAAACTAAAATCCGAAAGAATGTTCGCTCCCATATATTGAAAACGCCCTTTAGCAATTTCTAATACTGAAGCCCCTCCTCTAGGACCTGGCGATGTTGTCATTAAAAGCATCGGTTTTTCACTCCAAAATTTCCCGTCTATTCTGGACATCCAATCGAATACATTTTTAAAACTGTTGAATAAACACCATTATGCTCTGCCAAAGATAATATGATACCATCGGCCGATTTTATGGCTTTTAAAAACTTGTGTGCATTATTAGGAATACCTTTTTCATTTTCTATATCAATACCATAAATTGGTAATTCAAAATCATTCAGATCTAATATACTGGTATTAGCTTGTTCAACTAAACTTGCAGCATAAGTTGCTAACTCTTTATTGATTGATGTTTTACTGTTACTGCCTGCAAATGCAATTATATTTTTCATTATTATGTTTTATTCCACTTCAAATATATTCATAAATAATTCCATGTTATGTTTTTTAATAAATATTCACTTTCAATAGCGAATTTGGTTTTGTAAATTCGTAACAAATAAATAATCTATGGATATCAACTTCAATAAAAACGAAGATTATAATAAACTCTTAGTATCAGAATTGCAAAAAAGACTTGCTAAAGTTAGTTTAGGTGGTGGGAAATCACGTATTGAAAAGCAACATAGTAAAGGTAAAATGACTGCTAGAGAGCGTGTAGATTATTTATTAGATGACAAAAAAAAATCTATCGAAATTGCAGCTTTTGCAGGCGAAGACATGTATGATGAACATGGCGGATGTCCTTCTGGTGGTGTTATTGTAAAAATTGGTTACGTAAAAGGAAAACAATGTATTGTTGTGGCTAATGATGCTACCGTTAAAGCAGGTGCATGGTTTCCTATTACAGGGAAAAAGAACCTTCGTGCACAAGAAATAGCTATTGAAAACAAATTACCAATTATCTATTTAGTAGATTCTGCAGGAGTTTATTTGCCTTTGCAAGATGAAATTTTTCCTGATAAAGAACATTTCGGACGTATTTTTCGAAACAACGCCATTATGAGTAGCATGGGTATTACACAAATTTCTGCCGTTATGGGAAGTTGTGTTGCTGGTGGTGCTTACCTCCCTATTATGAGTGATGAAGCTTTGATAGTTGATAAAACAGGAAGTATTTTTTTAGCAGGAAGTTATTTGGTAAAAGCTGCGATTGGAGAAAGTATTGATAATGAAACTTTAGGAGGTGCAACAACACATTGAGAAATTTCTGGAGTTACCGATTACAAAGCTAAAGATGATGCTGATGCTTTAAATACTATTAGGAATATTATTGATAAAATTGGCGATTACGATAAAGCTGGTTTTAGTAGAAGTGATTCCAAAAAACCTAAAGAAAACCCTGAAGATATTTTTGGAATTATACCAAAATCGAGAGCAGATCAATACGATATGTATGATATTATAAAACGTTTGGTTGATGATTCAGAATACGATGAATATAAAGCGGGTTACGGGCAAACCATTATCACGTGCTACGCGCGTATTGATGGTTGGGCAGTTGGTATTGTTGCCAACCAACGTAAATTAGTTAAAACAACAGGTTCAAAAACAAAACCTAAAGAAATGCAATTTGGTGGTGTAATTTATAATGATAGTGCAGATAAAGCAACACGTTTTATAGCCAATTGTAATCAAAAAAAAATTCCGTTAGTCTTTCTACAAGATGTTACTGGTTTTATGGTTGGTAGTAAAAGCGAACATGGAGGCATTATAAAAGATGGTGCTAAAATGGTAAATGCCGTGAGTAATTCTGTGGTACCAAAATTTACAGTTATCATAGGAAATAGTTATGGCGCTGGGAATTATGCCATGTGTGGAAAAGCCTATGATCCAAGATTAATTGTTGCATGGCCAAGTGCAGAACTTGCGGTAATGAGTGGGAATTCTGCTGCTAAAGTATTACTTCAAATTGAAAAAGCATCGCTTCTAAAAAAAGGTGAGAAAATTACGCCTGAAAAAGAAGAAGCTATGTTTAAAAAAATAAAAGACAGGTACGATAATCAAGTCTCTCCATATTATGCAGCGGCTAGAATTTGGACGGATGGCATTATTAATCCGCTAGACACTAGAACTTGGGTTAGCATGGGCATAGAAGCTGCTAACCACGCTCCTATTGAAAAGAAATTTAATATGGGAGTTTTACAGGTTTAACAAATAATTATTTTTTAATCTTTCAATACCGAAATAATCTCTGGTAGAAGCGTTATTGCAGTCAATATAATGGCACTCGTTTTCTTTTTCTTAGGTTTTGCTGAAGTATTTTGAGTTTCAGCGATATTCTGTGAATTAGGCATTCTAACCATAATGACTTTATTTATAGCTTCTTCAACAAAATTTTCGTTGGCATACGCATAAGCCAATGTGATGCCGTCTTGATGAAATTCTTTGATACTTGATTTGAAATTATTAAGTGTGTAAAGAATCTTTTTAACGCTCTTGATTGATTCTTTTTCCAAAGCAATACCGCTCAAACCAGAATGTCCTATAATTGAAATAGTATCCTCTTCTGTAAGTCGTTTAGATAATAGTTTGAAGCCTTGCTTTAAGATAACTTCATCTTCTAAGGAATAGCCATTATTAGAAACTTGAATTAAAAAAATCAAATTATAAATACCAGAATCGCCTTCTTGTTTCTTTTTATAGTTTTCAACTATAAAAGAAATAAGGTTTTCTATTTCTACAGATTGTGTTTCAATATTTTTTTCTTGAGCAAATATTGCATTTGAAGTTAAATAAAAAGTAATGGCTAAGGTTATAAATAGTGCTTTCATGATTTTGGTTTTTAGTTTGTTATAAAATTATAACCAAATACCATTTATTAAAACCAATAATGAGTTAATACAGATTTTCAATGAGTAAACTCCATAAAAAAAGGCAAACCGAAGTTTACCCTTTAAATATATTATAATATATTCTACTTAATTTCCACACTAAAAGGAAACAGTAACTGCACCCCTTTTTTCTGAGATAATCGTTTTACTTCTTTTAATAGTTTATAATTTTCTTCGCCTAATTCATCAGATAAAATGGCTTCTTTTGTTTTTACTAATCCCAAATCTTGAAGTATTTTTTCCAAATCTTTTTCGAACACAGGAAACTCTCTTATTTGATAATCTTCAATTCCTGAGGCTTCAACTGCATATTCTAATGCCAAATCTAGACCTCCTAACTTATCAACTAAGCCTATATTTAAAGCATCAGCCCCCGTCCATACGCGACCTTGAGCTATCGCTTCAACTTGCTCTCTTGTTAAGTTTCGTCCATCAGCAACACGTTTTGTAAACAAATCGTAAATATCCAAAACACCTTCTTTAATAAAACCCCGTTGGTCATCATTTAAAGGTTCAAAAAAACTATAGGTTACAGCGTTTTTGTTAGTTACCACTTGTTCTGCATTTATACCGATGTTATCTGCTAAATCCTTTCCGTTAGGTAACATTCCAAATACTCCTATACTTCCTGTAATAGTTGTTGGTTCTGCTATAATTTTATCAGCATTAGCAGCAATATAATAACCTCCAGATGCCGCCAAATCTCCCATGGAAACAATAACAGGTTTTACTTTTTTCGTCAGTTCAATTTCACGCCAAATTAACTCACTTGCTAATGCGCTACCTCCTGGAGAATTCACTCTTAAAACAACAGCTTTAACCTTATCATCATTTCGTACTTTTTGTAGTGATTTATTAATTGAAATATGCCCAACTGTACCTTTCTCACCCTCAGCATACATAATATCACCTTCAGCATAAATTACGGCGATTTTATTTTTACTATAATTTGATTTTAATTTAGTTGCTGCATATTCAGCATAGTCTGCAATATTAACACTATTTAAATCCTTACCAGACTGTATTCCAATAGCATGTTTCATACCATTAACATATTCATCATGATAGGCTATTTTATCTATCAAATTTGAAGTTTTAGCCATATTAGGATTTCTTGCCAATAAGCTATCTGCAATAATATTTAATCTATCGACTGAAATATGTCTACTTTTAGAAATATCTTGTTTCATTTCACTCCAAAGTGAATTTAAATATACAGAAATTTGCTCTCTATTATTATCACTCATTTCATTAGCTATATAAGGTTCTACGGCACTTTTGTACTTCCCTAACCTGATAACCTCCATTTTTAATCCTGTTTTTTCTTGAAAATCTTTGAAGTATAAACGCTCGGTAGATAAACCCTTAAATTCCATTATCCCAACAGGGTTTAAATATATAGTATCTGCCACAGAGCTTAAATAATAGTCTTTCTGAGAATACATGTCTCCATAAGCCACAACAAACTTTCCTGACGCTTTAAACTTTAATAAAGCACCACGTAGCGCTTTGGTTTGTGATATTCCAGCGTTGATAAAATTATTATCAATCGAGATACCTTTTATTTTATCATCTGTTTCTGCGTATTTTATTGCATCAATTATATTAAACAATCCATTTTTTATATCTTCATTTAAAAAGGAATATTCAGCAAATTTTGTTTTTCCTGCATAATCGTTTATCGGAAAATCTAATTTTAATTCTAAAACTGAATTCGACTTTACACTAACCAAATCATCAGTTCCAGAACCAAATAATAGACCTAAAAGTAAAATTCCAAAAAAACAAATAATAAGGAAAATAAAAATTCCTATAACGGTTGAAAACACTCGTTTTAAAAAACTCATGATTATATTTTATATTAGTATTAAAAAATGAATTATTTATTTCTAAATAATATTTAAAACTTCTAAAGTTTTTTTTCGATGGATTTTTCCTGAATTTGTGAGTTTAAATTTTGAAATAAAAATAATTTCTTTAGGTTTTTCATACTTATCTAACTCATTGAAAATTGAATCATCTAGATCTTTCTTATCCCCTTCAATAACGATAATTAGCTTATCACCTAAAGTATCGTCTGCTTTTGAAGCTATAAAGAATTCGCCTTGAATTTTATCTTGAATTTTGTTTTCTATTTCCTCTGGAAATAATTTAATACCGCCAGAATTTACAACATTATCGATTCTTCCAAGCCATTTAAAACTAGAATCAGATTTTAATTCAACAATATCATTAGTTACTATTTTAGAATCCAATATTTTTGGAGCTTCAATTACTAAACACCCTCTTTCATCTTGAGATACTTTAATTTCTGGGAGTGTTGTAAAATAATTATCTTTCTCCGAGCCTGAAAAATTGTTCAGTTTTTTAACTGCGATATGCGACACCGTTTCCGTCATCCCATAAGTTTCATAAACATGTGGTTTTTTATCTTTAATCGATTCGATGATTGGTTTTGAAACGCGACCACCTCCAACAATTACGGTTTTTATATTTTTTAAATATTTTGCGAAATTTTTAAGTTGCATAGGTGTAAATGCAGAAAATACATAGTCTTTTTCATAATCAATTAATGGTAACGTAGCAGGCTCAACCATATCTAATTCTAAGCCTAAAACGATGGCTCTAACAATCATCATTTTACCAGCTATAAAGTTTGATGGTAAACAATGTAAAACCTTGTCGCCAGGTTTTAATTTAAAAAAATCTCCAGTTGCTATAGCAGAATTTACCATAGCCTGTTTATTAATTTTTACTTGTTTAGGCTTCCCTGTGGAACCTGATGTTTTAACGGTTACATAATCTTTTTCATCTAACCAATCTAACAGAAAATTCCCAAGTTCGTATTGATAAGGCAAACCTTCCTTAACATAACTATAGGCTACTTCCATAAGGTCGTTATACTTATAATTTAAATTATCTAACTTAAACTTTACGTGTACTTTTTTATAATTTGGTATCATATATTTAATCTATAATTTTATAATTCTCTTTTGGTGGTTTAATAATATGTCCTGTAAGTTTCTCTTTCCAGTTACTCCAATTGTATTTTTTTGAAAGTATAAATAGTAAAATCGGAAATACTACAAATACAGGGACAAATATTTCCATAATACCCATAGCTTCTGGGTCGCTCATATCTTTTAAAATGGAATGTGTTTGAAATGCTGTCCAGTCTGCTGTAACTAAAAGTGCTGTAAATAAGTTATTAGCAGCATGAAAACCCAAAGCCAATTCTAAGCCATCATCCATTAAAGTGATAATGCCTAAAAACAAACCCGTTCCAATATAATAAACCATAATAACCGGCCCTAATTTATCCACTTCTGGATTAGCAAGATGCATTAAGCCAAAACCGATCGAGGTGATTAATAAAGGTAACCAACTATTTTTACAAAGTACTCCCAAACCTTGCATTAAATACCCTCTAAAAAAATATTCTTCGAAACTGGTTTGCAGTGGTATTAAAAGAATAGCAATAGCTGCTAAAATTAAAAAGGGTTGTAATTTAAAATTGAACTGATAATTTTCTGGACTCATATAATAATCCAACAAAACGAATCCGCTAGATACAATTCCCCAGAGAAAAAATAAAAACCAAAAACGTTTCCAATCAATTTTATTTCGTGCCGTAGTTAAACTTGTAATGGATTGTTTATGAAGCAACTTCGCAGATATAAAAACACCTAATAACCCAAACGCAAATGATAATAACATGAGAAATAAAAACATATTGTTACCCAAAATTTTTATCATTTGAGGGATATCTGTTGGCATGTTAACCGCCTCTTCTCCTAAAACTTTAATGCCAAGCCCGATAACTAAAGGAATCATTCCTATTAATTGCCATGCAAAAAATATGATAACAATACCTAATATATAGCGCCATAAATCATGCAAACTTTGGTACGCTTGTTCTAAATAATCCATGTTACAAATTAAATTTCCAATGGTTTAAATTATTGTATTGCAATGTACCATTTTTTACCTGTAATGGGCTTTCAAAATTATTAGTAAATAAACTCCCTGTTCCTAATCCTTGCGGTAAATTGCTGTTTTTTGTGTAGGTGTATTGTGCAATAGCATTTAAGCCTATATTACTTTCTAAAGCGCTTGTTATCCACCAGTCAATATTTTGATTTTTAGCTAGATTTATCCAAGCATTACTACTTGCAAAACCTCCAACTAAACTTGGTTTTAAAATAATATACTGCGGCTTTATTGTTTGTAACAATTCTTGTTTTTTTGTTACAGAAAAAACACCAATTAATTCCTCATCTAAAGCAATGGGTAATGGTGTGTTTTCGCAAAGCGAAGCCATAACTTCTATTTGACCTTGTTTTATAGGTTGCTCGATAGAATGTAAATCAAAATCTGATAAGATTTTTAATTTTTCTAAAGCTTCCAAAGGATGAAATGCACCATTAGCATCTACACGTAATTCTATATCCTTTGAAGAAAACTGATTTCTTATGGATTTTAATAAATTTATTTCTTGCTGAAAATCAATAGCTCCAATTTTAATTTTAATACAACTAAAACCAGCTTCAATTTTATTAATTATTTGCTTATTCATGAATGCTTCACTTCCCATCCAAATTAAACCATTAATAGGAATTGAATCTTCACTTTTAGTAAATTCCGAAGGAAATAATTCAAAAGAATTTTCACTTTCAAAGGATTGAAAAGCCATTTCTAACCCGAATTGAATACTCGGAAATTCGACTAGTTCTAAAAGTAATTTTTTTAAACCTAATCCAATATTATTACAAACCCATTTAAGTTTAACCTCATAATCTGGTATATCATCAATAGATAAGCCTCTAAATAAACCACATTCGCCAATCCCTTTTTTTCCTTCAAAATTCAAAATTAAAAACCAAGTTTGTTTAGTTTTCAAAATGCCGCGAGATGTTCCGCTGGCTTGTTTAAAGTTTAAATTGTATTTTTTATATGAAGCTTGCATCATTTTTTTTATTAAACTAAATGCGGATTAAAAATTATGATGAAAACTGAGTTGCAATTGTCCTTTCCCTACGTTTACCGTTTTCTGATTCATCCAACCTAATTGAAATTTCATGGATGGTTTTAAAATATAGCCTAAACCTAAATATGTTCTGTTTCTATCAAATAACTCGACTTCCCTATTGTCTCCAATATCTGTTTGACCGTTTATAAACAACTCATTATATAAAGCGGCATAAAATGTTTTTTCGATTAAATCGGAATTGTTTATTGGTATATTTAAAAAAAGGTTATAACGGTAACGGGTTCTGAAATCTTGATTTTCTACGAAACGCTGCTCATACCTAAAACGGTGTGCTAAGTGAAATCGGTTACCAAGATTTTGAGGGATTAATGCTTCTTGATAAAATCTACTTTCTCCACTCGTAGCTTTATCATTTCCAAACTGACCCGAAGTAATATTCCCGTAACCTAAAGTCAATAAAATATTAACGCTTTTTGGTTTATACGTTATACCAGAACGCAGTAAAAGTTGTTCTAAATCACCGCCAAGATTCCAGTTTCTGTATTGAATATCGCCCTGAACACCAAATTGACTATTTTTAAATTGATGTTTAAAAAAATACATATACCATGCACCTGTTTTTCCTGCTTCAATTTGTGCATTTAAGGTATTAAAGCAACTAAATATAATAAGGAGTATAAGAAATTTTTTCATAAATTATTCTAGTATTTATAATTCAATAAAATCTCCAATTTCTAGCAACATTAAATCTTTATTTTTTTTAAAGAATTTTCTTTTAGCTAATTCATGATCTATTTCAATATAGCCAAAAGTATCAAAATGGCAACCTAAAATTTTATCACATTTAATAAAATCACTGGCTATAATAGCATCATCAATTCCCATGGTAAAATTATCGCCAATTGGTAAAATGGCTAAATCTAAGTTGGTGTGAAGTGGTATTAATTTCATATCGAAAGTTAATGCAGTATCTCCAGCAATATAAATATTTTTACGTTCGCCTTCAATTACAAAACCTCCTGGTTGCCCTCCGTAAGTTCCATCAGGAAAAGAGGATGTATGTACGGCATTAACGTATTTTACTGTACCGAATTCAAAATCCCATTTTCCGCCAAGGTTCATAGGGTGGCCTTCAATATCTAGTTTCCCAAAATGATTTATAATTTCAAAATTTGAAATGATAATAGCGCCTGTTCTTTTAGCTATAGCTTCCACATCTATAATATGGTCTTCGTGTGCATGAGTTATTAAAATATAATCAGCATTAATCGCATTTATATCAATATGTTTTGCTTTTTCATTAGGTGAAATAAAAGGATCAACAAGAATATATATATCTTTTATCTGAATTCCAAAACTTGCGTGACCGTAAAATGTAATTTTCATAATTATTTTTTTGAATTCTAAATTTACTAAAGTGGGAACAAATGTCCGATGCCCATCAAAATTGCTAGTAAAACGGTTGTTAATGCTAGCTTTTTAAGTTCTGGATCTAATAGTTTTGGATCTACATTAGTATACACTCTTTTTAAATGGAGCAGTAAAGGAATATAAGTAATGAAGAATATTAAATTATAAGGTGACGTGTAATATAAAAAAACAAAAAGACCCGATAAAATAATAGCTGATCCTATAAGGATATAGTGGTATTTTTTTACCAACTTACTTCCTAATTTAACTGCCAAAGTAATTTTATTTGCTTTTTTATCAGATAATCGATCTCTCATGTTATTGAGGTTTAAAACAGCAACACTTAACAAACCAATGGTTAACGCTGGTAGTATAGTAACATGGTCTATTTTTTTAGCAAATAAAACATAACACCCTATAACGCTAACTAAGCCAAAAAAAACAAATACAAATAAATCACCCATTGCTTTATAACCGTACGCATCATGACCCATAGTATAACGAATCGCGGCAACTATTGAACCTATACCCAAAGAAAAAAAGAGTAATGTTAAAAAAAAGTATTTTCCACCAAAAGCACAGAATATAAGTAAAAAAGTAAGTATCATAGATATTATGATATTTACTTTAATGGCACTCATTAATTCTTCAGGTGAAATTTCGCCAGATTGAATGGCGCGTGTTGGACCAACTCTATCAATATTATCTGTTCCTTTAACACCATCGCCATAATCATTAGCCAAATTAGAAAGAATTTGAAAACTAAGTGTTGTAAGTAATGCTAGCAGGAATATATCCCATCTAAAAACACCGTTGTTTTGAGCCAAACAAGCTGCTAAAATAATACCTGCAATTGATAGTGGAAGTGTTCTTATTCGCATTACAGAAATCCATGTAGAAATAGTCTGCATTATGGAATCCATTTTTTATCAAAATTAGGCTTACGCTTTTCTAAAAAAGCATTTCTACCTTCTTTTGCCTCATCAGTCATATACGCTAAACGGGTAGCTTCTCCTGCAAACACTTGCTGTCCTACCATACCATCGTCTGTTAAATTCATGGCAAATTTAAGCATTTTAATAGATGTTGGCGACTTTGCTAATATTTCTTGAGCCCATTCATAAGCTGTGTGTTCTAAATCATCATGAGGAATTACGGCATTTACCATGCCCATATTAAAAGCTTCTTGAGCGGAATAGTTTCTTCCTAAGAAAAATATTTCCCTAGCTCTTTTTTGACCAACCATTTTTGCTAAATAAGCAGAACCGTAACCACCATCAAAACTTGTAACATCAGCATCTGTTTGCTTAAAAATAGCATGTTCTTTACTAGC
>Ga0114952_1001879_pt1 | contig 17014 bp, 15 predicted proteins | sample SidtaG_2_FD_87303 | JGI IMG/M metagenome (GOLD analysis project Ga0114952, IMG submission 87303) | Marine algal microbial communities from Sidmouth, United Kingdom - Sidmouth_Asex2 metaG | ecosystem: Host-associated > Algae > Red algae > Unclassified | place: Sidmouth, United Kingdom | collected...
ATCAGACAAGGCCAAATGTTTAATATTCATAGCAGCCAATTGGTCTACCCATTCTTGACATATGTCTACATTCCATGGATCACCATACGGATTACCAAAGCCCATTGATATGTAAATCATTAATTGCTTTCCATGTTTCAAACACTTTCCTTGTATTTCACTTACACGTTGTAAAGATTCTTCGATACTAGCATTTGTATTTCTTTGTTGGAATGTCTCAGAAATTGAGAAAGGATAACCTAGAAATGCAATTTCATCAAATTTCAGTGCATCATCAGCACCCCTTAGGTTAGCGACTATAGCTAAGAGTTTAGTCTTTGTTTGACTTAAATCTAATTTTGAAAGTACTTGTGCAGTATCTTTCATCTGCGGTATGGCTTTTGGGGAAACAAAACTGCCAAAATCAATAGTATCAAATCCAACCTTAAGCAAACTGTTAATATACTCGGCTTTTACATTGGTGGGTATAAAATCATGTAGTCCCTGCATGGCATCCCGAGGACATTCTATTATCTTTAGGCTTTTGTTCGGTTTCACGTCGCAATTTACGCAGGCTAAACCTATATAGCAAATTGGTGTTAATTAAACACATAACATAATAATGACAAAGCGCACATTTTTCACAGTTCTCGGGTTTACGATATTCTTCTTTGGCTTTATAGCCATGGTTTTAAGTTTGGTAAACTTAAAATTGAGTATTTTAAGTTTTATAGATAAACCAGGTAAAACCTTTGGATTTGTAGTGAGAATAATAATGATTTTTGGAGGAATGGTTATGTTATACATTGCAAGATCAGATCAGAATATTGAAAATTTGCTTGATCATCCTGAAAATAAAAAAACAGACCATCAAAAATAGATAGTCTGTTAAAATATTCTTCGCAATAGATTATCATTTCTTTTCGAAACCTCCTTTAACCGTTTTGACAATTACGGAAGCTACTTTGTATGGATCTGCATTTGACGCTGGTCTTCTGTCTTCCAGCCATCCTTTCCATTTGTTTTCAACAGCAGCAATTGGAATTCTAATTGATGCACCTCTATCTGATACACCATAAGAAAACTTATTGATAGCTTGAGTCTCATGTTTTCCAGTTAGTCTCTTTTCATTATCAGCTCCATAAACCGCTATAGCAGCATTGACAGCTGCTTTGGGTCTAAATTTTTCACAGATATCTTCAAATACTTTTTTCTTGCCAGATGTCCTTAATTTCTTGTTAGAAAAATTGGCATGCATGCCTGAACCATTCCAATCACCTTCCACTGGCTTAGGATGCAGATTTATTCTTACACCATATTCTTCGCCAACTCTTTCCATTATATATCTCGCAACCCAAACTTGATCACCAGCTTCTTTAGCACCTTTTGCGAAAATTTGATATTCCCACTGACCTTTCATAACCTCAGCATTTACACCTTCAATATTAATATTTGCATCAATGCAAAGATCAAGGTGTCTATCAGCCATCTCTCTACCAACGGCATATTCTGCACCTACTGAACAATAGTAAGGGCCTTGTGGCGGCGGATAATAACCACTTGCTGGAAAACCTAATGGTGTGTGATGATCTAGATCCCAAAATGTGTACTCTTGTTCGAATCCAAACCAAAAGTCATTGTCATCATCATCAATAGTTGCTCTTCCATTTGATGCATGTGGAGTTCCGTCAGAATTTAAAACCTCACACATGACCAACAGCCCATTTTTTCTTGCCGGATCATTGAATACTCTTACTGGCTTTAATAGACAATCTGAAGCACCACCTTTAGCTTGATTTGTACTTGATCCATCAAAAGACCACATAGGCAGGTCAGATGGTTTGCCTTTGTATTTTTTAGCGTCAATAACTTTTGTTTTACTACGCATCATCTGTGTAGGTTCACCACCATCGAGCCAGATATATTCTAGTTTTAATTTTCCCATTAATTGAATTACTTTTTTGATAACTCAAAAATAATAGGCCGTTTGACATATTTGAAATAATATTTATTTAAAATTGTGATATCCAAATAAAATATTTTATTATTTAAGCCTGTATATCAATCATTTATGAAAGTTTAAAGTGTTATGCCCATTTCCCAGATTACCAGACTATTTGCTTTAGTTAAAAGCATGGACAAATCAGAAAAGAGACATTTTCGACTATATGTCAATAGACTTGAAAGCAATGAAGATGTGTTATACGTCAAGCTATTCGACCATCTAGACAAAGCCAATAGCTTAAATGAAATTGATTTGAAATCCAAATTAGGTATTGTCAGCACGAGTCAATACTCAAATTTAAAAAGACATTTATACGCTCAAGTATTAAAAAGCTTGAGGCTTGTTTATGTTTCTAAAGAAAAAGTAATTGCTATAAGAGAGCTGATGGATTACGCAACGGTACTTTATAATAAATCATTATTTACCGAAAGTAGATTAATTCTATCCAAGGCAAGTGCCCTAGTTGATGAAATCCAAGATTATACTTTAGGGTTTGAGGTAATAGAACACCAAAAGAAAATTGCATCTCTATTAATTTCAAATAATGTTACTGATGCATCTAATTTGAAAAACCTTATGGAGTCATCTAAACAAGCCCAAGCAAAATTCAATTCCTCTTGTACATTAAGTAATTTAGTTTTAATGACCCAAAGCTTAAAGCATCAATTTACCTTTGTTAAAAACGAAAGAGAACAAAATCTATTATTCGAATTCTACCACTCAAATTTTCAAAGAATAGACATTAACAGCTTACAGTTTTACACTAGAGTCCAATGGTTCAAAGCACACTATTTATTTAACCATATGTGTTTAAACTTTCAACTTTCTTATAAATATGCACTGAATTGGAATAGAGCTTTTGAACATTCGCCAACTATGAAAAGCTTATATTTTGAAGCCTATATCGAAGGCTTACATTATATATTACAAATCTTATTTTTTCTAAATAACAAACGAAGGTTCAAAAAGTGGTTTAATCTTTTAAAAACATCAGCTTATTCTCAGAATCATAAACCCAGTAAAACAATTGACCAGCAGAAATTTCTTTTCTTTCAAACTGCACAATTAAATAAAGCCATCATTTACAATAACTTCACAAGCATTGATGCCATAACTAAATTGATCTCTGAGCAAGTCATAACATTCGCCGATTCAATTGGATCAGATACTATTGTTGCTTTCTATTACAAGTTTGGTTTAGTCTATTCTTATAAAGGAAATTATGAAAAAGCCATAGATTGTTTTAATAAAATAGTAGTTGAATCTTCCGATAAAAGCAATCATATATATTACAGTTATGCACGATTAGCTTTACTCATTTGTCATTTTAGACAAGGCCATTTCCAGTTCGTAGATAACACTTTACAAAATGTACGACAAACCTTCAACAGCAATCAACTGACGAACAAGCCTGTAGATATAGTACTTTCATTTCTTAGGAGAGGTTGCAGAGCTATGAATTTTGGTATTCAAGATGATTACACAGATGTCATTTCTAAGTTAAAAAAGCACGAAAATAACCACTTTGAAAAAGTAGCTTTCTTATATTACAACTTTATAGGCTTATTTGAAAGTTTATCAGAAAACGATACTATCGAAAAAACCTTAAATAAAAAGATTAATGCACATTGAAAGTTTTAACATTTGCTTTATTGTTATGTTTGTCTAATGTAATGTTGGGGCAAGAAATCCCAATGAGTATTACTGATCAAATAGAAGCTTTCCTAGAAGAACAAGATGAAGATGTAGATATTACAGAATTATACGACCGTTTGGTCAATTACTATAAAAGTCCACTAGACATTAACAAAAGTGACCAAGAAGATCTGGTAGACTTAAGACTACTTTCACAAACACAAATCAATGACCTACAAATACATATCTCCAAGTACGGTCAACTGATTAGCTTAGAAGAACTACAATCAATACCAAGCTTCACTATTAATGACATCAGACGCATAAGACCATTCCTGACAGTCAAGGATCCGAATAAAATAAATCTGACTATTCCTCAAATGCTTCTTGAAAGTCAAAATCTTTTGTTTTTAAAATGGGGGACATTTTTAGAACAAAAAAAGGGATTCACTAAAAACACAGATGGGTCGTCTCGCTATTTAGGTGATGACAATAAAATATTTGTCAGATTTAAAAACAACTATGAAAATAAATTAAGACTTGGGTTTACTTTAGAAAATGATGCTGGTGAGCCATTCATGCAGTCCGCAAAAAATGCTGGATTTGACTACTTCACCTTTCATGCCTATTTAAAAGATTACACTACTCTACTAAAAGATGTTGCATTGGGTGACTATACTATAAGTCTAGGTCAAGGTCTTATAGCCCATAATAGTTTCGGCTCAGGTAAAAGTGCATATGTTACCAACATTAAGAGAGGAGGTAGAGTGATAAAGCCATTTAATTCTTTAAATGAAAATGGATATATGAGGGGTGCTGCTGTTACTTTAAGGTTGAAAAAAAATATTGAACTTTCTATCTTTGGTAGTTCTGCAAGAAGAGATGGAAACCCCACTGACACAATACAAGTTGACGAAGGCATCCAACTCCGGTTTAGTTCTTTGCAAACAAGTGGTAACCATAGGACCGAAAACGAAATCTTAGACAAAAGAGCGATTGGTATAAACTCAGCAGGAGGTTCATTAAAATATAAGAAAAGAAATTTTCATGTTGCCCTGAATGGCATTTCACATAGATTTGACCAATCATTAAATAGAACGGAGAGATTGTATAATAAGTACAGATACAACGGAAATTCTCTTTCAAATGTCAGTCTTGATTATTCTTTTAGACTTAGAAATATCAACTTATTTGGAGAATCAGCTTACTCGTCTACTGGTGGCGTCGCTCATTTGGCAGGAGCACTCATTGGACTTCACAAAGATGTCTCTTTAGCATTCTTATACCGAAACTATGCCATTGACTATAATGCTTTAGAACCTAATGCATTTGGCGAATCTGCTGCAGTTCAAAATGAAAATGGTATCTACATGGGCTTGGAATATGTTTTAAGTAAAAACTGGCAGATTTCGGTATATGCGGATCATTGGAGTCATCCGTGGCTACGGTTTAATGTCAGTAAGCCATCAAAAGGAAGTGAATATGTAGCCAAGGTCGATTTCGCTCTAAAACGAAGAATGAATGTATATCTGCAGTATACCTATGAAAATAAAGAACAGGACTATGCGCGGAGCGATGAAGAGTTTATAAAGCCTACTGGTTATCAAATCAGGCACAGACTAAGATGGCATTTTTCTAATATTGTGAGTAAATCATTAACTCTAAGAACAAGATTAGAGTTTTCTAGATTTGAAAATCCCACTGAAAACCAAAGCGGATATTTATTCTATCAAGATTTCATATATAGACCTGATGAGTCGCCTTTCTCTATGACCGCGAGAGTCGCTTTTTTTGATACTGATGATTTTGACAGTCGAATTTTTGCTTTCGAAAATTCAATCCTATATGATTTTTCTATCCCATCTTATTTTGATCAAGGAGTGAGGTATTATATAAATTTAAGGCATCAAATCACAAGGAAACTTACTGCTGAATTTAGATTAGCGCGTACTTACTATACGCGTCTTGATCAACAGAATGATCCAGATTCCAGATACTTTATTGATGCAATTGGAAGTAGTGGAAACGAGCAAATTTTAGGCAATACCAAAACAGAAATAAAAGTACAATTAAGATACAGTTTTTAACGATCCCTTTATTACTTGTCGTTACTTCAAATCAAAACTCATTTGACTATTAGGTTTATCATCTATTTCCCGTTCAAGATTAGATGCCGTCAATCCTATCAGCCTAATCAAATCAAAATCTTTGGAGTTATCTTCAAGAAGTTTTAGTGCTATCCGAGTAATTGATTCTTTGTCTTTGATATAATAATCTTCTGAGTGACTTCGGGTCAAAGTTTTAAAATCATTGGTTTTTATTTTTAAAGTTATAGTGCGACCAAAATTTTCAGCCTTTGTCAATCGCTCAAAGAATTTATCAATAATTTTTAAAACAATATCTTCAATTTGTGCTAACGAATTGACATCATTATTAAATGTGCGTTCAACGCCTAATGACTTTCTCACACGATTAGCCTGAACTGGTCTATTATCTATACCTCTCACAATATCATAATAGAAGCGACCCATCTTGCCAAATTGTTGAGCTAATTCTATTTTGGTAAACTTTTTAAGATCAGCTCCATACTGTATGCCTAAATTTGACATTTTTAATGCTGTGACTTTTCCTACTCCAAAAAAGTCTTTTATAGGCAAAGCTTCAAGAAATTTTTCGGCATCTAATGGTCTAATAATTGTTAATCCATTGGGTTTTTTAAATCCTGAAGCCACCTTTGCTAAAAATTTACAATAAGAAACACCAGCAGAACAAGTTAAGCCCGTTTCGGATTTAACCTTAGACATAATCTCATCCGCAACATACATAGCAAATGGAATATCCTTATGGTTGAAAGTGACATCTAAGAATGCCTCATCAAGCGAAAGTGGCTCAATGATATCAGTATAAGTTTTAAAGATTTGCCTGATATGATTTGAAACTTCTTTATAAGTATCGAACCGGGGTTTGACAAAAATAATATGAGGGCAAAGCTTCTTGGCTTGCCACCCTGGCATAGCAGACCTTACCCCATATTTTCTCGCTTCATAACTAGCCGTTGTTGTTACCCCCCTTCTTTCACCCCCTCCGACAGCAATAGCTTTTCCTTGCAAGCTTGGATTATCTCTTTGTTCAACAGATGCATAAAAAGCATCCATATCAATGTGTACAATTTTTCTAGAATAGTCAGTATCCATTCACACCATAGTGTTAGAAATGCCTTTTACTTGTAGAGTAAATATTTCTTTCTTATTTTTTTAAATGCCTTAAGGTCTTCTGTCCAAGTATTACTAATCTCATGACTCGTCATCCCCGACTCTAGCATGTTTCTTAACTTGAGAGTTCCCGCTAACTTTTCAAAAAAATTATTATCATTAAAAAAGGGAGTTTGGGCTTTAAGACATGCATCATAAGCTTCAATGAGATAGTCAAGATTTAAATGACTCCTTAAAGGTGCTGCATTTATAAGGTTTACACCAAAACATGTTTCATCCTGATGTTTTGGAAATTTAGCACCTGGTACAGATTGAGGTTTAAATGAGAAACTGTAGTTGCTAAAATTAGGGTGTCCAAACATCTGAAACGGCGCATCGGTACCCCTTCCTACAGAAACTGTTGTACCTTCAAAGAAACACAGACTGGGATAAAACCTTATAGATTTGGGGGTTGGTAAATTTGGCGAAGGTTTTACAGGTAGAATATAATTGGTTTTATGTGTATAGTTACCACAAGGAATCACAGTCAAATCCGCTATTATTTCTTTCTCTAACCAGCCTTGATCATTGATCATTTTTGCATATTCACCTATGGTCATACCGTATACGACTGGCACAGGATGCATACCTATAAAACTTTTATATTCAGGCTCCAGAATAGGCCCATCCACATAATGTCCATTGGGGTTTGGTCTGTCAAGAACTATTACTTTAATATTTTGCTCTGCTGCAGCTTCCATCACGTAATGTAAAGTAGAGATATAAGTGTAAAATCTAACACCTACATCTTGAATATCAAAAAGTATAACATCAATATCAATAAGATTAGATGTCGAAGGTTTTTTATTTTTACCGTATAAGCTTATGAGCTCTATATTCGTTTTAGTATCAACACTATTCTTGATTTTTTCACCAGCATCAGCTTCGCCTCTAAATCCATGCTCAGGTGAAAATATTCTTTTGATATCTATCCCTTGAGAAATGAGCATATCAACCAAGTGCGTATTTCTAACCATACTGGTTTGATTGACAACCAAACCCACTCTTGATGTTGCTAATAAGGGCAAGTACAAATCTAATCTCTCAGCTCCTGTTATAACCCTACCATTATTACCATCGTCAGTTGTCAAAACTTCTGCTGCCTTATTATTTTTTAATGCGGAAATACTATTTTTCTTCTCATTTTGACAAGAGAAAAGCATAAAAACAGAAATCAAATATTTATAAATCATAGTATTCATGTGTGCAAGTTAATATGAATATATATAACATATTAGAAAAAAATATGATATTTACACGAGCTTGATTGCGATGAAACAAAAATACGCCATAGTAGATTTAGAAACAACAGGAGGTATTCCGAAAAGGGATAAGATTACTGAAATTGGCATAGTGCTTTTTGATGGGACACAAATAGTAGAAAAATTTGAATCTTTAGTCAATCCGCAAAGAACAATCCCGCCGCACATTACTCGTATAACTGGCATTACAAATGAAATGATTGAAGATGCGCCAAAGTTCTTTGAAATCGCCAAGAAGGTGATAGAAATTACTGAAGGTTCAATTTTCGTAGCCCATAATGTCAGATTTGATTATCAATTTTTGAGAGAGGAGTTTAAGAGCTTAGGCTTTACTTTTACAAGAAGAAATTTATGTACAGTTAAATTATCTAGAAAAGCATTTCCTGGGTTAAAGTCGTATAGCTTAGGTAATCTTATTCGCTATTTTAAAATAGAAGTTGCTAATCGGCATAGAGCTTATGACGATGCTTGGGCTACGACAATAATTTTGAAGAAAATATTTGAAAATCAAAATTCAACTTCCGAAATAAAAGATCTCGTTAACGCTAGTTTAAAATTAACTAAACTGCCAAATGGATTAAAACCGGAAGACATTGACGTACTGCCAGAAGCTTGCGGTGTGTATTATTTTAGCGACAGCTCCAATCAAATTTGCTATATCGGTAAAAGCAAAAATATTAAAGAAAGAGTCAAACAACATTTCGGAAAACAGACAAAAAAAACTGATCGGATGTTTAAAGAAGTTACTCAAATTTCTTTTGAAATAACGGGAAGTGAATTGGCATCATTAGTTCTAGAAAGTAAAGAGATTAAAAAAGAATTGCCCCAAATTAATAAGATACAAAAAACAAGGGACTATAAATATGCGGTAATCAAAGCTTCAGATAAATCTGGATATGGCAAATACAAAATTGTAAAATCAGATAAAGCCGAGAGTCCATTATCGTATTATGGCTCAAGGAAAAGTGCACTCAATCACATAGAGCAAATCGGAGAAACCTTTAGCCTCTGCCATAAAATTAACGGCATTGATAATGCACAACATTCTTGCTTTAATCACAGTATTGGAAAATGTTTGGGCGGTTGCATTGGTGAAGAACCTCCAGTGTATTATAATGAGCGATTTGAGGAAAGCGCCAACGCGTTAAATCGATTATTTGAAGAAAACTTCTACATCGTAGATGAAGGCAGAACTCAGGATGAAAAAGCTATTATTCTTGTAGAAAATGGGCATTACCAAGGCTTTGGCTATCTCTCAACTGAGGATGCCATCTTAGGTATAGAAGAATTGAAAGAATGTATAAAGTATGAAAAAATAAATCCTGAAGCGGATATGATTATTCGCAATTACATTTGGAGTAATCCAAGACTTAAAGTCTGTCATTTTTAAACCACGTCATACTTTTATTATTTTCAAATATAAATTCATATTAATGGAGAATCTAATTAGGTTTATATCATGAAAAACAATATCATCCTTTTGCTAGTTTGTCTTATGAGTTGCAGTGCCGCCAAATCAACCAAAGCACTAACCACAAAACATGAAACACAAAGCGAAATAAGAAATTCTCTATTAAAACTTTCTGACACTATAATTGACACTGTGCCTTTACCATATCATACTATTCTCGACTATCCTACCTCTTTTGAATCTGGAGCAATCATAAGCCGCACTATCGATGGATTAGGTTACAGATACTATTGGGCTACTAAAGACCTGAGACCTGAAGATCTTGATTACACGATCAGTTCGGACAGTCGTCCAGCAAAGGAAACATTGGATCACCTGTATGGATTGACAATGCTCATAAAAAACGCTTCTACTAATTCTCCTAACATTAGACCTCAGCCTGAAAATGAGATGACTTGGGATGAACAGCGATCTGCTACACTCATGGCGATTAAATCCGCTAGTGATGCCTTTAGAAAGATGGACAAAAATCAAGTCTCTGAAATGAATATAATATTCCAACGAGGAGAAAATAAATCCGAATACCCTATATGGAATTTACTGAATGGACCTTTGGCAGATGCCATTTATCATGTGGGACAAATTGTGGCTTATCGTCGTGCCTCAGGTAATCCTCTCGATCCTACAGTCAATGTATTCATGGGAAAAAACAGGGAGAAATAATATACTTATTTAAATCTATGATTGGATTGACCTAATTCCACCATACGGCATATCCTCTTTTCTTAAGACTATTCGCTAAGTTCTTTTCTAAGAGCAGCGCATCTTCTTTTGTTAAAGGATTAAAATTAGAATACAAGCTTGGACGGAGGCACTTTCCATATTTCTCAACATAAATAGAAGATATCTTGATGCCCTTTTTAGTTCTGTATCCCGATTTATGTTTCTTATATCTTTCTTGTGGAGAATGGCTGGTCATGCCTACATATAAACATGTCATCATTCCTTTGTATTGAGGATTAGCCGCTCTAAACTTAGCTTTATCAGACCAAACCTTTTTGTCGAGTTCGACTACATACACATTATGATTTAATTTCTTTCTTGACTGAGCCATATTAGGGTCTTCTTATATTATTACCGCAAAAATAATTCCACAACTGTATCCCACGACGTTTAGTAAAAGACTTGAACAATACCGAAGTATCAAATCTGTTATATTATATAGAAACAACTAGGCTCTTCTTTTTAAACTTAACAGGCAATATGAAATCTCTTATCAATTGGATAGGTCTATTACACCTATGTGCATCAGGTTATGGTCAATCTAGCCAAACACCAGCTTATCAAAATCCTGTTTTGATAGATACACATTACCACAACCATGTCTTAACAGAATTCTTTAATGAAGAGAACATAGATATTTATACTGGTGGATTCATAAGATCCACTACTGATATCTTTAGAGTCAATATAGGTAATCCTCAAAAATTCTATCTCCCTTTTTATTTATTAGTTGGTACGACTGCACAACTAGAACGTCAATCATCCTTTTATGAAAAACTAGCATTTGAACTTATAAATACAAATGGTGGATTACTCAATTTTGGATTTGCAAAAAGCAATAACATTTATAAAAAGAAAGATCAAGTTATTATAGACTTATATTATCAGATGGGCGTAAAATCTATAGTGGGTTTAAATTCAGAATCATTAAAACACGAAAACTTTATGTCTAAAATATTAAGCTCAGGCATAATTATGAGCACGAAAGCATGGAGTCCTCTAGAGGAAAGTTCAGAAGGTCAATTATGGATTAAAGTCTTCAGTTCTTGTTCTCATACTTCTGAAGAAAAATTGAAAAATTACTTTGAAAAAAATCCTCCCAATCTTCTTTTTGCAGGAAATATTGAAATGGGTATTTTTATTAAAAAAGGATTAAATGTCACCGGAGGTTTTTATAAATTTTTAAATCATCAAAAAATAAGTGCTCTGGAAAAATCCATTTTTAAGGTTGCTTCAAATATTAAGTTTTAATCCGGATGCTTTTCTACAAAGTCTTTAAATTGATTCATCCATTTCTGTACTTGTTTTTTGAAAATACCGGGAAAGAACCAAGACATCAACTTCATAATGAAACTATTTATTTCATAGTAATTTACTTCTGCAGTATATCTTGTTTTTTGGGGGGTTATTTCTTTAAACAAATTTCTCATCGAATTAGCACCTTCTTTGAACACATAATTTCCAGTAAATTCTCTGGGTAAATCTCTGACCACAACTGTCTCTATCAATTCGATTTCTCTATTCTTTATATTGTACGTAATAATAGATTCTGATCCAACTGTACCCTTTTCCCCGCTTATATTTTTAAAACTTACAAAGCCATCTTGCCAATGTTTCATGTTATTTGGATTATCAAATAAAGCGATGACCTTTTCTCGAGAGGCATTGATATCTACACCGCATGCAAAGTTCATATACAAATTTTATGTAAGGAAAAAATTGATAATAGTAATTTAATTATGGAATGAAAATCCTTTGAAGAAATAAAAAATTGATACTCACAGGCTCCAAACTTATATTCACATGTTAGTAAGAATAGCTTCCATTTGAGATTGTATACCTGAAGCTTTTTCTCGGGCTTTATCAGCAAAGTCAGTTTCGGTGCTAGCATAAATGATTCCTCTTGAGGAATTAACAATTAATCCCACCTTCTCATTTAAACCATACTTGGCGACCAATTCTAAATTGCCACCTTGGGCCCCTACTCCTGGCACCAAGAAAAAATGATCAGGCACAATTTTTCTTATTCGAGCAATGTAATCACTTTGGGTAGCACCGATAACAAACATGATATTATCTGTAGACCCGTAGCTCGCACATTTAGATAAAACTGTTTCATGAAGTGTTCCTCCATCAGTTAGTGTGAGATGTTGAAAATCAGCACTGCCCGGGTTAGATGTTAATCCCAGAATAATGACCCATTTATTTTCAAAATCTAAAAAAGGCTTAACTGAATCATGCCCCATATAAGGAGCTACTGTGATGGCATCTGCATTGTAATATTCAAAAAAACTTTTAGCATACATTTTCGAAGTATTACCAATATCTCCGCGTTTGGCATCAGCAATGACTAAGATATCATCAGGTATATAATCTATCGTTTCTTTTAAAGTTTGCATGCCCTTTGGGCCCCGTGCCTCATAGAAAGCTGTATTGGGTTTGTAGGCAACTACCAAATCCTTTGTAGCATCGATGATGGCTTTATTAAAATCTAAAATAGGATTTTCTGCTTTAAGCAAATGTTTGGGTATTCTGTTTATATCTGAATCTAAGCCTACACACAAAAAAGATTTCTTTTGTATGATTTTATTGTAAAGTGCTTCTCTACTCATAAACCAATACCGTTAACGGCTTCAACAGATTGCACTTCTGGATGTTTTGACTTTAAAGCCTGCTCTATACCTGCTTTCATTGTCATTGCCGACATGGAACAATTGACACAATTTCCTATCCATTTCACTAAAACTTTATAATCTTCAGTAACATCAATAAGTTCTATATTCCCTCCATCGACAGCCAAATGCGGTCTGATTCCATCTAAGGTAGAATCCATTTTTTTTAAAAGTTCTGATTTTTCTGATTCAGACATAAGATAAATATAATGAAATGTAATTTAAGTATAAGATTTTAAACATTTATGCTGTAATCTACTTTTGAATATTTACTCCTACAATTTGAGTTGGACCAAGCACATCGTTCCTAATTGCAAGCTGTTGCAATATCTTTTTGGCCATATTGAGATAGAAATTGCGTGCATAATGGTTTTCCTCAAGCATCATAGGTTTACCAGCATCACCACTTTCTCTGACTGAAGTCAAAAGTGGCAGTTGTGCCAATAGTACCGTTTGAGACATTTTAGCTAAGCGCTTCCCACCGCCTTTTCCAAAAATTTCATAACGCTTATCTTGAGCATCTTCTGGAATAAACCATGACATGTTTTCAACTATGCCTATAATTGGCACATTTATATTCTCTAGTCTAAACATATTCATAGCTTTAATGGCATCCGCCACAGCCACCTGTTGAGGCGTTGTCACAATTACAGCTGCCGTTATAGGAACAGTTTGGACTAGTGTCAATTGTATATCACCAGTACCCGGAGGAAGATCTATAATGAGATAATCCAATTCTGGCCATACCACTTCGTTGATAAATTGTTTGATTATCCCGCCTAGTCTAGGTCCTCTAAGAACAACAGCTTGCTCTGGGTCAATAATATTGCCGATAGATATAGTTTGCAAACCATACTTTTCAATAGGAATAATTCTATGCCTGCCATACAATTCTTTTATGACGGGCTTTTCATCCTTGATATTCAGCATAGTAGGAATAGATGGACCGTATAAGTCCGCATCAATCAAACCTACTTTCGCGCCAAGCGCTTGTAATCCCAATGCCAGATTCACAGAAACGGTAGATTTCCCCACGCCTCCTTTACCTGAAGCAACTGCAATAATGTTTTTGACTTGAGATAATGGCTTTTTGGCACCTTGGTTATTTACAAAGTGAATATCCAATTTTGCTTCAGGGTACTCTCTTAAAATCACCTCGCTGATTGATTCATGCAATTTAAACTTAGCTACATCTGCCAGACCAGTCGTGTTTACAGAGAATGATACTTTTTGATCTTGAATCTTTAAATTCTCAATTAGCTTCATTGAAACCAAATCATTGCCTGATTCAGGATCTTTCACATTTCTGAGTAAAGTTACAATCCTATTATTGTCAATTTGCATAGTATGAAAACGTCTTAAAGCTGAACAAGTTTATTATACAAACGCTAATTTAAGATATATCATCTTTTAAGTTCAAAATCCATAAATATTCATAATATCTTTGATATCATTCTTACATTTGGGTAGCTTTTTGGGCATTTTATGAGAGTATATCGGGATTTAACGGCATTGCCAGATTTTAAGAATTGTGTTATCACAATAGGCTCCTTTGATGGTATCCACATTGGACATCAACGCATACTAGATAGAATCAAGCAATTATCTAGAGAACATGGTAGCGATCATGTTGTGGTTACATTTCATCCTCACCCAAGGAGTATTGTTTATCCTAAGGATACCAGTCTCAAATTATTATCATCATTAAAAGAAAAAATATCGCTATTTAAATCTTTTGATATAGAGAATCTTGTCATAGTGCCATTTACGATTGAGTTTTCTCAAATCTCAGCCATAGAGTATGTAGAAAAATTCTTAGTAAAAAACTTTAAACCAAAGTTCATTGTCATCGGTTATGATCACAAATTTGGATTAAACAGATCTGGAGATATTAATTTACTCAAGAATAAAAAACAGGATTACGGTTTTGAAGTCATTGAAATCTCAAAGCAAGAAATTGAAGAGATTACAATAAGTTCGAGTAAAATAAGAAGCGCATTACATGCAGGTGACTTAGAAACTGCCAATACGCTCTTAAATCATCCATATGAAATATCAGGGATTGTAATACGTGGCCGAAAATTAGGCACCGAAATTGGTTTTCCTACTGCCAATCTTTCAGTAGAAAACAAATCCAAGTTAATTCCAAAAGATGGCATCTACTGTTGCACGGTTGATTATAAAGACAAAAGTTACAATGGGATGTTATACATTGGCGACATCCCAACAATTGGAACTGATAATCCAAAATCCATTGAAGTAAACATTTTTAATTTCAATGAAGACATTTATGACAAAAGGATAAGCATTAAAATTTTGCATTATCTGCGTGACGATAAAAAATTTGAAGGCATTGAATCCTTGAAGCAACAACTCATCATTGATAGAGACAATAGTCTTAAATTTTTTGAGCGCTATTCCAAAGAAAAGATTTCTAAAGTATCAATCGCAATTTTAAATTACAATACTCAATCACATTTAGAAACTTACTTGCCTTCTGTAACGAGTAGTAGCGCAAATGATTTTGAAACAGTTTTGATTGACAATGGTAGTTCTGATGATTCTTTAGGGTTTGTAAGTGAATGGTTCCCAGAAATAAAGATAATATCACTACCCCAAAACTACGGTTTCGCTGAAGGCTACAACCTAGGTTTAAAGGAAGTAAATGCTGAATATGTAGTTCTTTTAAATTCTGACGTACGTGTTACTGAAAACTGGCTAGACCCTATCATTCAGTTTTTGGATGCGCATAAAGAATATGCAGCTGCCATGCCAAAGATATTATCCGTTTTGAACAATGATCAATTTGAATATGCTGGTGCTTGTGGCGGGTTCATTGATTACTTAGCCTACCCTTTTTGCAGAGGTAGAGTATTTGAAACTATTGAAGATGACGAAGGTCAATACGACAAAACAATAGATATATTTTGGGCTTCAGGTGCAGCTTTTGTTATTAGAAAATCTGTATTTGATAAGTTAGGAGGATTTGATGGAGACTATTTTGCGCATCAAGAAGAAATAGATCTATGCTGGCGTATACATAGAGCAGGGTTTAAAGTGGCGGCTATTCCTGAATCAACAGTTTATCATTTAGGGGGAGGCACATTGGATTACACCAACAGTAAAAAATTATATCTTAATTTTAGAAACAGTCTCTACACACTTTACAAAAACGAAGAAAAAATAAATCTGATCTGGAAGATTCCAACTCGATTGATACTTGATGGAATAGCAGGATTAAAGTTTTTATTATCGGGACAACTGAGCAGTTTTATGGCAATCATAAAAGCTCATTTTTCATTTTATCCTACCATTTCTTCCCTAAATAGTAAAAGAAAAGATTTCAATACAATTTTAAAATCAAACAACTTCAACAAACCAAATAAAGAAGGTATATTCCATAAATCTATTTTAATACAATATTACCTTTTAGGCAAGAAAAAATATTCTGACATTTTCTCTAAATAGAAATCAATTTGAAAAAGAAAAGATGGGAAATCATATTTGAAGATGACGATTTAATAATTGTTGATAAACCAGCACCTTTTCTAACAATTCCCGACAGGTATGATCCAGAAATACCAAATCTTGTCGGCAGCTTAAGATCTTATAGAGAAGAAATTTACATTAATCACAGACTAGACAAAGAAACAAGTGGTTTAATTTTATTTTCAAAAAATGAAACGACACATAAACAAATGTCCACTTATTTTGAAAATGGATTAATTAACAAAATCTACATTGCCATTGTTCACGGCAAGCCAATTCAGCCAGAAGGCCAAATTGATAAGCCCATTGGTAAGCATTCCGTGAGAAAAAAAGGAATGACCATTGACCCTAAAGGCAAAGTAGCTAAGAGCAATTATAAAGTATTGGAAAGTTTTAAATCCCATTCGGTGATAGAGTTTGAAATTCTTACCGGACGCCAGCACCAGATCAGAGTACATAGTAAAAGTATGAACTGTCCTTTGGTTTGTGATAAACTTTATGGGGATGGTTTGCCTTTTATGCTTTCG
>Ga0114952_1001880_pt1 | contig 17008 bp, 15 predicted proteins | sample SidtaG_2_FD_87303 | JGI IMG/M metagenome (GOLD analysis project Ga0114952, IMG submission 87303) | Marine algal microbial communities from Sidmouth, United Kingdom - Sidmouth_Asex2 metaG | ecosystem: Host-associated > Algae > Red algae > Unclassified | place: Sidmouth, United Kingdom | collected...
ATGAAGGCACCGACTGGGTTGCCACGCATGGCAATTACGTTGGCCATTTTGGCGCGCCGTTGTTTGGTCTGACGCCAAGCGACCGTCTGGAATACCTGCGCTTTGGCGAATTCCACCGCTTTGACGGGGACCGGATCGTCGAAAGCCACATCTATCTTGATTTGCCACAACTGATGATCGCGACAGATCAGTGGCCCGCTGAATTCATCAGCCCCGCGACGCAAAAGGGCTATACCGGTTTCATTCCCGGCCCCGCGACCCAAGACGGTTTGCAACTGGTCGAAAACGACCCCGATCACAGCCACAGCACCTATCAACTTGTGACCGATATGCTGTCTGGCCTCGCCACCAAGGACGAGGCTTGGCGCCCATACTGGCACGATAATATGATGTGGTATGGCCCCGCGGCCTTTGGCAGCTTTGTTGGCGTCGATGATTTCGCAGCCTTTCAAGTGCCGTTCGAGGGCGCGTTTTCGTTCTGGGGGGGCGGGTCGTCGAACAATGGTGTGACCAAGCACTTTGCCCGCTTCGGCGATGGCGATTACGCCGCGTTGGGGGGCTGGCCGTCACTGATGGTTGTGCGTGCCCACGATTTTCTGGGCCAGCCCAGCCAAGGCGAAACCCTGCTGATGCGGGTTTGCGATTGGTACCGCCGCACCGACGATCTTTTGATCGAAAACTGGGTGATGGTCGATATTCCCGACGTGCTTTTGCAGATGGGCGTCGATATTTTTGCCGGGCACCATGATGTGACCCCCGGTCCACGCATGACAAAAGGAACAGCGTCATGACAATCCGTCATTTGAAAACCGCCCGCTCTGCGGCAGACCGCGCCGACGACGACACCAAGGTCCGCGCCATCGTCGAGGCAGGTCTGAAAGATATTGAAAACCGTGGTGACGCTGCCGTGCGCGATATGTCGGAAAAATTCGACAATTATTCCCCGCCGTCCTACCGTCTAACGCTGGACCAGATCGAGGCCTTGATGGCGCGCGTATCCGACCGCGATATGGCCGATCTGAAATTCGCGCAAACGCAGGTGCGCAATTTTGCCCAAGCACAGCGCGACAGCATGCTGGATATCGAGGTCGAACCGATGCCCGGCGTGATCTTGGGCCACAAAAACATCCCCGTGCAGTCCGTAGGTTGCTATGTCCCTGCTGGCAAATTTCCGATGGTCGCCTCTGCGCATATGTCGGTGGCGACAGCCTCTGTGGCCAAGGTCCCGCGCATCATCGCCTGCACGCCCCCATTCCAAGGGGAGCCGAACCCCGCCGTGATCGCGGCAATGCATCTGGGTGGCGCGCATGAAATCTATGTCATGGGCGGCATCCAAGCGATCGGCGCCATGGCCATCGGCACCGAGACGATTGACCCCGTGCACATGCTTGTCGGTCCGGGCAACGCATTCGTGGCCGAGGCCAAGCGGCAGCTGTTTGGCCGCGTAGGCATCGACCTGTTCGCAGGTCCCACAGAGACCATGGTGATCGCGGATGAAACCGCCGCCGACGCCGAGTTGTGCGCGACCGACCTGCTGGGCCAAGCCGAACACGGCTATAATTCCCCCGCCGTGCTGCTGACGAACTCTGAAAAACTAGCGCGCGATACAATGGCCGAGATTGACCGCCTGCTGACGATCTTGCCTACTGCCGACACCGCTGGCGTGTCATGGGCCGACTACGGCGAGGTGATCGTGTGCGACACATATGACGAAATGCTCGCCGTCGCGGATGACGTCGCGTCAGAGCATGTGCAGGTCATGACGGACCGCGACGACTGGTTCTTGGAACACATGACTTGCTACGGCGCGTTGTTCCTCGGGCCGCGCACCAATGTGTCTAACGGCGACAAGGTGATCGGCACCAACCACACGCTGCCCACGAAAAAGGCGGGGCGTTATACGGGTGGCCTTTGGGTCGGCAAATATCTGAAAACCCACAGCTATCAGAAAATCACAACCGACGAGGCCGCCGCCGAGATTGGCGCCTACGGCTCGCGTCTGTGCCTTCTCGAAGGGTTCGTGGGTCACGCCGAGCAATGTAATGTCCGCGTGCGTCGCTACGGCGGCATCAACGTGCCTTATGGCGGTCCGGCCCCGTACAAGGATGCCGCCGAGTGACAGATCACGCCGCCCACCGCGCCCTGATCGCGCCACTACGGGCGGCGATGTACGACGGTATTGGTGTGCGTGACGCACTCGCGGCGGTGCTGGCCGATGACGCTGTCGTGCATATGTGTGCGCCCTTCGGCGAAATTATAGGCGCGGAGTATTTCGACACCGTCTATGCGCCGCTGACCGCCGCCATGCCCGATGTGGAACGCCGCGACTGGATTGTCATGGCGGGCGCGGATGACCACGGCAACGACTGGGTCGGCTGCGGCGGGCATTATGTCGGCCTGTTCGCGCGTCCGTTCCGCGACATCCCGCCAACACAGCGTATCGCGCATATGCGGTTCCACGAATATTACCGGATCAAGGAGGGCAAGATCGTCGAGATCCAAGCGATCTGGGACATCCCCGAGCTGATGATCCAAGCAGGCGTCTGGCCGATGTCACCCAGCACGGGGCGCGAATTCTGTGTGCCTGGACCTGCGACCTGCGACGGGCTTGCTGCGCATGATCCATCCTTGTCGGCTGGGGCGAAACAACATGTCGTCGATATGCTTGCAGCTCTCGTGCGCCATCCGCGCGAACCCGTGGAGGCAATGGAGCTTCCGCAGTTCTGGTCGGACAAAATGAGCTGGTACGGCCCCGCTGGCATCGGCACCGCCCGTGGCATCGACGGGTTCCGCCAACACCACCAAATCCCGTTCCTCAATGCGATGCCCGACCGCGGCCAAGCGGACGCAGACCTTACATTCCACTTTTTTGGTGACGGGAATTATGTGGCCGTCACAGGTTGGCCCAATATGGTGCAAACCATCACCCATGACGGCTGGCTTGGCATCGCGCCGTCAGGCCAAAAGGTCACCATGCGCAGCCTTGATTTCTGGCGCATTGAAAACGGGAAAATCCGCGAAAACTGGGTTCTTCTGGACCTGATCGATATCTATGCGCAAATTGGCGTCGACGTTTTCGCGCGCATGCGGCAGATGTTGTGATGCTTCTTTTAAGCCCAAATATGCCCGCCAGCGGCTGCGCCCTCTTGCCAAGCAGAAAGCCCGACTTATGACCTTGCCAGTGACACCCTCCTTTCGCCTTGATGGTAAACGCGCATTGGTTGCAGGCGCATCCAGCGGCATCGGACTGGCTTGTGCTGTGGCCTTGGCGCAGGCCGGCGCTGCTGTCACTTTGGCGGCACGGTCGCGAGGTAAGCTGGACGACGCCGTGGGCCAGATGCAGGCTGCGGGTCTGAATGCCACCGCGCTCGCGATGGATGTGTCCGACGTTGCAGGCACCGCCAAACTGGTGGCCGACCACGGCCCGTTTGATGTGCTGGTTAACTCGGCCGGACTGGCGCGCCACGGTCCGTCCGTCGACACCACACCAGAAGATTTCGACGCTGTGCAAAACCTTAATTTCAAGGGGGCGTATTTCCTGACCCAAGCGGTGGCCAAGGGGTTGATTGCCGCAGGTAAACCCGGCAGCCTGATCAACATCACCAGCCAGATGGCCCATGTCGGCGGCATTGAACGTGCTGTTTACTGCGGGACCAAACATGCGGTCGAGGGCTTCACCAAAGGTATGGCAATCGAGTGGGGCCCGCTTGGCATCCGCGTCAATACTATCGCGCCGACGTTCATCCGCACCGCACTCACCGAGGCGACATTCGACAACCCCGAGCGGCTTGCGTGGATTATGGATAAAATCAAACTTGGCCGCGTCGGCGAGGTTACCGATATGATGGGGCCAGTTGTTTATCTGGCCTCCGATGCATCTGCGCTGATGACCGGCACCTCCATGTTGATCGACGCAGGTTGGACAGCCGACTGATGGGTGTTGTCACATCATTGCAGGTGGCCGAACGTGCCGGTGTCAGCCAGTCGGCTGTCAGCCGCGTGTTCACGCCCGGTGCATCGGCAAGCGCCAAGACCGTCGAAAAGGTCAAGCGCGCTGCTGATGAACTGGGCTACCGTCCCAATATGATGGCACGTGCGATGATCACGGGCAAAAGCCGGATCATCGGACTGGTCGTGGCCTACCTCGACAATCAATTCTACCCTTTGGCGCTAGAGCGGTTGTCGAACGCGCTTCAGGCCAAGGGCTACCGCATTCTGGTCTTCACGGCATCCAACGACAAAGCCCACGTCGCCCGTGTCGTCCAAGAACTGATGGATTATCAGGTCGAAGGTATCATCACCGCAAGCGTCGGCATGTCGTCGGACCTGACCCAGCGCTGCGAGGATGCGGGCATCCCGATTGTCATGTTCAACCGCGGTCAGGATGGTGGGCGTGTATCATCGGTGACCTCCGCCAATTTTGAAGGTGGTCGCAAGGTCGCTGATTTTATGATCGAATGCGAGCATAAGCACATCGCACATATCAGCGGCTGGCAGGGGTCATCCACGGGGCGCGACCGCCAGCTGGGCTTTGTCGCGGGGCTGGACGAGGCAGGTATTGTGCCGCGTGTGATCGACGGGATGTACGGGCGCATAACCGCCGCTGCTGCAACCCGCGACCTGATGGACAGGCGCACCCCGCCTGATGCGATTTTTGTGGGTAATGATCACATGGCCTTTGCCGTGATGGACTGCTTGCGCGCTGATCTGGGCGTGTCGGTGCCGGATGATGTGGCTGTGATCGGCTATGACGATGTGCCAATGGCTGCGTGGCCTGCCTACGGGCTGACCACTGTGCGCCAGCCGCTCAACCGGATGGTCGACGCCACGATCGACACGTTGATCGCGCAAATCGACAACAAATCCGTCACCCCCAAAGCAATCGAAATCGACGGTGACCTGATTTTACGCACCTCGACCAGACGACCAACAAAAGGACACGACCAATGAAGGGCTTTAGCAACCGCTGGAAAGACTTCCCCGATTACATCATCGGCATCACCAAAGAGATTTGGGAAGACCGCGGGCTTGCCACGCTGCACCATTATTATTCCGACGACATCATCGTGCGGTCCCCCGCATCGCTGGTTGTCGGCAACAAGGACGTGATTGGTGCGACCATGTCCACTTTGGCTGAATTTCCCGACCGGACCCTGCTCGGCGAGGATGTCATCTGGTCGGGCACGCCAGAGGAGGGGATGCTATCATCCCACCGCTTGCTGTCTACCGCGACCCATACAGGTGACGGGGTGTACGGTAAGGCCACGGGCAAGAAACTGGTGTACCGCATCATCGCCGATTGCCACGCGATCAACGACCAGATCAACGACGAATGGCTGATCCGCGACCAAGGCGCGATTGTCCGGCAGCTTGGCTGGGAACCCCGCGATTTTGCTGCGGCCCAGATTGCCGCCGAAGGCGCGGATGCCAAGATGCCGTTCACGCCTGCCGTCGACCAAGACGGCCCCTATATGGGGCGCGGCAACGACAATGAATGGGGCCATGCGTATGGCGACATCCTGACCCGTATTATGGGGGCCGACCTTGCTGTGATCCCCGAGAAATACGACCGTGCGTGCAACCTGTATTACCCCGGTGGTGTCATGGGCCAATCGCACGGCGACGCGGACCGGTTCTGGGCGGGTTTGCGCGCGTCGTTCCCGCATGCAAAATTCAAGATCGACCACCAGATTGGCCGCGACGACCCGATGATGCCGCCACGCGCCGCGATCCGCTGGTCGTTGCAAGGCAAGCACACCGGATGGGGTGCCTTTGGCGCACCAACGGGGGCTGACGTCTATATCATGGGTGCTGCCCACGCAGAGTTCGGCCCATGGGGCCTGCGCCGCGAATATGTGCTGTTTGACGAACCTTACGTGTGGAAACAGATTTTGCTGCAATCTGCCTAAGTGGCTTTTTGAGTATTTAGAACAAAGCGAGGCGGGGCGTCCCTGCCAAGGAGAAGATGATGACACCTGCCCAAATGGAAGCCCGTATCGTCCGCTATGGCGATCTGATGCCATGCAAAACCGCGTTCATCGACGCGCATACGCCGGGATCGGACCAAAAGGAAAACTTTACCATTATCGGTGGTGGCGTGTCCGAAAGTCCGGATCAGCATGTGCATATCGGCATTCCACACGGGTTCAATATCGGCGCTGCTGGCCAGCCGCCCAAGTGTCGTAATTCGTTGCATGACCACCATACAGCCGAGGTGTTTTTCGTGCTCAAAGGCCGCTGGCGGTTTTTCTGGGGTCGTTACGGCGACGCCGGCGAAGTGACGCTTGAGGAAGGCGATATCATCAACATCCCAACAGGAATTTTTCGCGGGTTCGAGAATATCGGCACGGATTACGGCATGATCACAGCCGTGCTTGGCGGGGATGACGCTGGTGGTGGGGTCATGTGGGCGCCGCAGGTGATCGAGGATGCCGCTGATCATGGCCTCGTGCTGGGCGATGACGGCAAGCTGTATGATACCAAGCGCCAGCAAAAATTGCCCGAGGGTGTGGGACCGATGCCAGTGATGTCCGATGCGGAGCTTGCAAAGCGCCCCGAGATGACAACCGCGCAAGTATTGCCCAACCACGTCGCGCGCTATTATGACATGATGGCGCTTGCTGACCGCAAGCCTGTGACTGTCGTGGGTGAACATGGCTTGCTGCGCGACCGCCCGGGGTTCGAGATTGATTTCATCACGCGAGGATCGGCAACCGAGGCCAAGGCGGCCAATAAATACCCAACCGTGTTGATGCCAATGCGCGGATATTGGCGTGTGACTTGGGATGGCGGCAGTGCCACTCTTGCTGCCGGTGACACAATGTCCGTCCCCGAAGGATTGGCGCATAGTGCGGTGCCATCCATGACTGGCGAGGCGTCATTGTACCGCGTTATTGCCACTGCCGATCCGGCTGGGCATACGTGGACCGGTAATTAATACTGAGAAAAGGATCAATCCATGACCAAGATTTTGACAAGCCACGTAGGATCACTGCCGCGCAGCCAAGAGGCTGTGGATTTCATCTTTGCCCGCGAAAACAAGACAGCCTTTGTGCAGGCAGATTTCGACGCCTGTATGACAGCAGCCGTGTCTGACACCGTGGCCAAGCAGGTCGCGGCAGGCGTGGACATCGTATCAGACGGCGAGACGTCCAAGATTTCCTACGCCACCTACGTTAAGGACCGCTACACCGGTTTTGACGGGGACAGCCCGCGCAACGCGCCGGCGGACCTTAAGCAATTCCCGTCGTTCCTCAAACGGCTTGCGGATGATGGCGGTAGCCCGCAATACGCCCGTCCGATGTGCGTAGGCGAGGTGAAATCAAAAGGCCAAGGCGAGCTGGAAAAGGACATTGCCAACCTCAAGGCTGCGATGGCGACCCACGGTGTTGATCGCGGGTTCATGAATGCCGCATCGCCTGGCGTGATCTCGCTTTTCCTCCAGAATGATTATTATAAAACCCGCGAGGCATATCTTGCGGCACTCGCCGATGCGATGAAGGCAGAGTACGAAACAATCGTGGCGTCCGGCCTTGACCTGCAACTTGATTGTCCCGATCTGGCGCTGTCGCGGCACATGTTATTCAACGATTTGTCCGACCATGAATTTCTGAAAATTGCGGCAACCCATGTCGATGCGCTGAACCATGCGTTGTCGGATATTCCTGCGGAAAAGGTGCGTGTTCACATTTGCTGGGGCAACTATGAGGGGCCGCATACCTGCGATATCTCGATGGACAAGATGTTCAACACCCTGATGTCGACCAAGGCGCAATCCGTTCTGTTTGAAACGTCCAATCCACGCCATGGCCACGAATGGACAGTATTCCGTGACCGCAAATCGGAAATCCCCGACAACAAGATTCTGGTGCCCGGCGTTGTGGATACAACAACCAATTTTGTCGAGCACCCTGATTTGGTCGCGCAACGCATTGACCGTTTCACAGATATCGTCGGGCGCGCACGGGTGATCGCCGGATCCGATTGCGGCTTTGGGACATTCGCGGGCTTTGGTGCCGTGGACCCTGATATTGCCTATGCAAAACTGGGTGCATTGTCCGAAGGTGCCAAGCGCGCCAAGTAGGGTTGGACCCACCGCCGGTTCGGTCCATATGTAGGTTGACCGTACCGGAGGCCACCATGCTGAACCCAGTCACCCCAGATTTCGAGGCGCAGTTGCGCGGCTTGTTGCCCGCCGCTGCATTCAAGGACCCGACACCCTATGTGACAGAGCCGCGTGGCCGTTGGACAGGGCAGGGGTTCGTCGTGGCCCCTGCATCGACGGACGAGGTCGCGAAGGCGGTAAAATCCTGCGCCGACGCGCGTATCGGGATCGTTCCTTACGGTGGTGGCACCGGACTGGTCGGAGGGCAAGTGATGCCCGACGGACCCGCGCCCGTCGTTCTGACGCTGGACCGCATGACGCGTATCCGCGATATTTACCCGTCCGAGAAAGTGCTGGTTTGCGATGCGGGCGTGATCCTTGCCGATGTGCACAAGGCGGCAGATGACATTGGCCAGATGTTCGCGCTGTCGCTTGCGTCCGAAGGGTCCGCGCGGATTGGCGGGCTTTTGTCCACAAATGCAGGCGGGGTGAATGTTTTGCGCTACGGCAATGCGCGCGCACAATGTCTTGGCCTCGAAGTGGTGCGGCCTGACGGGTCCATCTGGCATGGCCTTAGCCGCTTGCGCAAAGACAATACCGGATACGATCTGCGCGATTTGTTCATCGGCGCCGAGGGGACGCTGGGCATCATCACTGGTGCTGCGCTGCGTCTTGTGCCACGCCCTGCATCGACGGGGGCCGCGATCCTGTCGGTCCCATCACCGGAGGCCGCACTCAGCCTTTTGGGGTTAGCGGGTGACATCATCGGCGACGGGTTAAGCGCCTTCGAATTGATTCACCGCCAAGGCTTCGATTTCTTGGCGCAAGTTGGACCTGTGGTAAAAACACCTTTTGCACAGCCACCTGAATGGTGCGTTTTGATTGACGTGGGCCTATCGGCTGCTGCCGATCCGCAAGCAATGCTCGAGGCGCTTTTCGTTGCAGGGCAAGATGCAGGTTTTGTGACTGACGGTTATATTGCCCAATCCGGCGCCCAGCGAGATGCGTTCTGGCACATAAGAGAGAGCATTCCAGAGGCGAACCGCCGCGTTGGTTCGATCAGCAGTCATGACATTTCCGTCCCTCTCAGTGCTATTCCCGACTTCATCCGCGAAACAGGCAATGGCCTTGCCAAACTGGGCGATTTTCGGATCAACTGCTTTGGGCATTTGGGTGATGGCAACCTACATTACAACGTGTTTCCCAAGCCCGACAAAACGCGGGCTGATCATTTGAAAGACCGAGACACGGTCAAGTCCTTCGTCCATGACATGGCACATCGTATGGCGGGTTCCGTAAGTGCAGAACACGGCGTAGGGCGGCTCAAGGTCGCTGATCTGGACACATACGGTGATCCGGAAAAGTTAGCGATGATGCGTGCGATCAAATCCGGCCTAGACCCATTGGGAATAATGAACCCGGGCGCCGTCATTGCAAAGGTTTGATCCAATTGCGCGGGACAAGCCCGCACGACATTTTTAGTAACCCGGATAACGGCTGTTCGGCATTGCGCCAATGACACTTCCGGTGGGCATGTTCGGGGGCCTGCGACTTGTCAGATTTCCATTTGCCGAAAATACCTCGGGGGTTTGGGGGCTGGTGGTGGGGGGGGGATCGGAGTTATTTACAATGATAGAACACTTTATTTTACAATGACCTGCAATAGGTGGAAATGGTAAAAGGCCCGTGCAGCTTGGCCTAATTGCCGATCTGGGTGCCAACTCCGGCTGTATTTTGAGGTTCATCAGAAATCAGAGCATTTCTACCGTTTCTTGCCAAAAATAGCCAAACTCGGAAAAATGTAACATTTTGTGATGAATGGCTGGAGAGGTCATTTGCGGCATCTCCATGTCCGGTAAGTCGCATCAATCGTAAGCGTCCTGCCTTGCTGCTCTGACGTGCCATAGAGTGTGTTGATAGTGTCCAGCAGCGATAGTGGACATCTTGAGGGCAGATATGGCGGGTAAGAAGGGTCAGAAGAAGCGGTTTTGGTCGGATGAGGAGAAGGTTTCGATCTGCGCGCAAACATGCGCGCCGGGTGTATCGGTAGCGCAGGTCGCGCGGCGGTACGCTATGAACACCAATTCGATCCACAAATGGCTACGTGATCCCAAGTTTGCGCCGGATCGAGAGATCGTTGAAGTCGAGGTTGCTGAGACGCCATGCTTTCTCCCGGTTGAGATTGTGGACCGTCCCCAGACCAAAGACCCGGCCCCAACGGCTGACGCCACGCCTGCACAAAGTGCGATTGAGGTCGATATTGTAGGAGGTCACCGCCTGAGGATTATCGGTGGTGACGACCCCGAGGCTTTGGCCCGGTTGATCCGAGGTCTTTCCGAATGATCCCTGTTCCGGCGAACACACGGGTCTGGCTTGCGGCTGGCGTGACCGACATGCGGCGTGGGTTCACGACGCTGGCAGCGCAAGCCGGGCAAACGCTGAAGCAAGACCCGTTCGCGGGGCATCTGTTCGTCTTCCGTGGAGATCGCGGTGACCTGATCAAGATCATCTGGTGGGATGGTCAAGGCGCGTGCCTGTTCAGCAAGCGCCTAGAGAAGGGTCGGTTTGTGTGGCCATCAGCCAAAGAAGGTAAGATCGCCCTGACCGCCGCCCAGTTGGCGATGCTGTTGGAAGGGATCGATTGGCGTCTGCCGCAACGCAGCTGGACGCCACTTAAGGCGGGATAAATCAGCAATACACGCACGTGCGGGATTCCCGTCGGGCCGCTGTTTTGATATGCTTTGACCATGCTGAATGTCGAAAAACCCTGCCGAAAGACCCCGACGAGCTGAGGCAGTTCACGGCGCTTTTGCTGGCCGAAGTGAAGTCACAGGCTGTCCTGATCGGGAAGCTACGGCATCAATTGGCCGGTCAACGCCATCACCGTTTTGGATCGTCATCAGAGAGCATCGAGCAGCTTCAGCTGGCACTGGAGACCGGCGAGATAGCCGTCGCCAAGATGACCGCGAAGCTGCGCCTTCCCGATGAGGAGCCGAAGGACAAACCAAAGCGACGTCCGATCCCCGATCACATCCCGCGCATGGAAGTTGAGCTGACCACCGGCGACGATGATTGCGCCCAGTGCGGCGGCGGCCTGCGCCGTCTGGGTGAGGATGTGACCGAAGAATTGGAATACGTTCCCGGACGCTTCATCGTGAACCGCATTGTGCGACCGCGCTTTGCCTGTTCGGGTTGCGAGGCCTTCATTTACCGTCGCGCCCTATCGAACGGGGCCGCCCTGGTCCGGGCTTGCTGGCGCATGTGTTGGTCAATAAATACGCTGATCACCTGCCGCTCTACCGCCAAAGCGGCATCTTCGAGCGCGATGGGATCGACATTGACCGCTCGACGCTGGCCGATTGGGTCGGCAAGTCCACGGCGCTACTGGAACCGCTGGCAGATGCCATTGGCCGTCATGTTCTGGCCGGGCAGGCTATCTTTGCAGATGACACGCCAGTGAAGATGTTAGTACCCGGCACCGGCAAGACTGCGACAGCAAGGTTGTGGGCCTATGGCCGGGATGAACGGCCCTGGGGCAGCGACGTCCCACCCGCCAGCTGGTATCAGTTCTCTCCAGACCGTAAAGGGCAGCATCCAAAGGATCATCTCTCAAAATATCAGGGCTGGATGCACGCCCCCTCTCGGCAGATTGCTGTGCAATCGCCTGCCGGGCAGTGGACGGCTATGCCGGGTTCGAAGACCTCTACAACTCTGGTGATATCCGCGAGGTGGCCTGCATGGCGCATGTCAGGTGCAAGTTCGTCGACATCCATCGCGCCCAAGGCTCAGCTATCGCCGAAGAGGCAATCCAACGCCACATCGATCTTCAACAATCTGGAAACATGGCTGAACGCCCAACTGCCCAGTATCTCCGGTAAATCGCCGCTGGCAGGTGCAATCCGCTATGCCCTGACACGCATGGCGCGGCTGCGGCCCTACCTCGATCACGGCATTCTGGAACTGGACAACAGCACAGCCGAACGGGCCATGCGATCCATCGCAATCGGACGCAAAAAATACCTGTTTGTCGGTTCACAAACCGGCGGCAAGGCCGCTGCCATCGCATACACCCTGATCGAAACCGCCAAGCTGAACGGTATCGATCCGCAGGCATGGTTGGCCGATACCCTTGCCCGCATTCCAGACTACAAGATCAACCGTGTCGATGATCTGCTGCCATGGAAAACCACACCGTAGGGCGGTCAGACCGGACGCTTACGGTGCATGTTCAAATCATCAAAGCTGTCGTAGTGCGGCGCGGGCACCATAAAGTTGCGGCGGGTGTAGCCGACCATGCCCTCAACGTTGCCTTTGTCATTCCCGCGTGCAGGCCTGCCAAACCTGTCATCAAACAAGCAATGCGATTGCAATTCCGTAAACCGACGGATCCGGACGCGCATTCTGTCCCCCAGAATACGCGCCACAGCGATCTTGGTATTGTCGTAAAGAATGGATTGGGGAATACCGCCAAAGAAGGCAAAGGCCGAGACGTGGCCATCACAGAATGCTTCCGTTGTCTCCGCTGGATAACCCTTCACAAACACCGCATCAGGATGCGGCAAGCTCATCACAAAGAAGTGGACTTTGCACTCCACCCCGCCGATTACGCCGAGTGTCTCGCCAAAATCAACCTGTTGGTGGCCTGGCCGATGCGACAACGGCACAAACACCTCTTTGGTGCGCCGCTTTTGCTCACGCACGTAATACGTCACCGTTGTGAGGCTGCCTGCATAGTCATGTTTATCACGCCGGCGTTCAAAGATGCGCTTCGCCGTGTGACGTTGCTTTTTGATCAGGGCTTTGTCTGTGCGTAGGATCTCGTCAATGACACCAACGTAACCGTCAAGCGTCGGCCGTCACGGTGCTTCTGAACGGCGATACCCGGGCGGCAACTCATGACGCAGCATCTTCGCGATTGTTTTACGGTCTTTGTTAAAGTATCGCGCGGCTTCGCGCGACGACATCCCATCCTTCAAACACGCGCGGCGCACGCGATTATAAATATCCACAGAATACATCTCCCGCCCTCCGAATAAACGAAGGACACAAACTGGCGGAATTTTACTCCGCTACAACCGCCCTATGCAGCCGCTTCTGTGGCCCATTATTGCTACGCGTTTTACACAAGACCCGTCAAATATTCCGCCGCAAACGTTTCTGGCGGGCAAGGACGTCCAAAGTAGTAGCCCTGTAGAACGTCGCATCCCATGTCGACCAAAACGGTGGCTTGTTCTAGCGTTTCAACACCCTCTGCTGTGGACTTGATGTTAAGCCCGTTTCCGATCTTGATGATTTGGGCAATGAGATGCGCAGAGTGTTCGGTGTCTCCCATGGTTTGGACAAATTTCCGATCAATCTTGAGTATATCAGGGCCTATTTCCAACAAGCTCAGCATAGATGCATAGCCGCTGCCAAAATCGTCTATTTCAATGAGAACACCAAGATGGCGTAGTTCGTCGAGGCGCCCTAAAATCTCATCGGAAACATCGTCCAAATAGGAGGTTTCAAGAAGCTCAAAGGACAGCAGGTTTGGATCGATAGTAGCTGATGTCAGCTCTTCTATCAGGTCCGGATCGGACATACGTTTTGCAGACAGGTTTATAGATATTCGGGGGACGTCAAAACCTTGTGCCTGCCACGACTTGATATCTCGGCAAACTTGCTGAAACACTTCCCGATCAATTTCATCGCCCATGCCGCGCTCATCGGCAAGTGGAAGGAATGCGTCAGGAGCTAGAATGCCAAGTTCGGGATGGTACCAACGCACCAGTGCCTCGGCACCGCAAAGTACGAAACCATCGCGTGATACCTTTGGTTGATAATAGCACTTGAACTCACCGTTGCTCAAAGCCGCTTTGAGTTCCAAAGCTAGATTGATCTTTTTGGCTGCTGCATTTCCGATTTCTGGTGTAAATTCTACATAGCCATTCTTGCCTGCTGCCTTGGCAGCGTACATTGCGATGTCCGCGTCAATCAGCGCTGCCTCGAAGTCGATGCCCTTTACAGGCGTGGTGACGATTCCGACAGAGGCGCCGACCGTAAAGGTCCCCCCGTTTACCAAATAAGGTTCTGCCAAGGATTGTATGACGGCAGCGGCCAAAGCCGTTGGATGCCCGTTGTCCGAAGGCGGCACGGCATCTTGTTGTCGAATAATGACGAATTCGTCTCCTCCAACACGAAAAACCTGCGCGGTTTCAGCAGCCAATTCGCGAAGGCGCACGCCTACGATCTTGAGCACATCGTCCCCCACAGCGTGCCCAGCCCTGTCGTTGACCTCTTTAAAACCATCAAGGTCGATGTGCAGCAGTTCCAACAGAAAATCGTGCTCATCTTCGCTGTGCGCCCCTTCGAATTCGATCATGAATTCGTCAAGGTAACGTCGGTTGCCTAGGCCGGTAAGCGCGTCGTGGAGTGCCATATGGCGGATTTGTTCAGCTGCGCGAGATTGCGATCGCAACTCGATGAGCCGACGGGCGTCTTTGCGAAGTTGCCAAAGTGCGTCGTTGATATCTTGCAGCTCGATAATCGGACTGCTCAGATCAACAGTCTCGGAGAGTTCGCCGTTGGCAATATTTGTAATGCCGATGGCAATGCGTCCTAACCAGCGGTTGGCAAACCAAGCAACACCGAACAACCCGACAAAAACGACAAATGCGCCGCCAGCCGCAATAGACCGCACGGTCTGCTCTATGCGACGCCCATCTGCAACAAGCTGATTTAACGAAAACGCTGCCATCAACTCACCCAGCTCTTGTTCTTGGGAAACCAGAATGACTGGATAGGTGACGACCAGCATATCATCAACAAACCGATATCTTCCGTCCCCCATTTTTACAGACGATCCATCGTCAAACACGTGGACTGTGCTTTCCCAGGATGGCGCTTCACCGTTGGCAGCGAAGATGACCCCGTCGGTATACACTGCAGCAAATAAAAATGTGCTTTTGTTATCCATGCCATGCAGGGTATGCTCGGCCTCGTCGGTGTCAAACTCCCAAATGCTGTGGGCGATTGTGGGTATCAAAGCTCCTACATAGGCCAGGTTACTTTCGGTAAAGCTTTCAACATGACTTTCTTTAATAAAATCGACAAGAACCTTAGAAACAACGAAGTAGCTGCAACCTACCAAAACGAGTATCGGTGCTATTATTAAATGTTTGACCGATAATCGCAGCAAGACAGGTCCTTCCAGGAATAAAAAAATTACCAATACGTTTAAGAACACATGAGCGAAGTCGAAGTGCTTATCTATACGTCGGTCATTTCAATTTCGTTACTAAGGGTTGGAGTTCGCGCGGGTTGAAACTTGTTGGCGACTCTTAATCGACGCTTAACACTCTATGGCTATTCAGAAGCTCTAATTATTAAAGGAGCGTAAAATGCTGCGTATATTCATGTTATGTTGGAGCATCTTTTTTTTGGGCGCGGGGCCAACTTTAGCAGAGGATTCCTCGGCGGCTGAGCATAAGATATTGATGCTGCTCTGGCGCGGTGAAACTGATGCCGAAACGGGGTTTCGAGACAGGCTAGCCGCTTCAGGAAAAAACATCGAATTTACCGTTTTCGACGCCGAGCAGGACATTGGAAATCTCTCCAACTATCTTCGCAACAATGCCGACGAACTATTGACCTATGACCTGATTTATACGTTCGGGACCACTGCAGCCAAAGCGACTCGTCAAGCGGTCAGGGACAGGGTTCCGCATGTGTTTAATATTGTTTCTGATCCCGTTCGATCGCAGCTTGTTGAAAGCTATGAAAATAGGGGCTGGAACCGCGCGGGATTGGCTGTCTCGTCGACCATTGTGCAGCAGGTCGATCTTGTGGAGTCTCTCGGGCTGTTACAAAACGTTGCATTCGTCTTCAACCCCAAAGAGGAGAACTCCGAAGATGATTGGGGAGTTGCAAATCGCGAGATTCAAGCTCGTGGTGCGAGCGCGTTCTTCATGCGTCTCAATGCTGAGACCGACGTTGCACAACAGGTGGCGGCAAGCTTTCATGGTCAAGGTGACGTTTCTGCAGTCATGCTTCCAAGTGACAGCTTAATCGTTTCGCGTGCCGCTGAATTAATGGTAACCTTCAATGCAATAGGTGTTCCCGTTTTCGCAGCAACGCCGAAATTGTTAAGTGAAGGCGCCGTCGCAGGACTGACATCCGACTACATTGAACGTGGTGAATCCGCAGCAGAACTCGCGCTAGCAATTCTCGAAGACGGGTCTGCATATGGTGTCAACTCCGTTCCGATGCGCCCCACCCTGATGATCAATACTGACGCCGCGGCGTACTTTGATATCACACCTCCGGATGATCTTCCTTACCGTTTAACTTATTTGAACACCGAGTAACCCCAGCAATACCAGAGCAGAATTGTCATATTTTTGCTCCACTCTAAACAATGCAATGCGTTTGCGCGGGGACAGGTAATCCCCCCTAAAACTAGTGGTCTTCAAAAGTAGAATTTTCTCGGCAAGATATCCGAGGAGATTTACGATGAAGAATGGACGATTTAGCGCCGCGCAAATCATGGCCGTGTTGAAGCAGGCGGAGGGCGGAACGCCAGTCTCTGAGCTATGCCGCGAGCATGGCATGAGCAGCGCCAGTTTTTACAAATGGCGTGCCAAGTTTGGCGGGATGGGTGCGTCATTGATCGCTGAGATGAAGGACATGGCTGAACAGAACCGCAGGCTGAAGAAGATGTATGCCGAGATGAGCATGCAGAATGATTTGCTTAAGGAAGCGCTTGGAAAAAAGCGTTAAGGCCATCTCAGAGGCGAGAGATGGTGGACCTGTCGCGGTTTGATGCCGCTCCTTTGATAGCATTTACTGCAACAAAGGAGATTGACTATGGGACTGAAACGGACGGACGAATTCCGGCAAGATGCGGTGCGTATCGCGCTGACCAGC
>Ga0114952_1001884_pt1 | contig 16968 bp, 11 predicted proteins | sample SidtaG_2_FD_87303 | JGI IMG/M metagenome (GOLD analysis project Ga0114952, IMG submission 87303) | Marine algal microbial communities from Sidmouth, United Kingdom - Sidmouth_Asex2 metaG | ecosystem: Host-associated > Algae > Red algae > Unclassified | place: Sidmouth, United Kingdom | collected...
ACCTCTCCGTCGCGTTTCGGGTCGAACTCGTACGCCGCCTTACACTGGGACACGAACGCGTCCCACTTCGAAATATCGGTGCGTGATCGGAAACCTGCCGGATCTTCAAGCCACTCCAGCAGCCGCGCCACAGGATCGGGGTTGAGCAGGGCGTGCAGGAATGCCGCGTCGATGTGCTGCGACGCGAGCCGGTGCAGCGGGAGAGCCAGCACCTCACCGAACGCGCCGGTGAGCGCCTGCGTCGTTGCGGCGTCGTCGGCGACGGCAAGGCCCAGCCCGCGGTCCTTGTTGGTCAACAGGCTGCGAGGGGTCCAGCCCTTACCGTTGGGGTGCGCGAACCACTGACCCCGGTACTGCAGCTCCCCCAGCGGAGCGAGCTCGGCAGGACAGTCCTCGACGGCCCGCAGGTCCTCACGTCCGACGCCCGGTAGGTAGACGATCGGGGTGCTCGCAGGTAGGTCGAGGTCAAGGGTTCCGGCGATCGCGCAGCGGACCCAGTAGGCTGGACCACACCTCGCACCTTCATCGTGGGGGCCGAGCGTCAGGACTGGAAGGTCGTCCAGCTGGTCTACGACCGTCTCGAATTGCCGGTCCTTGTCCGGCCACAGCAGGAGCACGGGCGCCTCGACCGCGTTGTGGTCGTGGGCGAGTGCGGCAAGGAGCCGATCTCGTATTGCGTCGAGCAGGGTCTCAGCCATCGGCAGCGGCCTTTGCTCGGACTTCGCGCTTATTGGCGAGGGTGAAGTGGATGTCGTTGTGCCTTTCGGACCCGTCGGGGTTCTTGCCGCGATCCTTCTTCCAATGCACGCTCACCTTCGCCCGCAACACCCCAGCGGTGACGAACGGGCGGATGTTGAGCCGCACCCCGTCGTCGAGGTCGGGGTCCCAGCCGATCGGCTGCTCGTGCAGCGGCTTCCACCGCACGTAGATGTCGAACGGGTCCTCACCCTCCAGGATATGCTCGAGCTTTGCCTTCAGTTCCCGCGCCGCCGCCAGTCGCGCGTCCGCACCCGCTACGTCCTGGTTCGCGTCCGCACGCTGCCGCTCGATCCAGTCCCCGAGGTAGAAGAACGTCAGCTTCTCCAACCCGGCTCGATCCAGACGGTGGTAGTTCACCAACGCTGAGAACCCGTCCTTCCGTCCGTCCCAGACCTGCCACACGAACGGCCGATTCGAGAACACCTTGCAGTGGTGCTTGAAGAAGTCGTCCCGCAGCCAGTCCTCCAAGGTCTTCTTCGACCCCGCCCCCAACATACTGCGCACCCGCGCTGGCGACCACTCCTCCCCGAACGCATCCGCTAACAACGCCGTCAACCGATCAGCAGCTTGCTGCTCCCCACCCACTGCAGGCAGACACACGATCCCATCAACATCGGCATGCGACTCCAGCCCATCCGACTCCGGCTGCTCCGGCCACCGATATCCCATCAGCCGCGCCACCCCGACTTGCAACGGCTCCATCGCCACCGTCGGATTCCCCTCGAACAGCCACTGCGTCGGATCGTCCGATGAAGCGGTCGGAAGACCACTCGGGAAGTCCTGGGTTGCGCGCTCTCGCCAATGCTCAAGGTCCATCTGCGCTGCAAGGAGAGTTCCCGTCTCAATGCTGAGTTTTGTGTGAAAGGACCGAACCGCCCGTTCCAGCTCACCAGAAGCCGCGAACGCCCAAAGGGCAGCTACGTCTCGCTCATCTTCTGGAACGATCACGCCAACATTGTGGTCGAACATGTGACCGTCATACAGGGCCGGCTTCAGCTCACCCATTAGTCGAACGGCTACACCGCTGCGCCCCCAAAGCGGCTTGCCGCGCCGCCATTTCTGAGCAGCGTGGTTCAAGTGTTTGAGCGAATCGGCCCATTCTGCGAGACGACCAGATTCGTCCTCCCAAATGATGGCCGCAGAACGGCCTGACCATAGACCGTCGCCAGTAGGTGCTCCTTGGAGTGGGCACCACCGCCCGTCGAGGGCGGGGACTTCCCAGAAGTACCGAATGAACGACCCGGTGTCACCTGTTGAGATGCCGGCGCGGGCATCAGTGAAGTCTTCAAGTGGCATCGCCCCTGCTCCGGCCGAGGCCACCTGGACAACGGAAGCGGGATTGCTGACCTGACGCGCGCGCGACCCCCAATCGAGCGGACGCATGCGGAAGCCGAGGGCCTTCTCGGCGTAGGGCAGATCCGACACGTCGAGTTCGAAGTATCGATCCGTGCTGGTGGAACTGCCTGCGATCCAGAGGACGCCCTGCACAACCTCGCCTGAGATGCTCCGAAAGGCACCGGCCCCCATCCTGACCAACACTTGCCAACCCAGCCCTAGCCACTCTTCGCGGAGCCGCTCGAAACTCTTGACGAACAACCAGTTGGCGGGGAGCACGACGGATACGGACTGCACAACCGGAAGGAAACGCTCAACCATGACATTCGCTAGATCGGGCTCCGCAACCGGCCAGTTCTGGAGGCAGGCGTCTCGCAGGGCGTCACTCTGTGCACCACGCCCCAGATACGGAACGTTGGTGACCGCCAACGTGTAATTGCGAGAGAGAAGGGTCGCGGCCCGCGCAACGCCAGCTGCGTCCGCGCCGAGGACTGCGGTGGCGGGGTCGTCGGTCTCTCGGGCAGCCGCCGTTTCTAGCAGCGGCGCGACCTCATCGAAGTCGACGTCCCATATCGTCTTCTGCGGACCCTCCCCATTTCCCGACTCGGCAGCCCGCTTTGGGTCGATCAGACTCCCCAGCGTGTCCGCATCGCGGAAGAGCGCATGCAGCCGTTCGAGCGCCATCTCTAACCGCGCGTCCCCGTCCGCGAGTTTTGTCCACTCCTCCAACGGTGCCTTGGCCGGGATGCCGGAGCAGGCAATGTTCGGCGTCGGCAGCTGGCGCCAACCGCCACCCTGCTTCCACGCCGTTAACGCGACGGCGAACATCGCGATCTGCACGCACCGCGGGTCGAGCTCCAGTCCGAACAGGTTGTCCTGCAGCGCTGCGTCTTGCGCGGCGACAGGATTGAGGCCTTCTGCTTCGGCGCGCATGCGCCACAGCATCCCAAACGCCTCGATCAGGAAGTGCCCTGACCCGCAGCACGGGTCCATCACCCTGACCTCAGCCACTGTGTCCGGCCAGCCGTCGAACGTGCCCGCTGCCGGGGCGCCGACGTCGTAGCGCAGGTAGTCGAACTCTTTGAGCAGTGGCGAGTCGGGGTGCTTGCCGGCCCACCACGCCCCCAGCGAATTCTCGAGCAGGAAACGGACCATGTAGTTCTCGGTAAACAGCTGGGTCACCGGGCCGAGGTCCGCCCCGCCAATCTTGACTTCGGACGCGTTGACTTGGTTCTTCCGTTCTGACTGCCAGTACTGGTAGACCCACCCCAGACTGTCGTCCGCGATGAATACCTCCACCAGCAGCCCAGCGACGACCTTCTCCAACGCCACCCGATGCTCCGGCGCCAGCCGAAGCTGCACACACGGGTCGTCCAGCCGGAAGATGCCCGGCAGAATCTGCGCAGCGAACCGCGCCGCCACCGACCAGCCGTCCGGCTCACCCAGCTCGGGCGCCAGTTCCTCACACTCCGCCAACGTCACCGGAGCGCCGAAGTCCGGGTGGACCAGCAGCCCGTTCTCGGCCAAGAACCGCGCGAACAGCAATCGATGCCACTGCTCGTACGCCGCGTCCCACACCAGCACCTCGAAATCGTCTCCCAGCTGACGCTGCTTTGCACGCAACCCACGCCGCAACCGCGCCTGCATATCGGACAGGTGCGAAGGCTTGTCCTTGTCGGCCACACCCAGCGACGACAACGCCGCCCGCACACCCGCCTCCGCAGCACGACGCCCCTCCAACACTGCATCCTCCAAGGCACGACGAAGATCGGTCGCTAGCGCTCGCATAGTTCACCCGTTCGTCAGATGATGACAGTCTCGCCGGCTTCGATGTGCTTTGCTAGGCGCTGGCGGAGGCCGTCGACGTAGGCGTCGACCTCGTCGGCGGTGCTGAGCGTGGCCGGCTCCGGTGTGACCTGCACGGCCTTTGGGGCGAGTCGGCGGGCGGCCATCTCGCGAGCACGGCGGGCGCGGGCGCGGACAACTTCGATCTTGTCCTTCCAGCTGTCCAGCGGCGCGTCGGTCAACACGGTGAGGAGGTTTGCTCGGTTAGAGACGTCCACCGTCTGCGGCGGGCTGAAGCCGATCTCGGTGAAGATTTCACGCCACGCGTCGTCGTCGAGCTTCTCCCACTCGTCCAAGGCTTCGAGTTCGGCGACGGCCTCGGCATGGTGAGCCTTGAGTGACTCGACGGCACTGAGAACCGCTTCCCGCAGCGGCGGAATGATGGCGTCAACGAGCGGCAGCACCGGATTGGGCTCGTCGAGCAGCTGCTGGTCGTCCAGAATCGCCCGGCGTTGGGCAGCGATCTCGACCGCTTCCGGCAGATCGCGGGCGTGGTGCAGCAGCGACTCGAGTGTGTCCCAGTCCTTGAGCCGAATCTGACGTTCCTTGGCGGCGTTGCGCCAGGCGGTCAAGTCGCTCTTGAGCTGATCCTGCTGGTCGGCGGCCTCGCGGAACTGCTGGTTGCCGGCAAGCGCCTGCAGCGCTAACACTAGCGAGATGTCCGGAGGCTCTGGCAGTGGAGCGGCACCACCGGCTTCGGCTGCAATGTCGATCAGCTTCTGGAGCAGCACCGGAACTTGGATGTGCTCCTGGCCGTTTTCATACGGAATGCCGGCTGCAGTCAGTAGGCCCCGCACCGCCATCCGCTGCGAGGCGGTCGGCGGCTTGTCCTCCCTGTAGAAGGTGGTCTTGCCGATCTGGGTGGGTACAAGCTGCTTGGCGCTGGTGAGGTTCTTCCCTTCCTGAGCGGCGCGAACGTACGAGCCGGCAAGCAGTGTCAGAAGCGCTCCGTTGACGGCGTCCTTGGGCCAGCCGTAGGGCGGATCAATGAACCGTTTCTGCAAGTCGAGGCCCTTGATGCCCGCGGCGCTGACCGCGGCCAGCACCTCCCGGCAGACTGGGTGTGTGGTGGGGTCGCCAGTGTGGTCGATAGCGCTCAACGCGTCGGGGGCCCCATCGCGGGCCTTCTGGATGACCGTACTCCACCGTGGGTCGTCGACATCGTTAAAGCGTGGGAAGAGACGGATCAGTGCGTGCTCGGCCGCCGTCTGGACGACCTCGCGCAGACCCTTGCCGGACAGTTCGTTGCCGCCTCCTTGGAAGACCCGTGCTTCGACGACGATCGACGCCACGAGGGACGCCAATCGGTTGTCCATGGCAGCGACACGGGTGCGCATGGCGGCTTGCGCCGTCTTGCCTTCCTCCGTCTGCGGGGTCGGCTTCTGGTCGATGACCTCTTGGGCTGCCGTGCGTGCGGCAAGGCTCTGACGCAGGGCGGCGTCGTCGGGCTTGGGAAGGAGGACGTGGACGATCGGGCTCTCGTCGCCAGCGTGCGCAGCCGCATCGCGGACGTCGCTGGCGGAGATATTCCATTCGTCCTGGACCCAGATGGGCACGCCATCGTCGCCGGCGGACGGTTTCTGGTCGCCGTAGGTGACGACGATCCTGCGTGCGGTGGCGCTCTTGCCTTGCGCCAGCTTCAGGCCATTAAGTTCCGAGTCGATTGCGCGGACGAGGCGTTCGTTGCGCAACATGGCGATCCGGCCGCGGTCGTCGCGGAGGGCGGTGAGGCGGGACTGGTAGTCGCGCTCCCACTCGGCACCTTCCTCTGTTTGGAGGGCGTGCACCTCCCCGACGCGCATCAGCGCGCCTTGCTGCACCAGTTCCTCGAGGAGGGCTGGGATGCTCCGGCGGATTCGAGTGCCACCGTCGACCAGGTTCTCGACGAGCAGGTCGGCGATGACCTTTTCGGTGGCTTCGACGCCGACCTCGCCAGACAGCGTTCGGTCCGGGAGCTGGGCGATCAGGAAGACCATCGCGCAGATCCGGGATTTGAGGAGCCCGTCGTCGCCCTGATCACGCAGGCCGCGGATGAGCTCGTCGATTTCCCGCAGGAGCACACCGCTGCCAAGCATGCCGGCTTGCTGCTGGTCGTAGATGAAGTCGGCCCCGACGACGTGCCCGATCGGGTCAGGAGCGACTGATCGGGCGGCCTCGTGAATGATGCGGAGCTGAGTCCGGAGTACCCCGGCCTTTCCGGCGCGGTCGATGCCGCGCAGGGCGAGCTCCCAGAAGCGACGGCGGGTCGGCAGCAGGGGGTAGTCGGCGACTAAGTCGTTCTTGTCTTCGCCCTTGGGCGCGATGCTGCTGCCGGCGAGGTGCCGGTTGATCTCCCCGCTTGCCTTCTCGAGCGTGTCTTGGACGGTGCCGACTCTGTTGGGCTTCTTCTGCAGGATGACCTTGCGCACGACGGTCTCGACGTCGTTGTCGCGCAGGTGGATCTGGACCGGGAAACGGTCGGTGAGGCGCAGTAGGGTCGGGGTAGCGCCCATCGCCGACTGTCCGGTGGCGGCGATCAGTACTTGGCTACCGTAGCGGTCGCGGACACCCTCGACGATGTTCTGGACGACACCGATCCGTTCGTTGTCCTCACCGAGGTACTGCTGCATCTCGTCGAGGACGACGAGGGTGAGCGGCAGCTTGCCGGGCGTGTCGGACTGGACCTTGAGAACATCTTCGATCATGTCGAACAACCGGTCATCATCGATGTCAGTGGTTGTTGCCGGGAAGTCTTCCTTCAGCAGCCCACGCACGTCCTTGGCACTGTCTCCGAGGGTCGGGTCGATCTCCAGCAGGGCATTCGCGATGACGGGCGAGACGTGCAGGTCGTGCAGCTCGTTACCGAAGTCTTTGCCGGCGTCGGCGCACGCCTGCACGAGAGCGTCCACGTAGCCGTTCTTGCGAGCCCACATGACGAACCTCGCCAATGAGTACTGCTCGGGCAGCCCGGCGGCGGCGAATAGGATCGACAGGAACGCGAGCTTCGGCGCACTGGCCAGCCCGGCCGTCAGCGTGCCAGCGGCAGCCCAGAGCCCGCCAGCTTGCTTGCCACGGGTCGAGAGCTCGACAAAGTGCGCCACGATGTCGGTCGGCAGCTCGACGATGTCACGAGCACTCTCACCGCTGGGCAACGTGATGTCCTGCCACAGGTGTTCCAGGACTCGACACAGGTGCGACTTGCCGCTGCCGTAAAAGCCACCCACCCACGCCGCCGGCTGCTGATTCTGGCTGAGGTTGGCCAGGTAGCTGGTAAGGATGCGGTCGAGCCCGCGCTCGTACTCGCCGTCGCAGACGAAGCTGCGCAGCTCCCAGTCAAGCACGGCCCACTGCTGGTCCGTCTTGGGCCGGGCCACCTTGGCGACCCCGTCGTTCGGGATCTTGGTATCGGTCGGGTCGCGGTGGAAAACCTCACGGTTTAGGATCGTCATTCGGTCACTTCCCCCCGTTGACGGCGATCGGCGTAGCCAAGTAGTTCCACCCGTCCCGGGCATTGAGCAGGCGGTACGTGTTCAGGTCGTACTGGCCCGGGAAGAATACGAGCAACCGACCGGTGATCTGCTCCGAGACGTTGTTGAGCAGCGCGGAGACCTTGACGCGGTCGCCCAAGCCGAAGAGCGTGCCCGCGCCGAGCAGCCCAACGACCGTGTGCGCGTCCTCGACGCTGGCCAGCTGGTCCTTGACCTCATCGACCAAGTGGTCGAAGAACGGCTTGGCGTTCAGCAACTCCGGCTCGTCGAAGTACTCGGCCGCGTACTCGTGGGCGCCGAGCCACCGTTCGAAGCTGATGGTGATATCGATCAGTTGCCAGGCGTGGCCTGCTTGCGCGGTCGTGGTCGCGAACTCCTCGACGTGCAGACGGACTCGTCGTTCGTACTCCGGCGGGTAGACGACCATCCAGACCTTCTGATCGCCGGCGAGATTGTCTTGCCAAGGCAGGCGCACATACCGGCGGTACGAGTCGATCAGATCCTCGACGTAGCTCATGTCAACTTCCCCTCGACCGGTCGCAGCAGGTCCCGGAAGCCGACCTCGACCACACCGCCGGCCTGCCGGAACTCCAGGAAGCCCCGCTGGGAAGCGGCGAACGCCAGCTCGGACAGGTGCGAACGTGGCACGTCGAGGATCTTCGCCCAGGGCGTGTTGAACAGCCCCTCGCCACGGTACCCCTCGAGGTAGCCCAGCAGGAAAGCGTAGGCGAGATTTGCCGGACGGCAGATCGCGCGTACGCGGACCTTTTCCGTGCGGTCCGCGGGGTGCAGGTGTCCAGTCTGCTCCCAAGATGAGAACGTGTTGCGGCCAACCTTGGCCAAGCTGGATTCGTTGTAGTTGTCCGGGAACACCCCTTCGACGGCGGCCGCCAGATCCGCTTTCCGAAGTCGCTCGCCAGGCTGGCTGCCCACGATCGCAGCAGCGCTCGCGCGGAAGGACGCGTCGCGGGCGAGGGCACTGAGCCCCGCCATCAGCGGTCGTGCCTCGGGGTCGTCATCCCACAAATCACGCAAGGCGCGGAACAGGATTGATTCAGGGCGCAGCTGATACAGCTCGCGCAAGTACCGGAACGTTCGCTTGCGAGCGCCGTCCGTGCCCTTGCCGAGCACGTTCTCGATCAAGGCGGCGTGTTCGTACACCTCGTGAGGCGCGTTCGCCGGCACGTGAGCCAACAGCGTGACAAGTGCTGGCACGACGATGGTGTGGCTAGTGTTCGCACCGCCGCTCACCTCACCGGGGACGATCTCGTCAGCCCCCCGAGTGTTCAAATCCACGCTTGCGCGCGTTGTCGCTAGATGCTGCATATCTTCGCCCAAACCGCCGGAAAAGGTGGAATATCGACTCCCGGACGCGATTCGGAGCCTGCGGTGGTGGCGGGAGCGGCACGCCCGAAGCGGCGGATGGGAACGCCACGAGCCCGGCGACACGATGCCCGGGCTGTCTGACGGCGCAGACACGTTCACAGTTCCTGAGCCGGCACCCGGGCCGCGTCGACAATGTACATGCACACCGCCCTTCCGACGAGGAGTTCTGGAATGTCGAAAGATCGCGATCGCACCGTGTCACCTCGACCGGACGGCCTACGGGCGAACAAGCGAAATGACGCTGTGAGAGCAACCTCGTTGCATCGGACGCAAACGGAGGCGGGCCGTCAACCCGTCGGCCTCTCCGAGAGGCGCATGCTCTTGCGCGGCATCAGCTCTTTGACCTCGCAGCGCGTTCCCGTCCGGGCCGACTCGAGCATGGCGGCAAAAGCGTTGGGTATGCATTTGCCCTTGCAGGTGCGCGATCGTAGGCTGAACGGGGACTCGACGACAGATCTCTTAGCAGAGCCCTGCGGTCTGCGCCCGAGAGACCTGTCAGGCCGCCCTCGTGTCGCGCGCCCCCGGGATCCTGGTGCTCTCGCGGAGGGCCGCTGCTAGCGTCGGAGTCGTTTTCAGGGTCGTCCTCGCTCGGTTGATCGACGCGCCCTGCCGGCGTCATGGCAATGAACATCACCGACGCCCTGCCCGGCCTCTCCCTCGAGGGTCTGCACGTCGATCCGGTTTTTCCGCGCTTGAACACCGTCCGCTCCCGAGCGGTCATCGGGCAATTGTCGCTCACCGCTCCCGAGCCCGACTCCCGGATGCCGCTCGATCGCCTGCCCCGCCTCCCCGTACTCGAGCGTCGAGGCGACGGTGCGGTGTCGGGCGTGCCCCTGCACGACGTGGGGGGCGACGCCGTGCTCGAGCGCGGTGGTGATCATCCCGCGTCGGAGGCTGTGACCGGCCCAATCGCCGGGGAGCCCGGCCGCGGCGGCCGCGGCCTTCACCACCCGCGCGACGGCGCGATCCGACAACCGCTGCTCGCCCGGCGTGTGGCAGTGGCGCGAGCGGCGGAGGCCGACGAACACCGGCCCCGTCGTCCGACGGCCGTTCGCCGCGAGCCACCGCTCGAGCGCCTCGACCGGGCACCAGGGCGAGGTACGCAATGGGATGGACTCCTCCTCGCCTTACAACCCGGCGTCGAGGCGCCAGAATGGTTGGTGAAGCCACCATTCACGAAGACGAGGAGAAGTCCATCCCATTGCGTACCAGGTGAAGCTCGGCGGCCGACTCCACGAGGGGGTGACGACGTTGACCGACGAACAGGGCGAGTTGCTCAGCATGCTCGGGGCGGAAAAGCCGACCCTGGCGTAGCCGAAAGGGACGATGTAGTGGCAATCTGAAACGGCGAATCGTTGCTGATCAATTACTTACGCCGCCAACTGTCGAACTCGGGTGCTCTGGTCGTAGCGCTCGAGCAGGGCGCGCCATCGGATACGGTTGTCAGCACGGGAGCGACCGGAGGAGTGCGGCATGGGAGGCGAGGAGAGAGGTTGCGGATGACGATCGCATCGTCATCCGCGGTCAGCCCGTCATCAAGACGTCGATTCCTCGGCGCTTACCCTGAAGGCGTGGGCTTTTTTGACCCCTATCCGAGACTATAAAGAAGTGACAACCGAGCTACTGCCTCGTCAAGCGCGCAGCCCGGAAGATGGGATTGCTTCCATCTCGAATCCAATTTACCTGAACGACATTTGGATCAGCATTGGGATCAGGAACTCCAAGAAACTGGGCCGGAATGCCGATGACCACGAGCAGTCCCTGCTCGCAGGCACCAGGCTCACTAAAACTCTCTTGCGCGCCAACTGCCTCGGTTCCGTTGTAGAAAATGAATACGAGGCTGCCGGAACATCCGAGCGTTGGATACTCGAACTCGCCGGTAAGCCAATTGTCCGGATTTCTTTGAATCGTCAGAGACACCGGAATATTCACTTCGTTCTCGGCCTCTGGTTCAAACGGCACAGTCGCTACTCCGGAGAAAGTGCCTTCAATATCAATGCGGAATGGCATCGGAGGCATTACTTCGCTGGACGACTCTACGCGTACAATTGGTGTGTTCAACCGCGCCTCTGCAACGCGCGCTGAATCAACGAAAGTTAGATCGCCTGTGGCTCCAACATCGAATACGCACTGATCGAATATCGCGTCATTCGTCACCTCTCGACATGCCTGCTCCGCAAACGCTACGGCTTCTTCATTCAGACCGCTCACGCCGAGTGAGAGCTGTGGGAAAGTTTGGTCAGTGTAGTCTTCGGTAGAGTCAGTATCGTCCTTTCGGTGAAAGAGAGCGTTTTTTTCACTAATGCGCCATCCGTCGGCATACATGCCGTAGAGTTGCTCGGGCATCGGACTCATACCGAGATCCTGGCCAGCGGCGGTCACTAAGTCATTCTTCGGATCACCGTCGTAGTTGCCGAGCACGCCACTCATTGTGTTACGGTATCTCTCGGGCAGCCCGACATAGAGATCAAGAAACGGGCCGCGGCTCACAACTTCCGCGCTCGCACCATCAGGCCAGCTTAACAGCCAGCTGTTGGAACCAATTTCCAATAGTCCGCCGCCAGCCAATTCGCGCGGCCCACGGTCCTCGTAAGCTACATCGTCGATTCGTACTTCGATTTCTCCGCTCGTTTGACGGACAAGAGACACCTCAGCCTCGGCAACTCGAAAACCAAAGGCAGTATTCATCGATACTTGCAGGCTTGCCCCGTGATAGGGAGAGGTGCGACCCTGGATCTCGAATCCGCCCAGTGACGACTGGGCGAAGACGAACTCACCGACTGCCTGAAAGTCGAACGCTAGGCCGTCCAGAGTGTAGATATGTGGCTCACCGACTGCAGCGGGTGCTCGTTCTGATGCAGGTACCGACGGCCCATCACCGAGCATCTCATCAACAACGATATCGGGATTGTCTCCCTCCTGCGGGCTACTTTCTTCGCCATCCGATGGCTCGTCTGCGGGATCGAACATACATGCTTGACATCTTCCATTAGGATCCTCAACGCAAGAGTTAAAGTCGGTCTCGCGTACGACGGATGGATCGCCGACAGTTTCGGGGTCACCAATGTACGAGCTTGGCGGAAACTTTCCATCGAACGGAGGGAAGCTGCCTGGAGCCCCCCCCACAGGAGGCGCCGGAATAGTATTGCCGCTAAATGTTAAGAATCTGTATCTAGCGTCGGACAGATCTATTTCAACTAGATTGTAGTTTGACAGCGCATCGTTCGTGAACCTGCTTCCAGCTGGCTCGCGGAGGTTGAAGAGACCTGCGGAGTCTGTTGTGACCACGTACTCCCCTGCTGCTGGATAATGTGCATGGGAGTCTCGAGCCACATAGACGACCGTGTGATTCCCGACTCGAGATGCATTTCTAAATTCTAGTGTGGTTTGTCCACCCCGCCAGCTCACTTCTGACGAAGGAATGCCCGGCGGAATTCCTAAAACTGGATCTCCAGGACATCCGACGAATTGGGTAGGTTGGCCCGGCAAGTGCCCAGTATAGGTTACAGAATCCGGAGTCCATTGGCCTCCTGCCCGAACAAGTTTGACAATAACGGACTCTCTGTCTAGCGCGTGATCACCTAGATCGACGTTGCCTTGCTGGAAAGTTCCTGGTCTTTCCAGATTTTCTGTACGCTTATCGTCGAACCCATAGAACGATGCATAGGTGACCCACGCAGTGGTCGGGTTCTCTTCGTCATCCACTTCGACGAACCACCCGACTGTAAAATCATCCTTGTTGCCTCTTAGCTCTCGGGCGGCAGACTCCTTTATCGTTATCTGGTTTTCTCGGTGTCCATTTTTTGCCATCCACTCACCAACGGTTCCATCCTTTAGATCGAGCGCGCTAGGGGGGAGCGGAACTGTGCGACCTCCATTGTGAACCAACGCGATGCTTTCCACGGCTGACATTGGGAGGTTCGAAATAACTTCCGGTGCAATCGGAAAGAATTTTTCATCTTCATGAAACGAATACGCCGGGCGATATCTCATTGCTGCCGCTCTCAGGCTTTGACTAGGTCGATGGAGTCGCACGACGTGCTGACTCCAGGAAGCTCGAGTTTCACCATGTGAAGCTGCTCGGCTAGCACAAAAAATATTCCCACCGCAGCTCACTTCCTTATAAAAGGTCAGAAGAGACAATCCTTGCTCGTCAACACGTATTTCTCTAGGTTCCAGCGGGACTGCTTGTGGCATTGATGAGTCGCAGCTCCGAGAGCCCCCGTCGCAATGTCTGATTTCCGCGCTTACGATCGGCGCAATTTCGCTTAGTGCTCTGTAATCAACAACCGGCACATCTTGATCATAGTTGATTTCGACGGATTGTCCGTAGCAAGGCGATGCAATCAGACCAAGCACCAAAGGAATATTGATCAGCGCGCAACGATTCATTTTCCTCACTCCCTAATACTGAACAACGTAGTACTGTTGATCTTTGGTGACACTGAACGAAAGCAAGCTGTCATCAACGAGAGAAGCCGGATGTACCGCACAGGTACCACCGCCCTCGGGGCACCGAACGACTTCTACGTTTCCGCTGTCGACGGTTAACGCCGCAATAGCTCGTTCAAGTTCGTCCCCGGCAAAGCTGAATACGTAGCCACCAGCGAGGTCATCAGCAGGTCCATCCGAAACGTCCGTCCGGAGATTGACACTGAATCCCTCAATTGAATTGATATAATGCGTTAACAGATAAACTGAAGACGTTCCAGCGATAGTTGATTTAACTCCGTGCATTTGATCGATGGGCGAGGAATCTGCTTCGACTACCTCAATAAGCGGCGTGCCAGGATCTGGCGGTATACTAGTAGTATCGCCGTTACTTTTGCCTCCGCAACTCGCCAAGCAGCAAGATAAAATAGTTACAGCTGCTAAGATTCGGTAGTTCGGTTTCATATTGGATTATATGCCTTTCTGCTAAGTCTTGCTTCGTCTGGTCTTCGTTCAAGATACTAAGTCGACTAAAATATTGAGTTTCGCAGCGGGGGATCCGTAAACCCCACGCCTCTAGGCATCCGTGATCGTTTAACGGGACCATACGCTCTCCATGTCGACCCGTCTGATCATCGCCGGACGCTGCGCGTTCGGGTCGATCGCCTCGTGCAACAGCATGGCCTCGAGCGGCCGTGCGAGCGCTCCCGCCGCTCGGGCCGGCATCGTCATCACGTCCAGCACGCTCGTTGCCACGGTGGCGAACAACGACGCCCAGCGCTCCTCCTTGAGCCGGGCGGCCTGATCGCGCAGCCGTCTTCGCACCGCCACGAGCAACTCCCCGCCGACGATCTGCGTGATCACGCTCGCGAGCACCAGCGCCTGCACGATCGGCTCCTTCGCGCTCGGCATCGACTCGATCCGGTAGTGGCTCTTCATCTGCCGAAAGACGAGTTCGATATACCGTCTCGAACACCTCTATAAAGGTAACCCGCCGGAGATTGCTCCGACCGTCTGCCCTGAAGCGCTGCTGGCGCTTTCCCAGTGGCTACACAGGCGCTCCTCGCATGACCCGGCAACGTCAACAGCCCCCCGCGTGGACGGCCCTTCCGCCGTCCCGCCAACGTCGTCTGATCGCCCTGCTCGGCGAGATCGCCTGCCGCCACCTCCGAAGCGCGGTACACGAGGAGCAGCACGATGAGCGCGATCACGACGACGGCCGCGGCGGCGGCACAGAGCGAGAAGATCCAACCCCACCACCGCGACCGACTGGCGATCGTGTACGTCCGCCAGTCGACGCTCCAGCAGGTGCAGCGTCACCAGGAGTCCACGCGCCTACAGTAGAGAGCACCAGGATTCCGGGGGCACACCACACGGGAGGCGTAGACTGTGCCGATGGCCGCGAGCCGTCAAGTCGATGACGTTCTCGCGCTGCGTCTGGTCCTGCGCGGCGTCAACCCGCTGATCTGGCGCCGCCTGCTCGTGCGTGCCGGGGAGCGTTCAACGCCTGGGGGTCACGCCGCCAGCGGCACGGCGACCGGCTCGTTCGCGGCCCCGAGCACAGGTGCCTGGTTCCATCGCTCCAACTCGCCGTTGATGACCGCGGTGCGTACCCGCAGTAGTGATCGCGCGCCGGCCTCCGACCAGCGCATCTGCCGACGCTTGTTCATCCGCTGGTTGACCACGCTGTTCACCGCCGACTCGATCAGGGCCGTCGACGCTCTCATCCCGGCCTGCTGCCTGCGGTGGTAGTTCGGGATGATAACCTTGTGGTTGCAGACGTAGCGCTCGAGATCGAAGAGCATCGCCCAGAGCTCGCGATGAGCTCGCGGACCGCGTCGGTGTCCCTTGTCGTTGTAGCGCCCGAAACGACGGATCGCCGACGAGAGCTCCCGCCGGAACTGCTCGACGCTATCGGTGCGTCCGTTCCAGAGGCGCCAGTGCAGGCGCTCGAGCTCGCTCTGGATCTGCTCCTTCGCCTCGCGGTGCGTCTTCACCCTCGTGCTGAGTCCTCGCGCCTTCTGCTTCATGTGCTGCAGCCGCATCGCGATGTGGAACCAGTCGAGGATGGGCGTGATCGGCGCGTCGACCGCTCGCCGCGCGAGCGTCCGGAGACCCTCCGCGCCGTCGGTCAGCACCGTCAGCTCGGTGCTCGCACGGTAGCCGAACCTCTCGAGGTGCTGCCGGATCACGCCCGCCGCCTCGGCGTCGTTCTGCTGAATGGCCGCGAACCGGCGGCGTTGGTGCTGGCGTTCGGCGCAGCCGACGAGCACGGCGTGGTGACGAGCGACCTGTGGTGTGTTCGTACGGATGAACCCGGTGTCGAGCCCGAGGGTGAGCTCGGTGGCGGCCGGTTCGCTCTCGCGTTCGTCGTCCGCGAGATCCTGTTCGAGTCGCTCGGCGACGCGCGCCGTGCGGTTGCGGATCGTGCCGGGAGCGACGCCGGCATCGACGGGCAGCAGGCGCGAGAGCACGTCGGTGGCGACCCGGTAGGGGAGATGCGCGGCGAGGCGAGCGCGGAGCAGGTCGTACTCGCTCGTCGCGCGCGACAATCTCGGCGGCGCGGCGATCGGGCCGCAGAGACGACAGCGATAGCGCGGACGCCGGGCATCGACGCGACCGAGGAGCGTGTCGATCGCGCACGGGCGGTAGTCCTTGAGACTCTGGCGGTGCCCGCACGTCGAGCAGATCCGTCGGCACTCGCCGTCACGACGGAGCTGCGAAGCGGCGACAAGCTGTTGCACGGCCGCGAGCAGCTGCTTCGCCTCATCGAGGCGCAGCCCGACCTCGTCGGCGCTCTCGACGCGGTCAGGGCGCTCCAGGTTCATGATCTTCCGACGGCTGACGGTGCGGTTGTCACGCACCTCCGAGAGCGTAAGAATCCAGGTCACTGCGGGTCGCCTCCGGTGTGGTGGGTTCGCCGAACAGTCTACGGTGCGTTCCCGGACCCCCAGCGATTGAACGCTCCCTCTGAAGTGTCTGATTTCTCGGGAATGTTGGCCGTACCTCTCCACCGTCGAGCAGTTGCACCCGAACACCTGTTCGGTCGCGTGCGCGCACCCACACGGCTCACACCGCCTCGAGCTGAGCGGCGGATCGATGCGAAGGGCCCGCGCCGAGACGCCGAGCGCGGCGACGATGCCAACTTGACCGAAGGTGACCGCCCGAAGTAGAAAGCCCGCTCCAGCGTCGCGGTGAGGTGCAAGGCGGTCACGATGGCCGAAACGCGCGGTCACGTTCGCCGAAATACGCACTGTGCCCAGCCGATCGCGCTGCGCTGCTCGGGCTCGGTCGGCTCCGCCCGCACCTGGCGACGTACCATGCTCGGATGAACAGGCCCGAATCGTCCAACGCTGGCGCTGCCCGCGGTCGACCGCGCCGCTTCGACGCGCAAGCCTCGCTGCTGCAGGCGATCGAAGTATTTCGCAGCCGCGGCTACGAAGCGACCTCGATCGACGACCTGACGCGCGAGCTCGGCATCAACCGATCGAGCTTCTACGCCTGTTTCGGGTCCAAGCATGCGCTGTTGCTCGCGGCAGTCGACACGTACTGTGCTCGTTCGCTGCTGCGCTTCGATGCGATCCTGGCAAGAGGCCGAACGCCACCGCGACACATCGACGCGCTGCTGGAGGCGATCGTCGAGCCTGATGCCGGGCGGAGCGGTTGCTTCTTGCACAACTGCATCGGCGAGCTTGCGCCGATCGACGCCGAGGTCGATGCGCGCGTCGTGCGGCACGTTGCCGCC
>Ga0114952_1001885_pt1 | contig 16967 bp, 7 predicted proteins | sample SidtaG_2_FD_87303 | JGI IMG/M metagenome (GOLD analysis project Ga0114952, IMG submission 87303) | Marine algal microbial communities from Sidmouth, United Kingdom - Sidmouth_Asex2 metaG | ecosystem: Host-associated > Algae > Red algae > Unclassified | place: Sidmouth, United Kingdom | collected...
GCAAATTCTACATGGTTTCTGCTATCAGGAATAGTCGCCACATTTAGCCCATACTGCTCTGACGTGAGTAGCTGATCTAGTATATTTCCTAGTTGTATTTCCCCCATCACACCTCTTGTTTTTACATTAGATAGCACTCTTTTCAGGTCTCCTACCCCATTTGCTAATTGTTGCATCTCCCCTAGTCCTTTCTGTACCGATTCTAAATGCTGAGAAACCAGTTCAAATGATTTTCCCAATCTTTCTTCTAAGGTCTTGTGCAATTTCTCATCTACAGTTGCTCTCATTTTTTCTAACTGTTTATTATTATCTTGCTGGATAGCTTCGAACCTAGTACTGAGTTCCAGCCTAGTTTCTCTCAGGTTAGAACTGAGGGATTTTGAGAGTTGTAGAAACTGATTAGAATTTGTTTCCATAAAATCATTCATCTGTTTCTGAAAACCTTGCATCAGACTACCTTGGTAATGTGAGAAAGTATTTAATCTATCGCCTAGAACCTCCTGGTTATTTGTGGCAACCCGAGAGATATCTTCTCTATTGTTCTTAAACTCTACATTCATCTTATGCTCTAAATGATTGCCTCTATCCATGATAGAAGATTTAAGATGATGTAGGTCAGACGTATAGTCTCTATTAGATCTTGTATATTGTAAAACAATGATAATGAGTAAGAGTATGACTATTAAGCATAACAAGAGATAAGTAATTTCCATAAAGCAATATTTTAAAGCATGGATGATCTAGGCAGTCTGCTGAGTCATTCTGTTGTGAAATCTAAAAGGTATGCGCAACGATTCTAGGAATGACCTGAAAGTTCCTAATCGCTTAGTGAGATAGAATTCCTCCTTGATTAGATTAAGTAAGGATCTTCTATTGATTATTTCCTGACCTGGAAATGCCTTTACAAGCGCATTCCTTAGTTCCGCTAGATGATGAGCATCTATACTTATCACATACTCAAAAAAACTGTCACCAAATAGATCTTGCTTAGAAGTAGAATGATCTTTTCCTAGAATGAGGAGGCTACCTTCTGTATTGATTCCGATGTTCCAGTCTGCTTTCATAATTTTAGATTTTTATTAATAAGTGATTAATTATTAATTACGATCCAAATATGAATTTTATCGTGCACTGTACTTGCACGATAAATTATCGATATAATTTTTCTGAATAAAAAAATATATTCTTGATCACATAAATAGAAAGAGCCTTCCTATTACTAGAAAGACTCTTTGATATTTTTTATTTATTTATTTCTTAGTTGAACAAAGCAATTTTTCCTAAGGAAATTCTTTGCTCGTTATGCATAACTTCCAGCAAGTACGTCCCTGGAGCTAAGTTATAATCTCTAAGATCTAGTTTCTGTGTGTCACCGTTATTTCCATGTGATAAGTTGATCTTAGCGATCTTCTGACCATAGATATCATAGACATCTAGAATCGGGTTATCATACACTCTTAGATTATTACTTGTAACATGGATTTCTCCATCTGTAGGATTAGGGTATACTGTGAATCTTTCTGACATTCCGCTGCCATCGAAGTTTAGACTTCTGATAGGAGAATACTCTGCAGATCCATCGAGATCTATAGCTCTCAGTCTGTAGAATACATCACCATCAGCGTCAGCGAACATCTGAGCATTCAGATCACTGTAATAATAATCCTTTCTAACAGATGAGTTTCCAGCAGCTTCCACTGTAGATACGTAATCCCATGACGAACCGTCATTACTTCTGTATATTTTGAAATGAGAAGCATTGATCTCTGAGTTAGTTACCCACGAGAGGTTTGCATCTCTATTCCTCTTCTTAACTCTAAAGTCTGTTAACTCTACAGGTGCGGCTGTTGCAAATAATTCATCGCAGGTAACAGTGCCTTCTGCAGCAGAAACGGGAGAAACATCATAACCTTCAGTAGGCTGACCTCCAGCATTTCCATCAGGATCTATACTCACACTAGTACCGAAACCGAAAGCAACTAAACACGGATGAAGACCGCCTGCGGACCCATCTACAACTTGGACATCACTTGTCATATCTGCACATTCTGAAATACCTAAGTCGATAGAGAAAAAAGGAACTTCTTCCCCTGCAGTCATTCCACTAGTGATAGCACCATCAACAGAGTTAACAAACACAACAATATCTCTCCCCACTGGACATCCTGCACCCGCAAGATCAGATGCAGTAAAGGTACTTGATACGGTCCACGTGCCTATGTCTTCATCACACAGGCTTGTTGTTATCCCTGTACCTGCAGGTACTAATACTGCAACTTGGCTATTCCCACCTGTTATTAACCCTGAGGTCATCACTGCAAAGTTAGTCGTAAGATTTACTTCTACACATGTAGCAGTAACGTCATCCATTGAAATGGAGGATTCTAGCGAATTCTGTGCAATAACACAAGAAATTGAACAAACAAAAATGAATATTAATATATTTCTCATTACTTAAATTTAAATCTTATTTATTGTGTATTAAGGTAGCTGTTGTAAAATTGTATACCCCAACTGGTTAAAAAAGTTTCCAGGAAAATCTAGAATTGTATTACGAATTAGATCACCATCATTGTTTGCTCCTGTATAACTTACATTTCCATCTAGGTTAACATCTTCTAAACTATACGCTGAAAAGCTATATCCTAACTGATTAAAAACATTTGATGGATTGCCTAATACGCCATTACGAATAATATCAAAATCATTATCAGCCCCAGTATATCTTATATTTCCGTTTCCGTTAGCATTTCCTGCCCACATACCCATTACACTTCCGCCCATATTCTCTTGTGCATTACTTCCATATGTAGCTACACTACCATCGGTAAAATCTTGAAACGTATTTAATCTGTCTAGAGTTCTAACATTATTTGACATAATACCTAGATGATTCCTGTGTCTTACTGTTACAAAATAATCGTCTGGAGCAAATCCACTCATTTTTATAGGATTCATATCTGTTCCTACAATGTCCCCATCTCTCTGCAGTAACGCAGATTGCGATGCTACGATACTTGTATTATCTGCTGCATCTCTTAATTCTAAAATTACCCAGTCTACGATATCATCATCCGTACCCGTCTGATCAAAATCAGCAACTGCAGCCACTGCTTCTCCACCACCTAAAGCAGTGTGTGTATAAGTAGCAGAATAAGGCTCTGAAATAGGTAATAAGTTAGCTGTTCTCAGATCGTCATTCATATCTGTACCATTGTATGGTCCTGATAAAAATACTCTAGGGGAAAATTCCACAAAATCTAAGGCTGGACTTGTTCCCACTATAAAAGAACCAACTTCAGAGAATCCAGATCTTGTTTGTGTATACGGATCTGCTCCACTCTTAGCAGCTAGATCAGTAAATAAACCATCATAGACAACTCCGTTATATCTAGCAACTGCATTCTGTGCTCCGTTAAAAGCTGCAGATTCATCTGTAAGTTCCCATTGTGGTGTCACGGTAAGATCAGATCCACCCGCGATACTTTCGGTAATAACCCATGTAGCATCTACAACTTCTGTTGCTATTACCGCACCAGCAGCTGTTCCGTTATCATAGGCACTGGCCATTACTCTTACCCCCTTATCATCAGCTGCTCCAGCTTCTACTATTGTTACTGGATTATATGTAGATGCATCGAAACCTACTGGATACACAAAATTTGTTGCTCCTTGCTTTACGAGTTCCCCCGTCCCGCTTGTTACAACATATTCGTTATCATCATAATCTTCGATTGTAGCAGCTGTATTGACAACTAAATTATTATTTGCTAATACGATCTGATTATCATCAGCTAGAAAGCTAAGCTTATCATTTACTGTCATCACATCAGCTAATAAAAGATCTGATGCGTTTTTGTTTAGTTCTACCAATTCTAGGACTGCTCCTCCAGACGTAAGCGTCTGATCTGCATCACCAGAAAAAATTACTTTCGAATCTGGTGCAGATGTTATAGCTGCAGTATTCGTTAAGTCACCTTTTACCTCGATGGTACCGTTATTAGTAATGGTGCCTGTATTATTGATGACGTCTGTGTCCACAAATAGTATAGCACCTGATTCTACTGTTATACTTCCTCCATCATTGAACAATTGTGCATTCATAAGGAAGGGCACACATAAACTACAAAGAACTAGAAACTTTTTTTTCATGAAGCTTGATTTTACGATCTTTAAATTAAAATTGATTGTTTGTCCGTGTTTTAGATCCTACAATATTTAATATATCCTCAAAATACACAGTTATATTAATAACAATGAAAATTTTTGCAATTAGTTTGTTGTAAACCAATAAGAAATACTAAATATAATATGGATAGCTAAAGCAGTAGATTTGACAAAAGGTAATCTATGGGTATATGTTTCAAGGTAAATATAGAATAACTTTACTGAGATTCCAACACCAATTGAAAATTTTTTTGTCAATTTTCTATCAATATGAAAATCGTCGTTCTTATTCCGAAAGTACCACTACTATTACATTGACATAAAAAGAGACCTACTATTACTGCATATAGCATGGTATTTTAAGATAAAAAAAAAGAGTTTTACGAACGGTACCTACATTTTTTATTATATTAACTTTTTAGATAATACATAAGATATGATAGTAGGTATACCTCAGGAAACCCAAGCTAATGAAGATCGGGTAGGCGCAACCCCTAAGACCGTAAAAAGACTCATCAAACAAGGTTTTGAAGTACTCATAGAAGAAGGGGCTGGCAGACGTGCAAATTATACGGATCAAGCATACAGTGAAGCTGGAGCTACTATAGCACCATCCGCAAAAGCTGTTTTCTCAGATTCAGATATCATACTTAAGGTACAAGCCGTAAACGAGAATGAGGTCAGCATGATGCAAGAGAACCAAGTAATGCTTAGTTATCTGAGTCCTGCAACGAATACTGCCCTTTTAGAATCCTTAGCAGCCAAAAGAGTAAATGCTATAGCTATGGATGCTATCCCTAGAATATCCAGAGCCCAGAAAATGGATGTCCTATCTTCTATGGCCAATATTGCAGGTTACCGAGCTGTAATAGAAAGCGCTAATCACTATGGCCGTTTTCTAAATGGACAGATAACAGCTGCCGGCAAAGTAGAACCTGCAAAAGTCTTGGTTATAGGGGCAGGTGTAGCAGGACTTGCGGCTATAGGAGCAGCGAGATCACTAGGAGCTATTGTCAGGGCTTTCGATACTAGAATGGAAGTTGCTGAGCAGATAGAAAGCATGGGTGCCGAATTTCTTACTGTAGATATAAAAGAAGATGGTTCTACCGATTCTGGGTATTCTAAGGTTATGAGCCAAGCATTTATAGATGCTGAAATGGAATTATTTCTAGAGCAAGCCAAAGAAGTAGATATTATAATTACCACTGCACAGATTCCAGGAAGACAGGCGCCAAAACTGGTGCTCGATTATCATGTCGCCGCTATGAAATCTGGTTCTGTCATAGTAGATCTGGCCGCTTCTACTGGTGGCAACTGTGTCCTAACAAGAGATGGCGAAATATATACGACAGAAAATGGGGTGACGATTATAGGAAAGCTAGACCAACTACCTGCCCAAGCTAGTCAACTCTACGGAAATAATTTATGTCATCTACTAGATGATATGGGTAAGAATGATGATTTCCGCATTGATATGAATGATGATGTCATAAAGAGAGCTATGGTAACCTATAATGGTAAGGTAAACTGGCCTCCAGAACCCTTACCCGTCAGTCCGCAAAAACCAAAGACCGTAGTAGTAGAAAACAAAACTACGCACAAAGCGAAACCAGAAAAAAAACAGGGCTGGACTACCATTATAAGCCTGATCGGTATAGCACTTTTCTTATACCTTGTTGCCCTGATCGCACCGCCTGAATTCATGGGTCATTTCACCGTCTTTGTTCTCGCTGTATTTGTAGGATGGCAAGTTATATGGAATGTATCTCACTCCTTACATACTCCGCTCATGGCTGTGACAAATGCGATAAGTGGTATCATAATTATAGGAGGACTTTTACAAACTCAAAGCAAGCTAAGTGATACGATGACTATAATCGCATTTATCGCTATCCTTGTAGCTACAATTAATATTGTTGGAGGTTTCTTAGTTACACATCGTATGTTGAAAATGTTTAGAAAATAAATTATGATATCAGGACAAATACAAACTGCAGCATACTTATTTGCAAGCATACTTTTTATATTAAGTCTAGGAGGATTATCCTCACAGGAATCTGCTAAACGAGGTGTCTATTACGGGATCCTAGGTATGATTATAGCTATACTTTCTACTGTACTGGGAGAAAATGTTCATGGTCATATCTATATCATTATTGCCATAGCCATTGCAAGCATCATAGGGATCGTGCTAGCAAGAAAAGTAGAGATGACCTCTATGCCTCAGCTAGTGGCTATATTACATAGTTTCGTTGGACTTGCGGCCGTTCTAGTGGGATTCGGTTCTTATCTAGATCCGCATACACAGGCACTAGAAGGTGTGGATAGAAATATTCATTTGGTAGAAGTGTTTATAGGCGTATTTATAGGTGCAATAACTTTTACAGGCTCCGTTGTCGCCTGGGGAAAGCTAGAAGGAAAAATAAGATCTAAGCCACTCGTATATCCTGGCAGACACCTCGTAAATATTCTACTTGTAATCACTTGTTTTGTGTTAGGCTATTTTTTCACTTTAGATGCAGGAATTGCTGGTATTACTCACCTATATATTATGACTGCAATTGCTAGCTTTATAGGTGTAATGTTAGTCATGGCGATCGGTGGCGCAGATATGCCTGTAGTTGTTTCTATGCTTAATTCTTACTCAGGATGGGCAGCAGCGGCCGCAGGATTTATGTTAGGTAATGACCTGCTTATTATTACAGGCGCATTGGTAGGAAGTTCTGGCGCCATCCTTTCGATAATCATGTGTAAGGCTATGAATAGATCGTTTCTGTCTGTGATTTTTGGAGGATTCGGTTCTGCTCCATCTGGAGTTACTAAAGCTATCGAAGGAGAAGCCGTAAGCATTGAACACGCAGCAGTAGCAACAATGCTTGGCAAAGCTAAATCTGTAGTCATCGTTCCTGGCTATGGCATGGCTGTAGCTAAGGCACAATATCCAGTAAACAGCATGGTAGAAAAACTTAAGTCAGATGGAAAAGAAGTGAGATTCGGTATCCACCCGGTGGCAGGCAGATTACCTGGACATATGAATGTTTTACTAGCCGAGGCAAACGTATCCTACGACATCGTTCTGGAAATGGACGAGATAAATGATGACCTACCTCAGACAGATATAGTTCTAGTAATCGGTGCTAATGACATCGTAAATCCTGGTGCCCTCGATGATGAAAATAGTCCTATCTATGGCATGCCCGTTCTAGAGGTCTGGAATGCTAAGCAGGTAATCGTCATGAAGAGATCTATGGCTACGGGTTATGCTGGTGTCCAGAACCCCCTTTTCTTCAAAGAAAATACAAGAATGCTTTACGGAGATGCTAAGATGAGTGTAGAAAAAATCAATGGTCATTTATAATAATTTTTGATTTATATTTTGGGCGCTCAGATGGATTTTACTACTTCGCTATGCTCCATCAGAAAATCCATCTGCGGGCTATCCGCTACTACAGATTAGCATTATAGCAGCATGCAGCATAGTCGGTTTTAGTCTTCCTTCGTCAGCCGTCTCCCCTTCTTGCTTTATAGCTTCTATACCACTATCTATACCGCTTCTATCCCTAGCGCAATCTTTAGATATAGTGCTTATATAGGTATATAATTTTTAAGATCACCTTATCATGGTAATGCTACCTGCTGATTTTTTTTGCTCATTATTTTCTACATACTCGATCAGATATGTGTACACTCCTATCGCTAGCTGAATACCATTTCTACTGCCGTCCCAACCATTATTATCTCCCACTTCATTCACTCTTGTGAAGACTAGATTCCCCCATCGATCATAGATGCTTATAGAGTAATTTTGTACCGTCTGGTCCCTAAAGAAAATATCGAAAGTATCATTTACGCCATCCCTATTAGGACTGAAAATTGTAGGTATATAAACGCTTGTTTCAGGCACTACAACATTGACATTAACAATGAGTTCTTCGATGCAACCATTTGTATCTACTACACTTAGAAAATAAGATTGTGAACTAGTGGGTGTAAATACAGGAAACATGCACTCGGTACAAGAAATACTTTCATTCATAAGCCAAGAAAATTCCACTAATGAGGCATCGTAACTTCCAGTAAGTTGTACAGAATCACCTTGTGTTATCGTATATTCTGAAACAATATTCGACAAGGATATGGATAATTGATCGTCTATAGTTATCATTTCACTCACCGAGCATCCTTGTCCATCCATGACTTCTAATATGTAGTTATTTGCTGTCAAATTATTGACCATATTGTCCACGACAATAACATCGTCTATTGTTGTTATATAATCACCATCACCACCCTCTATTCCAGTGATTATTAGCGACCCATTACTTTCTCCAAAACATGTTACATCATTTGTCTCATATTGTATATCTAAAGCTTCCGGCTCTACTAGGACAACACTTAATTCCAGAATACAGTTATTACCATCTGTAACGACGAGATTAACTAATCCTCCATTGAGATTTTCTATCGTGGCTTGATTACCGCTATCAGGTGTCCAATCGTAATTATACGGTTCAGCTCCACCAGATATATCTGCATTGACAATTGCATCTCCCTCCCCCTCACAAGATGGATTATTAATTATAGTAAGCATTCCAGCGAGAGGTAGAAATAAATCTTCTAAGCTTACCTGTTCGTTATATACCTCTATATTATTTCCATCTAAAATAAGGAGATTATAACTTCCAGATGGAAGGTTATTAATGCACTGTACTTCGTTAAGATTAGTAATATTTAAATTACCATTTTGTCCTGTACTGCTATTGGACCAACTAAGCAAATAAGGGGTTTGACCAGTAGAAATATCGATACAAATCGATCCTGAAGATTCTCCTGAACAATTAATATCTTCAAGTCTAACCTCTATCTCTTCTGTACAACTTTCTACCAAAAGATTAGTCGTTACTGTACTATCACATCCCTCAGCCGTAGTGAAATTATCTACATAGGTGCCAGTATCGAATTGCCAAGCACCTTCTAGGAATACACTATCTCCTTCACATATATTCGCAGGAATAGTTATGTCAATTAAGTCACTGAAATCGAGATTTATAGTTACTGTACTATCACAACCATCCGCCGATTGGTTTATAAGAACTTCTTCTCCTGACGGATTATTTATATCATAGATAGTTCCATTGACAATTATAGAAGCTTCGTTACATAATTCTGAATCTATAACATTGGTAGCCACTTCTGATAAAGAGACGATTGTAGTTACCATACTGTCACACTCCTGAGATGTTATAAACATATCCACAAATGTACCTTGAGCAAACTGCCATTGATTTTCTAGGAATACACTATCCCCGGCGCATAGAAGATAATTAGTTGTTATGTCAAAAGATTCTACAAAACTCAGATCTATTATAACGGTAGAGTCACAACCATTTACAGACTGATCTATGAGCGTTTCTTGACCGGAAGGATTTGCTTCATTGTATTTTGTTCCATTGACAATTATTTCTTGTCCCGAACAGAGTTCATCATTTAGTAGTCCATCTTGCACCATATATAAACTCAACTCTATATTAGCTATACTGTCGCATCCCTGAACAGAAATTAAATTTTCGGTGAAACTTCCTTGTTCAAATTGCCACGCATTTTCTAAGAAAGTACTATCCCCTTGACATATAAAAATCGTATCAAATCCTGAAAGTATATTTACAAAATCTAGCATAATAACAACAGTACTATCGCAAGAATTAGCAGACTGGCCTATCAGAACTTCTGTCCCTGTAGGAGTGGTCTCATCATAGGTATTTCCATTGACAATAATAGACTGCCCTGAACACAATTCTTGGTCTAGCGTATCTCTCGCCTCTTCATAGAAATCCACATTGACATCTATAATAGTATCACAACCTGTCACAGAATTAATTGTCACCTGCCCCTGAGATTGTGTCACATCAAAAGTCTCATTACCAACCATAATTTCCTCACCAAAACAAATTGTTGTATCCAATGATATATTGACTCCTCCCCCCATAAGAAAAAATAAAGAGTCAGGATCAGAATTTATAAAGTTACAATTCATATCCTCCATACTAAAAGCTGTCAAAGACCAATAATCTGAGTTACCTCCTATGAAAATGGTGTCATTGATAAATGAACCTAGACTATCCGAATTACAAACCCATATAGTATCTATATTGTTATTCTCTGAAAAACCAATAGAATTTACAAGATCACCATTGTCATCAGAAAGAGAAAGCGAATAATTATAACCAGGCATTCCTGAAAGATTAATATATACCTCATTACATTCATCTGTGCATAGTGTATCTCCTCCTACTAGCAGTATTTCTGGTATATCAAAAACAATTATTTCCACTTGCGCACTGTCAGCATCACATACTACATCGTCCCCTACATTGTATTGTATAAGAAAAGTTCCTGAGCCCGAAATTTCGGTATCGAACTGATTGCCTACTATAGCTCCACTAACGGAAAGATCTGTAAAAGTCCCCCCTTGACTGGCTCCAGGTAAAAGATCAAATATTTCGATAACATCTCCTATGCATGATTCAACAGCTAGATTATCAATACCTGCAAATACAGAAGATACAACTTCTACAGAAATCGTAGCCTGATCTATACCACAAGTACCGCCATCTACTTCGTATTCAAAATTTAATATCTGCCCCTCAAAACCTGTAGAATTAAAAACAGTTCCAGACAGGGCACCTGTTCCGTCCGTATCAGCGAATGTCCCATTAGAAGAAGTCGGAACCGTAATGGCATCTTCTAAATTATATAGAGCTCCTGCGCAAACAGAAATACTTACATCATCGCCCGCTCCTGATGTTCCCCCTATCTCTACTACTAAGTTAGACACGATATCTGTACATGGAGCTGTAGCTAATATTTCGTAAGAATACGTATAAAATCCCATAGGCACTCCAGCGAACATAACACTAGAGGGATCACTAAGATCTACCCCACTTCCGTTTATATCAGTCCAAGTACCTCCTAGATCAACTGCCCCTAAGAGTGTAAAGAAATCTAACACCTCAGCAGAACAGATGGTTATACTAGTAGAGGTCCCTGCATCAGGCTGATCTTCCACCGTGACAGATATTATTTGTGTATCATCAGGACATGGTGTTGTACCTGTGACTGTATATTCAAAACTATAATTACCTGGAGCGACATTCAGAAAACTAGCATTAAATGGATCTACATTAAGATCAACATTTGCATTGTCTAAGTCGTCCCAGGTTCCTCCCGCGTCATGTACACCCAGAAGCCCCTGTATATTATAGGTGCTACCACCATTACAAACACTTATACTAGCGGAATTGCCAGCGTTAGGAGCATCTTCAGAAAAAATCTGGATGGAGGCTGTTGCCGTACATCCATTTTGATCTGTTACGATAAGGTTATGTATACCTCCCGAAAGAAATACGATAGCCGTATTATCTCCACTATCCCAGTCATATATATCGAATCCAGAAGTTGCTGTAAGTTCTATCGTTTCTGTACCGCAGACAACGGTAGAAATAGAACTGATGGTTACTTGAGGTTCAGGATGTTCGTCTATGGTTATCATATCTTGCGCCGTACAAGAATTATCATCTGTGACAACAACTGAATACGAACCAGCTCCCACCGTTATCATCTGTGTAGTTTGGTTCGTACTCCATAGAATATTAGACGCTGCAGTATTTGCAGTTAATTCTATAGAAGCGTTAGGGCAGATCGTATTGTCTAGATCATTTTCCGATATGGTTACTGTCGGAATACTTTCTATAACTTCTATTACGTCAGTCCCTGTACAGCCATTTACATCTGTAACCATGAGCGTGTATGTTCCTTCACCTACATTTATATTAGGTACTATTTCTCCATTTGGTGACCAACTATACTGATCATAAATCGGAGAGGCATTTATGTTCGTAGTTTCTAGTTCACATACTGTTATGTCATTTCCAAGGTCTAGTGGCGTTTCTAGAACGTCATCACTTACTGTGACCATTACGCATATTTCATAATCTATAGTAATATCACCTGAGCTAACCGCTGATTGCCCATTAGGACATCCTACATTACCTAATGCTGGTACGATATCTACAGCTAAGACATCACCAAAAGGAAATTCTACCGGCGGGCAGGTAAAAGTCAAGGTCTGGCTGGCAGGAAAAGCATTAATCTCACCTATCAGTGCAGAAGTAGGACACGAGGCTGGGGTAACACTTCCACATCCTAAGTAAATATTTGTAAAAAATGCTACTGCTCCACAACTAGGATCTAGTCCAGATTGGTCTACACTATTGATCGTAAATACAATTTCAACTTGTGTAATCTTTTTGCATACGCCGAATGAATTAGCAGGTAAATCGAAATTCATTAAATAGCCTTCGCTATGCGATGCAGTACTTCCCATATTCCAATCCTTTCTATCTACCCCTATTGTAGCATCTTGTTCTGTGAAGCATCCTAGATTTATAATCTGACTAAACAAACTTACTGCAAGTAAACTAAAAAGAACAGTCAAGAATAATCTTATTTGGAGGTTGTATAACATCAGAATATTTCTTTTTGTTTAAAAGACACAAAGCTTTATGTAATTGAATTGTGGAAATTAAGTTAAATATTCTTGATTTTAAAGAAATAAGCTTAAATTCGTAAAGTATGCGTTATCTGTTAGATGATTAAACCACATCTAAAATTAAACTCGTACTAAAGAAAAGAATAGCAGAAAGACGAAATCAGCTTGCCTTCTCTTAATTTGTATAAGACGAAACTTTTAAATTTTAAACCAAAACTCAATTTCGATGACCGAATTGCCAATTAGCGCATTTATGGGTGGTCTATCTTGTTATGTAAAAAGCAAGGCTAAATCATTTAGTATCTTAATTTTTCTACTCTCACTTTCTACTTTCTCGATGCAGGCACAATCTGTATCACCTTTTTGTAGTTCTTCAGAATTTCATTTTGCGGGTAACCCAGAATCGGAAATAATACTGACTATTGAGAATTCAGGACCTAACTCTATGACTGTCAATGCAGTCGGACCTAATCCTGCTGATCCCGTAGATGGATTAATTATTGTGAATGGTAGTGGTGCAGCCATTACCTATACCAATACTACAAATTCATGGACTGCAACATTATCTTGGCCAAGTGGTCCACCTGCAACAGTTGATATGAATGTGTTATGGAGTTTCCAATCCTTTGGAGGAAATTGGCAATTGAATACAAACGATTTTGCAATTCCCTTTGACGCAGCGTGTTCGGGTGTAGCACCTGATTCTGAATTTTGTGAATCAACTGAGTTTCATTTTGATGGTAATCCAGCTTCAGAAATTATTTTGACAATAGAAAACACTGGGCCTAACACGATGACCGTAACTGCAGAAGGACCAAATCCTGCTGATCCAGTTGACTTATTGATTATTGTGAACGGTAGTGGAGCTACAATTACTTATACAAATACTCCCAACTCATGGGTGGCAACATTGACATGGGCTGGAACACCTCCAGCTATGGTAGATATGAATATTTTATGGAGTTTTGCTTCTTTCGGAGGAAACTGGCAACTGAATACAAACGATTTTGCGGTTCCGTTTGAAGCTGCATGCGCAAGTGCACCAGTATCGCCATTTTGTGGTACACCAACATTTCATTTTGATGGCAATCCAGCATCTGAAGTACTGTTAACGATAGAAAATGCGGGTCCTAATTCCATGACAGTAAAAATAGAAGGTCCAGACCCTACTGATCCAGTAGATGATTTATTAGTTAACGGAACTGGCGCAACTATTACGACAGTTATAGGAGTCAACTGTATAACAGCTACTTTAACTTGGCCTGGTGGTCCTCCTGCTAATGTCACAATAAATGTATTATGGAGTTTCCAATCATTTGGAGGATTCTGGCAATTGTCACAGGGGGATATAATGATTCCTTTTGATGCATCTTGTTCCGCTGGACCAGTTTGTAATCAGGAAGACTTTGTGTTTACAATAAATGGAGAAGCTAATGATATAGATATATGTGAAGGAGACGATATAGAATTATGTTTAGAAAGTTCTGTAATTCCGCCACTGAGTGAAGTTTCTTGGGAAGTTTCTGAAGATGGAGGAACTACATTTACAAATATATCTACTACAACAGTTCCGCTAACTATAGACGGTGGGGCTAACTGGTTAGGATTTATGAATGTATTTGAATTACCTGAAAATGGAGGTGGATTTGTATTTAATGGTGCATGGGGTGTTCCAGATCTCGTAGCCTTATTTAATGGTGATGAATTATGCCTACAGCCAAATCAAATAAATGACCCTGATCCTTTTTGGTATACTCCTATGGGTGGTCCTGGTTCTATGGGGAATAAAAACATGGAAGCTAATCTATACATAGAAGATCAGACAGGTCTTTATGCTGGAGAGACCATCACTTTTTCTGTAGAAGTGACTGCAAATGATTTTTCATGTGGTCATGAAACAATCGTATTTATAAGAGAATTTAATCCAGGTTTTGCAGGTATACTAAATGAAGCTTTCGTGCCTGTGACAACACCCGGGATTTATACAGTTACCTTGCCAATTTCAGCAACAGGTGGTCCTGTACAATATGGTTTCCAAACCTTAGGTCCTAACGTATGGGCAACAGATGCACCTGCCTGTGGATCCATAAAAGCTATACCTGTAGAAGGTCCTATCTGTGAAGTATTTTCAGTACCTGCCGATGCATGTGATGATAATACCGATTATACATTCAGAGCAGTTGTAGCTGATTTCAACACGGATCCTGATTGTATGGCTGAAAGTGAAGATGGCATTTCAGAAAGCCTTCTTGCTACTCTATCTTGTCCAGTAGAAGATTGGACAGTATCTATAAACGGCGATAGTGAAGTTACTGCCTTGTGCGTTGGCGACACGCTAGAACTATGTATACAAGGAGATAACCTTCCAGTCAACGGAAATATAAATTGGACGGTCTCTACTGATGGTGTCAATTATATCCCCTACGAAACTGTTCCTGTACCACTTACTTTTGATGCAACATCTAGTTGGTTAGGATTCATGAATGTATTTGAATTACCTGAAAATGGAGGTGGATTTGTATTTAATGGTGCATGGGGCGTTCCTGACTTAGTAGCTCTCTTTACAGGAGACGAATTATGTTTCCAACCGAACCAAATTGCAGATCCAGATCCTTTCTGGTATACACCTATGGGTGGACCAGGATCTATGGGAAATAAAATCATGGATGCGAATCTATATATAGAAGATCAAACAGGATTGTATGCTGGTGAAACAATAAGTTTCGCTATAGATGTTACCTCTATTGATTTTTCTTGCGGCCACGTTAGCAACTTATTTATTAGAGAATTTAACCCTGGTTTTGCTGGACTAGCAAATGAAGTAATTGTACCTATAACAGCACCAGGCATACAAATCGTTACTATGCCCATTTCTGCTACGGGAGGCCCTGTGCAGTATGGTATACAAACCGTCGGTCCTAATGTATGGGCTACGGATGCAGCGGCATGTGGATCTCTAAAAGCTATACCCATTACGAATGAATTGTGTACGACCTTTATCGTTCCAGAAGATGGAGCATCAGAAATGTATAGTTTCATAGCAGAAGTTACTCCTTTCAATGAAACAGGATGTACTGATGATGATCCAACGACTATAGATGGTCTAAGTGACCCATTATTTGCTATCGTAAATACAGGTATTACAATGGCATGTAATGATGCTATCAACTTAAGTATAGGACCTGATTGTGGTTTTTCCCCTAGTGCTACTCAGTTTTTAGAAGGAGAACCAGATATGTATGGGCCTTTTGATTCAGGAGATTTTATTGATGCATTCTTTGAGGTAACTTTTGATCTGAATGGAAATCCGATAGATCCAACTAATCTAAGTGACTATATAAATCAAACACTTACTTATACTGTAACCGATGTGTGTTCTGGAGCTACTTGCTGGGGACATATAACAATAGAAGATAAATTAGATCCAACGATCGAATGCCCCTGTCCTCCTGGCGCGTGGCTAACAGATCCAGCGTGTAACAGAACATGCCTAGATATACCAAGGCTTAGTGCAGGTCAGATAGGAAGACCAGCAGTAGACGATAACTGTGATGGGGCAACTGCTGTATTCGGCGGTTACAACATAGTAGAAGTACCAGGTGCCTGCGGAGAATATGTTCTAGAGCAATATTGGACTGTTGCAGTAGATACTGAGTATGGTAATGAAAACTTACCGAATGTTAATTGCACAAACCAATATTACATTTCTACTGTAGACTTGACCTTGGTTCAGCTTCCTGGCAATGTAGACATTGAGTGTACAGAAGCAGGAGATCCTAACTTGACACACCCTGATAACACAGGATACCCAAGATTAGCTGGCGATAACTTAGGAATAGCAGATAACAATGACAATCCATTCTGTAACATATTTGCAACATTCAGTGATCTAGAGATTCCAGCATGTGGTCTAGACTGTCACGGAGCAGTTAAGATTCTAAGAGAATGGACCTTGATTGATTGGTGTACAGGAGATATTTCAAAAATCGTACAGATCATCAAGGTGATCGATAACGAAGCGCCGACATTAACAGCAGCGGATCTTACATTGAGCACAGACCCATGGTCATGTGGAGCAGATGTATGGTTTGATGATCCACAGATACATGATAACTGTAGCTACGGATTGGACTGGTATGTAATAGGATCTAACTCAGGAGCTACACTAGTAGATGAGGATGGAAAAGCGAACAGTAACAAACCAAAGAAGCACGCATTAGGCGTACCAAAGGGAAGCTGGGAGTTTACACTA
>Ga0114952_1001888_pt1 | contig 16947 bp, 17 predicted proteins | sample SidtaG_2_FD_87303 | JGI IMG/M metagenome (GOLD analysis project Ga0114952, IMG submission 87303) | Marine algal microbial communities from Sidmouth, United Kingdom - Sidmouth_Asex2 metaG | ecosystem: Host-associated > Algae > Red algae > Unclassified | place: Sidmouth, United Kingdom | collected...
AATCCATTGAAAGTTTATGGGATACCATTCTTCCCCATTACAGCTGCGGTTTTGGTTTTTGGTTTTCAGCAAGACCTGGCTGTCTTGCAAAAAGACGTGTCTAGTTTCGATAGCGTTATGGTATCGCCCGAACGGGTTTCCTATATCTTCCATTTTAAATTTTCTTTTTATAACGGTTTCGCCCCATATTGAAGACACCTACTTTAATACCCAGACCTGCGGAGAAACCATTTAGGCGATCGATGGGACTTGTAGCGAGGTCGATCTTGTTCGAAAAACGATATTTTATTCCCGCTTCCAATTGTAGGTAACGTGATATGTTAAAAAGTGCGTTTACGCCGGGTTCAAGCACAAAGATGACATCTACATCGTCAAATTCGTCATCGATAAATTCGTCCTCAAAATCTTCAAAATCGTTAGTAGTATACCCTATCGCACCAGCGCCGATCAGTAATGGAAACGATAAATTCACCTTTGATTTGCTAAAAAGAATTGGCTCTAAATGAAGTCCCCCGTAGGCTCCTATCAAGTCGTTTTCGATGTTGCCCACCGTGATAAATTCTTGATCGGAGTAGAATATATTGGCAGCAAACCCGACCTCAAATTGTCGATTAGCCACGTAGGCTACTTTTAAACCTGCAAAATAGGTCTCATCATCTTCGATTTCGCCAAGGTGTGCTGTAAGCCCCAGATAAACTCCATGCACCACATTGTTGCGATCGTTGAATTCGAGATAGTCGTTAGATGTTTCTTGGGCTTGGCCGAGGTAAGAAAACGCTAGTAACAATACTAGTAGTCTTGATTTTAGTTGTTTCATTTTTAAATTTTTTTCGATTGATACTTTAAAGGACAAGGCAATTGTTCAAAAGTTGCACTTGTACCCATATTTTTTTTTTGGAAATGTTTGCTTTGACTTAAAATTCCTTGAGCAAAACCATTCCTTTCTTTCCGGTTACGGTTATGTGCCCTTGAGGGTTTTCTCCAAAGTCAGCAGAGATTTTACGCATTCTTTTGCCGGCATCGAGCATTTTTGAATCTACGTTTTCGAATGATTTCGGTAGCCGTACCAGGCCTTCTTCCAATGTCGCCGAGAACCGATGTGAAAAGTCGGTAACGTTTAAACTGACCTCTGAAGATTCTTGGTCTATGGCGATATCCGCATTCGAATCAAGAATTCTGGAAACCCTGAAGTCGGCAATTTTTAAGGTCAGGTCGATATCTTTTGTGAGTCTATCCAATTGAATCGTCGTAAATTTCAGTGTGCCGTATAGGGTACCGACTTCATCTATGGTAACTTCATCTTTATTGGAAAAGAATTCAAGCGAGGTTACCCTCTCGATCTGAATATCGCTACCGCTGCTGTTTAGTTTTAAGCTTTTTCCATTTTCCATATCGAACTCCCCATTTTTCAGGTCGATCGTTCCGTAGTCGATAGATTGCGCTTTTAGCTTCCCATATTTGATATCGATATTGACACGTCCTAGATTTTCATTGATCCATAGGTCTCCATGTTCTACGTCCGCCTTTAATTTTCCGGCCCAATCTTCGATAACAACATCGCCAAAAGCATTCGTAACGTTCAGTTCGGCCTCATTGGGCATATAGATGGTGTAGTCGATTTGGAAATTACTTCGGTCAAAATCAAAAGGATTTGCCTTTTCAAAAAGATTCCTAAAAAAACTACTGCTCTTGTCGGCGATTTCATAGTTGACGGAAACGTAGTTGTCACTGTTCCGCAATATGGGCCGAAAACGTTGCAGCAGTTCTTCGGCATTCTCCTTTTTACGATGGGTTACTGTGATATCGATGGTGACTGACACCTCGTTCTTTTCCCATCCATAGAGGTTGATGTTCCCGTATTTGTTTCCTAAATGGAGTTCTCCGATATTGCTCATCGTATAGGACTCTGCAATCTTTTTGGTCACCTTTTCCTGTGCTACGACCGAATGTCCGAGCACGAGTAACAATGCTACCCCTGCCAGTTTTTTATAAAGTATATCCATAATCATCGTCTTGTACTTTGGAATCGTTTATCTGTTTCAATAGATTTTCAATGAGCTCTATTCGTTTTTTGTAGTTTGCGACAATGGCCTCCAACACCAGTTCGTTATCAAGGTTTTTTTGCATTTCGAGCCGTAATTGCTCGTACTCGGCATCCAGTTCGTCCATAAAGGATAAAAATTCAGCCTTGTCCGCTTCGGATAGTTTTGGATGGTTTTCGACCAGTTTCACATGGTAAGTGACTAAACCTTTGTAGTGCATATCGATATCCAACAGTTCTTTGGATGCATATTGGGTCTCACCGTAAGCACCCGGCCCGAAGACCGACAGCCCTATAAATCCGGCTATGCCGATAAAGAGTACGATGCCGGCGGCAATTCTTAAGAGCGGAGATTTCCATAAAGGAACGACCTTTGGTGTATCGCTTTTCAGTTCCGCTGCAATGTTGGCCCACATTTTAGCCCGATCCGCTTTATGCGCATCGAACGCGGAGGCGTTTTCCCGTATGTGCTTTTCAAAATTGTCCATTACAATGTCTTTATGATTTCCGCTAATTTTTTCTTTGCTCGATGGTATTGCGACTTCGACGTGGATGTCGATACCTCCAATATTTCCCCGATTTCATTATGGTCATAGCCCTCGATCAGATAGAGGCTCAAAATCTGTTTATAGCCCGAAGGCAGTTTTTCGATACCGACCTTTACCTTTTTGATATCGACGGCAACCATATCTTCTATAGGTTCTTCGTGCAAATGATATTCATGCTGCTCCATCGGTACGACCGCAATCCGCTTGGCTTTTAGGTGGTTGATACTCTTGTTAATGACTATTCTTTTCAGCCACGCCCCGAACGTACTTTCATATTTAAAGTTGGGTAGATTCTTAAAGGCATCGATAAAACTGTCTTGCACAATGTCTTCGGCATCTTCTTTGTTACCCAACATCCGCATACCGATATTGTACATGGCATCGACATAGAGCGCATACAATTGATATTGTGAGCTGCTATGGCCGGTCTTGCATTTTTCTACAAGGGCCTGATGTGTAAAACGGATATTGGTTTCCAATGAATTCAGGTTGGTTTTTAACCTTTTCAATGCCTATTGTTATTCTAAAGACAACACGAATTCAGGATAGTTGCACTAAGGATAAAAAAAGTTCGAAGTACGAGGTTGGAGGTACGAAATATAGAAATTATAAGCAAAGTATTTTGCATTATCGCCAGCTTACAACTGGCGGTCATACTGATTTCGGGTTAGCTTAAAAAGAGCACTTGATTACTTGGTGGGTAAGATACCTGATGTTTAATTTAAAGGCCGCCGTTCGCGGACTAAAGGAGGTAGAAAAACCTCAAGGTAATTTTATCATTTTACAATTTTATAATCAATGCTTAGCTTCCGTAAAGCTCTCAAAGCAGAAGCAGTATTTTTATCCGCTACCTCCATGGCAACTACGTCTCCTTCTAAAAGTATGGCCTTAAGTTCATGTGAAAAGGGTGCTTGCCGTTAGATAAAATCTCAGAAATACAATTGGCTATTGTTCTTCTTTTTGGTGCTGTGCATCACAAGATAACAGGTTCATTTTTAGGATGATAATTTATATCAGTAAAATACTGAAGTTGTGATGAGAGTTCACAGGAATATACTGTTGGCGACCTCTCTGGTTACCGGCGCGACGCTAGTTTCAGACTAGCGGGAGCGGGTAAGTATTACAAAAGAAAAGGCTTTTTACCTATGCAAAAAGCCCTTTAAAGAAAATAGTTCAATTATCTAGCAACCCATTGCTCCGAAAGAAATTACAAATTCTTGATTCACTTCGTTGCCTGCGGCGTTTCTAGCCGGTTTCCAAGAACCTGGCAGATTAGAAATCAATTCGATCATTTTTTGATCAACTTCAGGATAACCGGACGACCTTTCCAACTCAATAACTTCAACCGCACCATTTTTGGCAACCCTAAAGGAAAGCTTTGCAGCTCGTAAATCCTCAGAATTCAAATTGGCCCTTACTTCTTTGCTTTCTTCCCTGAGGTAATACAAGAATGCTTCTTTACCATACGAGTATACAGCCTGCTTTTCTGGAACAATAGTTAAATGCGGACTTCTATAATCGCTTACAAGTATGCCTGTATTCCCATTTTTCTTCCTATAATGCGCTCGAACTAAGAAATTGGAAGAATAATCGAAAGACTGTAATAGTAGCAATTGGCCATCTGTTAAGGTTGCCGTAGTTCCGGTTTCAAAAACACCGGTTTCAAGAACATTGGTTTGTTGATCATTTTCAACAAGGGCAACATTTACCGATTGTAATGTTACTATTGATGCTACTACTTCAGCATCCAAAAAGTCAGCAATGGTCCTTACCTTATCGAGTTTTGTTTTTTTAATGGGGTTGAATCTTGGTCCCACATCGAAGTCGAATTCAATAAAGATTTCCTTCTCTTTCGGTCCGAAAACGGGCCTGTTCATGACAACTTGCTCATTTGCGGTCGTCCCCAATTCATTTGTTTTTGAATCGTTCCAGTTTACAACACCAAAAGCTGTTAGACCGAAAGCGGTAAGTACTGTGCAAAGAATTAAAATATGTCGTTTCATGTCTGATTTATTTAAGGATTAATTTCTATCCAAAACTAACGCCGACAGTTGCTACGGTATGTATTTGAAGTGTAAAATAATGTAAATAGTGTGTAAATCATTATCAATTTGTCCCAGATTGAAATAGTTTTGTAGCATGTGGCCAAGACATTTGAAATTCAAGTTTCCCCTATTTATTTGCCTATTGGCGGTCTTCTCTAGCGGGAATGCTCAAGATTTCCCTGACAGGAAGAGTATTGAAGTAGCCCTGCGAATGATCGGACATCAAGTACTCCTAAGCTCAAACGACAGTACCTCTCGCGTACTACCGATTGTTAAGGAAGATGGGCACTATCGGCTTCAATTTGAATCTGAATTTGAATTCGAACCCACCCAATTGGTTTCGCTTGTTGATAGCGTTGCAACGGAAACCAACTTGTCAAGCAGCTATATCGTGGAAGTCGAACAATGTGAAACAGGGGCGGTAGTCTACAGTTTTAAAATGGACGATTTTCGGCAATCGGACATTATCCCGTGCAGGGGAAGAATGCAGCCCAAAGCCTGTTATAACCTTGTGTTTACACTATTGGTGACAGACAAGGCCGAAAGTGCTGCACTGCTCGCTACTTCTGAAAATAGTGCTATGAAACATGGGTTGTTCGCTGCACTTTTCGCGGGACTATCCGGATTGTTATATTTTCTTTGGAAACGCAGCAAAGCAACCCAAAGTGACCCAAATTTGATTCCTTTGGGGGAATACCATTTTGACAAGCGAAATACCGAACTTCTGATCAATCAACGGAAAATAGAATTGACCAGCAAAGAGGCGGACTTATTATTTCTATTATACAATATGGTCAATACAACCGTTGAACGAGAAGTTATTCTGAACAAGGTTTGGGGAGACCAAGGGGACTATGTAGGAAGAACCTTGGATGTGTTCATCTCTAAACTTCGTAAGAAACTCGAAGCCGATTCAAGTGTGAAAATTGCGAATATTCGAGGGGTTGGCTATAAGCTGGTAATGGACGTATAGGTTTTAGCAGTCGATTTAAACCTTTACAAGCATAATTTTTTTGGTACCTCACTTAGACGGAAAAAACTTAAAGTGCATGGTAAGAAATACGTCTAATATGACATTTGTACCCATTTAAATTTCCTTGATTTTTTTGGATTACTTTGCCAGATGATGTTCATAATCTTCCACACACCGTCGACTTTGGAAAGATGGAACAGGTCGATGCCCCATTCGGCGGTCAATTTGGCCGTAGCGGTCTTGTCGTTGACCTCGTAGATGAGAATTTCCTTCGGAGAGTCTTGCGTCACCCGATTACCTTCTTTATTCCAAGTGCCGGCCAGATCATAGAGCTGTTGGTAGGTCCATGGGGAGGTTATCTTTGTATACCTCGGATTCCGAATCTTACCAATAACCGATTTTTCGTAGGGTAGTGTCAACGCTCCGCTCAATTTTCGAAGGGTCGACCTCGTAGAGTGCATTGACATAATCCTCAAGGGCGGCCTGTACCAAAGCTTTGTCATTGTCTTGACTTAGCCCGGGTACAGAAATTAAAACGAATAGAAGGAACAGAAATAATGGACTTGCTTTTTTCATAGTTTCTAATATTATTGACGAGTTCAATTTGTTGGAATATCTATATTTTAAACTTTCTACCTTTTCCGCATCGGGAATAGCTTGAAAAAGGTAAGGCTTCGCCATAACCATTCCAAGGGTCCGTAGTTATAATGCTTAAGCCAGAGTCTACTGTACCAGACTTGAAAAACAATTAAAGCAATGGCAAGAAGAAAAGTATAAAGATGCCGCAATTCTCCGATAAGCCCAAGTCCGTAGCCATATAAAATAGCCGTGCCGATCAGGCTCTGTAATACGTAATTGGTGAGGGCCATACGCCCGTAAGGAGCGAATTTAGACAACCACTTTTCAGGTTTTACCTTTCGATATAAGAGTACAAAAACAACGATCCAGATAAAGGTCATGGCGGTATTGGCCAAATCCATTCCCGTGAGGCCGATCATTGCCGTCCAGTTATCCAATTGGGCATTTTCCCCTAACGAAGCAAATGCTCCTGCCGTAATGGCCATTCCGACAACAAAAAAGATAATAGACCAAATCAAAGTGCGCTTGGTCAGTTTCTTTTCTTCCTTGAATTTTTTGAAGAAACCGGAACGGCCCACATACAAACCGACTAGAAAAAAGGCAAATGTAAAATAGCCCCTTCCGAAGAAGTTGAATTGAAAGTCTAGTTTGTCTTTATGACCATCAATGGCATTCGCCTCAAAAACATCTAGTAGGGAACCATTTTTAAGTGTATCATAATACTCCAATACCCAAGGCGCATTGGAATCCATTTCCATAGATTCTCCCCAGAGACTATTCCCGCCAGTTATCGAAAAGACGATAAACCTACCCAGCCCTAGAAACAATAAAAGGGCAAAGCCCAAGAGCCATTTGTTGTTCACACGGTAAAAAGGAATCAGAAAGATACCTAGCAGGGCATAAATTGTGAGGATATCCCCTCTGTAGAAAAGGCTATGCAAATATCCGATAGCTAACAAAACCAATAAGCGCCATAGAAACCTACCACCGAAATTGGTGCCTTTCCGTGCTCCATTATCCATTTGAATAAAAAAGCTAAGGCCGAATAGAAAGGAGAATAACGCAATAAACTTGCCTCTCAGAAAAAAGAAGATAAGCCCATCGATTATGTTATCTATCATTCCGGGGTGGACGGCTTCATTAAAGCCCTCGGGAGCCGGAGCGGCGATAAAATTTTCTACCATATGGCAGATGACGATTCCCGCCAATGCAATACCGCGAAGGGCATCAATAATCTGAATTCTTCCAGTTTCCGAATTTGACATGATTTATTGATTTGATTGATGACGTAGTAAATTAATCTTTTGATTATTTGAAAGATACAAAATAAATGTAGTGATGTGTTTGTGTCATAATGTAATTCTGGACTAGAGAATTAATCTTTTGTTTGATCATGACCGTCGTCGGCTGATATAGCCGAAGGATACTTATGTTCCCAAGCCATTCGACTGCACTCAGAGTGATATTCATTGCTTTTCAGCTTCACCACCAAACCACAAAAAACTTTTCGAATTCCCTATCTGACTTTCGCATCCAGACCATTGGGGCGTTTTCTTTTAGCATTCTTAGATTGATGTCCATCAAAGCCGTGTAGTGGTTTTGCCAATCTACTTCGTTATGGGGTTGTATCACCCATTGTGATTTAAAGGGAATGTAGAATTCATACGATTGAAATTCAGTGCAGTTGAAAGTATCAAAATGCAACCAATACCCGACTATGCATTTCATGTTCAAAGGCCTAATATGGATTTTATCGATACCATAAGGAATAAATAATTGCCCCTTAAAGCAGCATTGATGTTCGATAGTGCTGTGGTCAATTCCCTTTTCTTCTAGTGCTAATGCTCCTTCTGGGGAATGCAAAAGCGGGAATTGCCGGTCTTTAATCTTTTCCATCTTGGTAAAGAACATATCCCTACGATTCGGGCCCATCAAGCGATGGATAGGTTCAGAAATAGAAGTATCGACGATATAAAATTTATAGGTTAATTCAACATGTACCAACTTGTGGCCTTCACTTTCCCTCAGGATAAAGTCGATTTCACCTATAGTCCGCTTTTCCTTCTTTACGGGCAGATTGTAAACCATAATTTCGTAATCCCCAGAATACTCCAACAATTGTTTAAAGACTCGTTCCATTTGATGGCCAAGTCGAATCGTATAGGGAATCGGTTGTTCTTTAAAGCTTTGAAGCTGTGGTTCGGGAAATTCAAATTGGCGTATACCGAACTGTTCGTTCAACCATAGGGGTGGGGTATTGAGAAAGCCGATACACTGTTGATAGACCATATGAACCAAAGGTATTTAAACTTTTGATGGTCATTGATTGATAAAGATTTTTCTGGCATATATGCTTTGAAGTTCCTTGCATCTAGATTGAATGGACATATATATTTGGGGTAAATTGCACTGAAGAATATTTATCACTAAATCCGAAGCAACTCATGAAATATTTTGCATTTATTGCATTTATAATTTTGGTGTCCTGTAAAACCCAAACCAAGACAGAACCAAAAACCGAAAACGGCATCGATAAGTCAGTTTATGAAATGTGGAACAATTTCACTGAATCCAATACTGAATTCAAGAATCAAGAAATGCCAGAGTCCATGTTTTTTCACGATAACGAAAAAGATGCGAATCGTTTGGCCAACTTGGTCGTAAGCGGAAAAAAGAAAGCAGGTTCCGGATTATATGCTTGGTACACCGCTGCTGATGCTGATTTGCCGAAAATAGGAACAAAACATATCATTACGGATTTTGACGGAAAAGCCCGGGCGATTATTGAGATTCGAAAGGTCGATACCATTCCGTTAAAACGGATTTCCGAAACGTATGCGGCAATGGATATGGGAACGGAAGTTGAACCGCTGAAAAAATGGAAAAAAGCACATTGGGAATTTTTCGCCAGTACTATGGAGGAAAGGGGGGAGGAGCCGACCGAAGAAATGCTTGTAGTCTGCGAAAGCTTTGAAAAAATCTGGCCCGAATAGAAAGTACCAGTATAGTTTCCTAAAACTTCTTTATCTTGTAGCTATATCCGTTTCAGTACGGTAGTATTAAAAAAACAGAACACATGAATTCGAACAGAAGAAATTTTCTAAAGAAAACCTCATTGGCAGGAGCAGGATTGGCACTGGCCCCAAATATGTCCCAAGCAAATTTTTGGGCTACTGACCGACCCGCCATGGCGGAGTACATGGGAGGCTTTTCTGCCCCAAAACTGGAAACGGTACGTTTTGCGTTTATCGGTGTAGGTGCCCGTGGTTCGGGGCATGCCAAACAGATTGCTGCAATCGAGGGTACAGAGGTGGTTGCCATTTCCGATTTATATGAAGATTTGGCCAACAAATCTGCGGAGGCCTGTAAAACTGCCGGAAAAGGCGAAAGACACAAAAAAATCAAGCTTTATACTGATGGCGAGAACGATTGGAAAAAGATGCTCCAAGAGCAAAAACCCGATGCTGTTATAATTGCCACCCCATGGAAGTTACATGCCCCCATGGCCATCGAGGCTATGAAGGCGGGTACCCATGCCTTTGTAGAAGTACCCTTGGCATTAACCCTTGAAGAGATGTGGCAATTGGTCGATACTTCCGAAAAGACCGAGAAGCACTGCATGATGATGGAAAACGTCAACTATGGCCGAGAAGAACTTTTGTACCTTAATATGTGCCGTCAAGGTGTCATTGGGGAACTGCTGCACGGTGAGGCCGCCTACATACATGAACTCAGGGGGCAAATGAACGAGGTAGAGCGCGGTACAGGTTCTTGGCGTACTTACCACTACGCCGACAGAAACGGCAACCTCTATCCAACTCACGGTTTAGGGCCCGTTGCACAGTATATGAACGTGGGGCGTGGCGATGATAACTTTAAATTTTTGAACGCGTTCTCTTCTCCCGCTAAGGGGCGTCAACTGTATGCCGAGAAAAACTATACAGAGGACCATCAATGGAACAAACTGGATTTTAAGGGTGGCGATATCAATACATCGATCATCAAAACAACAATGGGCCGAACCATTATGGTGCAGTGGGACGAGACCAGTCCCAGGCCCTATACCCGTCATAATATGATTCAAGGAACCAAGGGAATCTTAACTGGCTTTCCGACCCGTGTCGCCTTGGAAGGTGGCGTTGAAGGAGTAACCGAAAACCATCACCAATGGGCAGAGGGCGAAGGTTTGGCCAAAATTTATGAAAAATATGAGCATCCCCTTTACAAGCGTCTGGGCGAACTGGCCGTTAAAATGGGCGGCCACGGCGGAATGGATTTTATGATGCTCTACCGTATCGTAGAGTGCCTTCGTAATGGTGAGCCCTTAGATCAAAATCTCTACGAAGGCTGCCTGTGGAGTGCCGTTGCTCCCTTGAGTGAAGCTTCCGTAGCGGCAAATGGGGCCCCTCAGGAATTTCCGGACTTTACCCGCGGTTCTTGGAAAAATACCGAGGCATTGGCTATCATTGGTTGATTGTGCGAACAAGTATACGAACGGATCGGTTACCTACCGATCCGTTCTTGTTTGTAAGCGTTAACATTTCTTAAAATTGGCCGTGGTCGTTCCGAATTGTCTTATTTTTATATAATGGCTATGAATACAAGACAAGGGTTTCGGTTTTCTACCTATGTAGCACCGGAACAGACTCCCTTTGAAAAACTTTTCGATATTTTTCAGGAATTGATTACCCATACTTCGGGCGATTTTGACGAAGCCATTGATTGGTTGCGCGAACTCGACAAGGAATATGAACTGACCGACGATGACTATACTATAGACGATTTTATCGAAGAACTGAAAGCCAAGGGATACATTCGCGAAGAGTTCGAAGATGACGACGGTGAAATGGGCGAAGGTGAAGAGGGTGATGGAGAGGATGGCGATGGAAAAGGAAAAATTTCCATTACCGCAAAAATGGAACGTATCATTCGTCAGAGGGCCCTAGACCAGATTTTTGGAAAATTAAAGCGCAGTGGCAATGGAAACCACAAAACGGGAAAATCCGGTCAAGGCGATGAGCATACCGGAGATTTTAGGGAATACCGCTACGGTGATGGGCTGGAACATATTTCCATGACCGAAAGCCTAAAAAATGCGCAAATCAATCATGGAATCGGTAGTTTTTCGCTTAGTGAAGAAGACCTCGTGGTCGAAGATACCCAGTACAAGGCCCAAATGAGCACCGTACTGATGATCGATATCAGCCACAGCATGATTCTTTATGGAGAAGACCGAATAACTCCTGCAAAAAAAGTAGCAATGGCCTTGGCCGAGCTTATCACGACGCGATATCCTAAAGACACCCTAGATATTCTGGTTTTTGGCAATGATGCCTGGCCGATTTCCATTAAGGAGCTACCTTATCTGAAAGTCGGTCCGTATCATACGAATACGGTAGCCGGTCTGCAACTGGCAATGGATATGCTTCGTAGAAAACGCAATACGAACAAACAGATTTTTATGATTACTGACGGAAAGCCCAGTTGCCTGAGGCTTCCTGATGGTAATTATTATAAGAATAGCGTTGGTCTTGACGAGTACATTGTAGAGAAATGCTACAATATGGCGCGACAGGCGAGAAAACTTCATATTCCAATAACAACCTTTATGATTGCCCAAGATCCGTATTTGATGCGATTTATTCGCCATTTTACGGAAGCGAACAAAGGCAAAGCGTTCTTTACGGGATTGAAAGGATTGGGCGAGATGATTTTTGAGGATTACGAGAACAATAGAAGAAAAAGATTGAAATAGTAAATAAGAATATAGAAAAGATAATAAAGAGAAAAGAATAAAATGTACTTTCCTCTTTACCATTTTCTCAAAAAAAAATTTAGAACTTGAATAAAGAAAAAATCAATACTCTCGGCGAACTAAAGGCCGCGGGCTACCAAAGCAAAAGTATCAAAGACGAACTCCGGGATAACCTTCGGGAAAAGATTAAAAAAGGGGAGGACACCTTCGAAGGGGTCTGGGGTTACGAGGATTCTGTAATTCCTGAATTGGAGCGGGCCATTTTATCACGTCACAATATTAATTTATTGGGATTACGCGGGCAGGCCAAGACCCGACTTGCCCGACTCATGGTCAATCTGCTTGATGAATGGGTCCCCATAGTCGCAGGCTCTGAAATTAATGACGATCCGCTTCGGCCTATGTCGCGTTTTGCCTTGGAACTTATCAAGGAAAAAGGGGATAAAACTCCAATTTCATGGCTTCATCGTACAGATCGTTTTGCAGAGAAACTGGCTACTCCCGATGTGACGGTTGCCGATTTGATCGGTGATGTCGACCCCATAAAAGCCGCCAATCTTAAGCTATCGTATGCCGACGATCGCGTAATTCACTTTGGAATGATTCCCCGCGCGAACCGTTGTATTTTCGTTATTAACGAATTACCAGATTTACAGGCCCGTATTCAAGTATCCCTATTTAATATATTGGAGGAAGGCGATATTCAGATACGCGGTTTTAAACTGCGATTGCCATTGGATATACAGTTCGTGTTTACAGCGAACCCAGAAGACTATACAAATCGGGGAAGTATTGTGACTCCTCTGAAAGACCGGATAGGTTCCCAAATTTTGACCCACTATCCCGATGCTATTGAAACGGCTCGAAAAATCACTGAGCAGGAGTCGAATTTGGACAAACGTCAATCCGAAGCGGTATACGTGCCTGATATCGCACGAGATCTCTTAGAACAAATAAGTTTTGAAGCCCGAAATAGCGAATATGTAGATGCCAAGAGTGGCGTGAGTGCAAGAACAAGTATCACTGCTTTTGAAAACTTGCTAAGTACAGCCGAACGAAGGGCTTTGCTTACGGGCGCAAATAAAACTATGGTACGCCTTAGCGATTTTTTGGGTGTTATTCCCGCAATAACGGGCAAGATAGAATTGGTCTATGAAGGCGAACAGGAAGGGGCTGATGGAGTTGCCGAAATCTTAATAGATGATGCAGTGAAATCTCTATTTCCGCAGTACTTCCCAAAAATCAACAAGTTGGAAAAGAAGGATGCCGAAACGCCCTATGACGAATTACTGCACTGGTTTTTTCAAGGGGAAGGTTTTGAACTGCTTGATGACTTTACCGATGAAGAGTACAAAAGAACTTTGGACAGTATCTCGCAGCTTAACGACTTGGTTCGGGAATACCAACCCGATTTCCCTAAAAATGATGTGTACTTTTTGAAAGAATTGATACTCTGGGGACTCGTATCCCATAAAAAATTGAGTAAAAATCGATTTTCGGAAGGCTATCAGTTCAAGGATTTATACGGGAGCTTTATCAGTGGTCTGTAACGAAACAAAGTTTTTAGACCTAATCAAATATCCGGATTCTAAAAGACAAAAGCCCCTCCAGTGATGGAAGGGCTTTTTTTCATAGCAATTTCTTGCCATTACACCGGCTGATAGGCCGGTAAGTTAAAACTAAACGAACTACCTTCACGAGGTTTGCTCAATACCGTAATTGTGGTATCATGCAAATCCATAATTTTTTTTACGATGGCAAGACCTAAACCATATCCTTGCTTTTTGGTATGTTTATCCACCTGTTTATAACGGTCAAAAATAAAGGGCTGTTCCTTTATCGGTATACCGGTTCCGGTATCTGTAATATCAATTTCGACATTTTCGCCTTTGTTATGTAGGGAAAGCGTAACCTTGCCTTTGGGCTGGGTATACTTGATAGCGTTCTCTATCAAGTTCTGTAATGCCCGCTCCACTAAACTAACATCGGCAAAAACCATACAGTTTTCTTTTGGATTGTCTAGTTGCAGGTCAATTTGCTTTTGCTCTGCGAGCACATTGAACTTGGCGATTAGGTCATGGGATAATTCGGTAATTGAAAAAGGTTCTTTAACGGGTACAACTTGCTCTGCTTCCAATTTTGAATATTCGAAAAGCTGATTGATCAAATTGGAAAGTTTATCAACGTTATCATGTGTAATTTGCAGATACTCCTGTTTCTCCATTTCGGTGAGGGAATCCCTTTTTATCTGCAAGGTCTCGATATAGCCTTTGAGAATGGCCAAAGGTGTACGTAAATCATGAGAGACATTGGCAATCAATTCCCTTCGCAATAAATCGACCGACTGCATCTTGTCCATATTGCCCACAATCGAGTCGGCCATTTCATTAAAGGATTTAGCGAATACCTCAATATCCGATTTTTCGGGGTTTGCTATTCTTGCTTTCAGATCTCCTTCATGAAACTTGCGGACGGTCTGTGTAATCAAGCGTAAGTTTTTTGTCAGGAACCAAATACTTAATAATCCGATAACAACCGCAAAAAGCATTGTCAGTAACAACGCCCCTGCACCTAGTTTTGTAAAATATTGCCCCAAAAGGTTGCTACTGACCAGTTGAAACTGTTCTCCGGCCAGAATGATGTAGATGTAGCCTTCACGGTCGTCGACCTCAAACTTAGCGGCAGAAAATATTTTTTGCTTCCCGGGATTTCTTGGGTCGTCTCCCAGTATATGTTCCTTTCCGTCACTTGCTATGAAAGATTGAATCGGAGCCAGTGAAACGCTTTTTGAAGGGGCGTTCTCACTATGGTCCAGCACAACAGAATACAATAATTCACCTGTTTTGTCGAGTAAATAAACCTCAATGCTTCGGTTCACGGCCATCATATCGTGCATTAAATCTCCAAAAAGCGGTTTGTTTACGCTCCCATCTTCTAAAAACGGTGATTCATCCTGAAACTTCTCTTCTATTAAGTGATTTGCTACATCTGCATTGACCCGTTGTACGGTGGCCCGGTTATATTTGTTTACGAAATATCCAGTTATAAAAATATAGGAGGCCCCCATCAAAACGATGATCAAGATAAAGGCTATCCAAAGTTTTTTTACAAGTCTGGGGGTCAGTGTTTTTTCTGCTTTGTTCATACTGCAATATCTTCGTTAAACTTATAACCCACTCCCCATGTGGTTAGAATGTAATTCGGATTGGCCATATCAGATTCTATTTTCGCGCGTAACCTGTTGATATGTGAATTGACCGTATGTTCATATCCGTCAAAATTATAACCCCAGATAATGTTTAATAGTTCGGTTCTCGAATAGTTCCTGCCCGGATTTGAAGCCATTAACACCAAAAGTTCGAATTCTTTGGGCGATAGCTCGACTTTTTTGTCGTCTACCAGTACTTTTCGTTTATCGATATCAATATAAAGACCTTCAAATGCAATGGCCGAAGATTCCCCTTTATTGTTTTGCTGTGTATCCGTTCTGCGCATTACGGCTTTAATCCGTGCCAGTAACTCCCGAATACTAAAGGGTTTCGTTATATAATCGTCAGCACCGATTTCTAGGCCGAGTACGCGGTCTATTTCCTCCGATTTTGCGGTCAACATAATCACCGGGGTATTTTTTTTTGAACGAAGTCTTTTACATACCTCTACACCGTCCATCTTGGGTAATGTCAAATCCAATAGTATCAGGTCATAATCACTTTCCAATGCCATTTTTAGACCTAGGGCACCGTCCATTGCCTTTGAGGTTTTATAGATAAGGTCGGTCAAATGTATCTCAAGGAGTTTGATGATTTCAGGATCGTCCTCGATGATTAAAATTTCTTTCATAAGTCAAATAGTTTCACAATGAAGTTAAAAAATATCACATGAGTATCACGATGATTCAAATAAATCAAAAAAGGTAAAAAGCTGTAGTCCTAAACTGTCTTAAAGATGCTTCTGCCCAAAGTTGCCCATAAAATAGCCGAATTGTTTGAGGAAACCTTACGTAATATTTCAAAAACTTTGGATATCAATATATTATAAATGACTTCGACAACCTTATTCCGTTGTTAGCATGCCTCGCCTCGGGGATAGTGATTCAAAGAACTTTTTGTTCAATTATCACAAAAGTATCACAGCGGGATTTATGTCTAAGAACTACTGCTAAAATATAACAAGTATCTGAAAATCAATTATCTATGTATTTTAAAATCTTTTTTTCTGTTTTTTTAAGCGATTATATTCCTTAAAAATATCCTAAAAAGTTTATGTTTTCGTGACCTCCGTGTGCTAGGATAATAGTTAGTTTGTTTAGAACTAAAAAATTAAATACGATGAAGAAAACTTTACTCTTTTACAACAATGCAAACGATAGGCTACCCCATCTTGGGTGGTCCATGCTTTTGCTGGCACTAACTGTGCTATTGGCCGCGCCTAAAGCTTTGGCCAATACTGATGAACCGCCGATGGCGGCAAGAAGCCTTTTCACCATAGATGGTGGAACTATAACCGGTGGACCTTTTGAGTTCTGCGTGGGTGATGGTATAGCCGACAATGTTTCGGGTGTTGAATTGGAATGTAACAATACCGAAAATTCCCAGTGGGTAGTTACCGACGAATCCGGTAAGATATTAGGTTTACCGCCAAACCCTGAAGCTGTCAATTTTGATGGTGCCGGCACAGGCGTTTGCCTGATTTGGCATTTAGGCTATGCCGATGGCCTTGAGGGATTGGATGCGGGTAATAACGTATCTGATTTGGTAGGGGAATATGATTTCTCCAATTCTATTAAAGTATATAGAAATCAGCCCGAAGCGGGCACTTTAGTAGGCGGTCCGTATGAGTTCACTGTGGACGGCAGTCCGGACATGATCGACGAGATCTCGCTGACGGGCAGCCGTTCGGGCTCGAACAGTACGTTCGTGATCACCGACGACCAGGGCAAGATACTCGGCCTTCCGCCGAGCCTCGAGGCCGTAAAGGGCGTCGACTTCGACGGCGCGGGAGCGGGC
>Ga0114952_1001894_pt1 | contig 16898 bp, 2 predicted proteins | sample SidtaG_2_FD_87303 | JGI IMG/M metagenome (GOLD analysis project Ga0114952, IMG submission 87303) | Marine algal microbial communities from Sidmouth, United Kingdom - Sidmouth_Asex2 metaG | ecosystem: Host-associated > Algae > Red algae > Unclassified | place: Sidmouth, United Kingdom | collected...
CCAATATTCCTAATCCCAAAGCTTCTCCTTCCAGCCCAACCACTTATACGGTAACAGCGAATTATTCTAATTCTACAAGTTCTAGTAGTCAAATTATTGTATTTGTAGAACCTCGACCTACAGTCCTAATTAGTGCCCAAACAGATGCTACTTGTTTTAATACTAATGATGGAACAGCAACCGCAGTGGCAACAGGAACAATTGGCCCTTATACTTATCAATGGGATGCTGCAACAGGGAACCAAGCCAATGCCACAGCTATTAATTTATTTCCAGGTGTTTATCAAGTCGTTGCAACAGATAATAATGGTTGTACAGATAGTACCTTTGCTAATATTGCAGGACCTAGCCCTGTTCAGCCATTTATTTCTAGTTTTGTTAATGTAACTTGTCACGGAGACTCCACAGGAAGCATTACAGCAGCAGGTTCAGGCGGTACGCCTCCTTATAACTTCCTTTGGGATGCTGCTGCGAATAATCAGACGACTGCAACAGCAAACAATTTAGAGGCTAATATCAGTTATTGTGTTACGGTAACAGATGACAATGGCTGTTTTGATGTGATTTGCCATACCTTAACACAACCAGCAACTCCTGTTTCTGTGAATGCTGTTGTTACTTCTAATTATAATGGAGAAGATATTTCTTGTGTTGGGGCAACTGATGGAGAAGCAAGAGCATTGGCTAATGGAGGTGTTGTTGGATATACTTTCTTGTGGAGTACTGGTGTTTCAACGAATAATATTATAGAAGGAGCAGGACGTTATAGGGTAACTGTAACAGATGGAAATTTTTGTGAAGCAGTTGATTCTGTAGATTTGGTTGACCCGCTAGGGTTAGGTATTAATATTATTAATAGAACCAATGTTGTTTGTTTTGGAGACTCAACAGGAGAAATTACAGTATCAGGAACTGGAGGGGTAGGAGGTTTTACCTATACTTGGAATGATGGGCAAATCGGACCAACAGCAGTAGGTTTACAAGTGGCGAACAACCCTTATGTTGTCACCATGATGGATGCTAATGGGTGTACCCAAAACCGGACAATTACGATCAGTCAAAATCCACCTATAGCAGCTCCTGATATTCAAGCTACAGATGCGACTGTTTGTACTGGAGACAATATTAACTTTACATCTACTACTACAGGTAGTATTGAATACTATTGGTCAGGGCCGAATGGATTTACCTCTAATTTACAGTCACCGACTATTTCTGGAGCAACATTCATTCATCAAGGAAATTATTTTTTGGAGATAGAGGATACGCTTACAGGCTGTTTTTCGATAGATACGTTTTTATTCGTTGAAGTAAATACACTACCTAATCCTCCATTTATTGCAGGAGGTGGAATTATTTGTGATGGTTCAACGATCCGTATAGAGGATCAAATTGGAACCCCTAATTGTGATTTATTGTGGCAAGGACCTATAGTTGACCAAATAGGAACAGCCCCTTTTGTAATAGATGTGAATCCTGGAGATGCCAATTATCAATCTGGTATTTGGACACTAGAATACACTGATACACTTACTGGTTGTAAAGCAACTTCTAATCCTTTGTTTGTAAACCTAGTGCCAACGCCACCACAACCTAATCCAGTAATTAATGGTCCTGTTTGTGAAGGGGGAAGTGTAAGTTTATCTGTCCCTCTCGTCTTAACTGCAAATGTTAATTGGTACGCAACACCTAGTCGAGTTGGTGGACCTATTTACTTTGGCGAAAATGTTACCATTCCTGGAATTACAACAGATACTACGTTTTATGTGGATTATACCACGCCAGATTGTACCTCTTTATTAGACTCCGTAAATATTGTTGTGAGTCCTAACCCTAATACACCAGATATTTCGCCTGACCTTACAATATGTGAGGGGGAAGATATAAATTTATTCACGACAACGAGTGCAGATACGTTTCGTTGGAGTCATCCAAACCATATCCTACCCAATCAACAAAATATCATCATCAGTCCTAGTGTATTGGCAGATTCAGGCTTGTACACGTTATCAATTGTTGATGTGAATGGTTGTTCATCACCAGATACCTTTGTTTATGTGACTATTAATGCCAATCCAATTGCTCCTGTAGCAGAAGCCAATGCTCCTATTTGTGATGGGGAAGATTTACAACTGTATCATTCTGGAGGCTGTACTCAAAGCACCTGGTTAGCACCAAATGGATCAACATTACCAACCGCATTAGATACTTTGACACTTTTGTCTATAGATTCTGATTATCAAGGAGGTAATTGGCGGTTTATTTGTGAAGATCTGTTAACTGGATGTGTAGATACTTCTAATTTTGTAAATATACAGATAGATCCTAGCCCTCCGTCACTTACTCCATTTAACAATGGTCCTATTTGTATTGGCGAAGCGGTTCGCTTGGGGGTACCTTTGGTGAGTGGAGCCAGTTACAATTGGTATAGTGATGCCCAGTTAAGTATTCCAACAGTACCAGGAACAGGACCTAATCTAGTAGTACCGAATATTACGACTGACTCAATTTTTTATGTAGAAATTACGATAGGAAGTTGTTCCTCTATAGAACAAACTTTAGTACAAGTTTACCCTGCTTCTCCAAAGCCTGATGTGCCAGCAGATTTTGATATTTGCGAAGGAGATACCTTATTGTTAAGCACGCCAACCAATGCAAATAATTATAGATGGACACTACCTTTGGGAGGAACAGTTAATAATCAAACGGTTCTTATTCCAAATGCAACTGTATCCAATAATAATGGCACTTATACCTTATCTATCAGAGATTTGAATAATTGTTTAGTTTCCGATACTAGCGTGATTATTACTGTAAATCCTACTCCAAATCCACCTTCTATTACTAGTAACATAATTTGTCAAGGAGATACGTTGATTTTAATTGCTTTAGGAGTTTGTGACTCTATTGAGTGGACAGGCCCTTCTGGTATTCCTTTTATTGGAGGAGATACGATAGTTGTTTTGCCAAATACTACCAACTACGCAAATGGAGGAAATTGGACAGCATCTTGTATCAATATAGCTACAGGTTGCCAGTCTTTATTAGCGAGTCATGTTGTTCAAATCCGTCCCAATCCTGCTAAACCAGTTGCTAATAATAATGGGCCCGTTTGTATTGGAGAATCGGTTGAACTGAGCACGCCAATTATTATAGGAGCTTCTTACAATTGGTATACAGAAGATTCGAGCCAATTAATAGGACCTGGAAATATTAGAAACGTTCCTAATATTACAAGTGATACCATCTTTTTATTATCTATAACAGTCAACGGTTGTACGAATTCGGATACAACTCATGTCAACATTTATGGATCACCTGCGATACCTACTTTACCTGATACCCTTGAAGTTTGCGAGTTTGATACCCTTCAATTAAGCACTACAACAATACAACCTACTTACTTGTGGACCGGCCCAAATGGTTTCAATTCAACAGAGCAAAATCCATTTTTGTATCCAACAACAATTGCTGACAGTGGGCAATACTACCTAATTATAAAAGATGCCAATACTTGCCCTTCCGAAAAAGATTCTGTTCATGTTATCGTACATAGATTACCAACGCCACCTAATATAACAGCTCAAAGTACTTCTGTTTGTTATGGTGATACCCTCTTTTTAGCCTCAGACCAAAACTGTGGGCAACTCATTTGGGAAGGTCCTTCAGGAATCCCATTCTTAGCAGGAGATAGCATTTTTATAGATAGTTTTGATGTAAATTATGATAATGGCGATTGGACAGTTTTGTGTATAGATGCAATTACAGGATGTGAACAATGGTCGAATACTCTAACCACGACTATTCGACCATTGCCAGCAACACCAATTATTAACAATACAAGTCCAATTTGTGCAGGAGATAGCGTTGATTTAAGTATGTCTTTGGTAGCAGGAGCTTTTTATCAATGGTTTGCGTTTGACAGCACTCGAATTGATACATTTCCAAATATAACAATAGCAGGATTAGAAAACGATACCATCTTTTATGGAGTCATTGTTGTTGATGGATGTGGTAGTTTTGACACGACTCATGTTCGTGTAAACCCTAGACCAGCAACACCTAATTTTTCAGCACAATTTGACACGGTTTGTATCTCTAATTTTATACAATTTATAATTGGCCCCCCAAACCCAGCAGGAATTACTTATACGATTACTGGACCTAATGGATACGTAAACACTGGAACGAATACAATGCCTTTTATTTCACCAATAGATACAACAAATACAGGTGTTTATTCTATCATTGCAACAGATGGGAATGGTTGCCAATCTGTTGATACTTCAGTCCCAGTTGTCGTTTTGCCCGATCCACCTAGACCGAATCTTACAGGTACAAGCTTTTTGTGTGATGGAGATTCAATTCGTTTACAAGGACCTTCTTGTGGCGATCTATATTGGTATCCTCCATCTGGTGGCTTTATTTTTACTTCAGGAACGTCTACATTTACAGTAGGTCCTGGTGAAGCTGGCTATATTACTAGCGCAACAGGTCAAGGACAACCTTGGCAAGTACAATGTTTTTCAAGTAGCCCTGTTTGTTCTCCTCCAACTTCAGATCCATTTATAGTTACTATTAGCGAACTTCCTTCGGGGGTAAACCCAATCAACAATGGACCAACTTGTTTTAATGGGAGTGTTACTTTGTCCGTTGCACAACAAGCGACCCCTTCTACTTATATCTGGTCAACAAATTCTTTATTAACAGACACGGTAGGAACAGGAACCATAGTAATAGTAGACAGTATTACATCAAATACAACCTTTTATGTAGAAGTGAAAAATGCCTACGGATGTAGCAGTATAGATAGCACGGAGGTGTTTCTAAATCCCGTATTGACAGCACCTGATGCAGATGCTATAGATGCTGTTATCTGTGAAGGAGAAGATATAAAATTGTCAGAATTAAATTACTCTATAGGACATCAATGGACAGGACCCAATGGCTTTGTTTCTAACAGTCCATCTCCTATTATTACAACTGCAACAGTTAATCAAGGAGGTGTTTATCGTGTTTTTGTAATTGATGGAAACGGCTGTGCTTCACCTATAGATTCTATTACAATAGTTGTGAATGCTTTACCGACTGCACCTATTATTTCTGGTGGTAATAACATTTGTGATGGAGACAGTATTTTACTAAATACCAACACCATTTGTGATAGTGCTGTTTGGGTCAGTGGATTAGATACCTTATTGGGTTCTGGAAACGTCTTAGGTTTGGGAAATTTAGATGCAGGCTATGGGAACACAACTTGGACTTTGTTCTGTTACGATACAATTTCTGGATGTTTTGATTCTTCGAATGTACTTGCGGTTACTATTGTGCCAAGTCCTCCTTTACCAATTATTAGTAATAACAATCCAGTATGTGCTGGAGATAGTGCAATTTTAATAACGTCAACAGTATTTGGAGCCACTAGTATTTGGTATTCAGATTCTTTATTGACCAGTTCGATAGCTGTAGGAGATACCTTGATTATTAATACTATAACAAACGATTCTATTGTCTATCTTCAACAAGAAGTAAACGGTTGTTTGTCACCAAGAGCTGTGGATACTATTTTATATATTCCAATGGCACCAGTTCCAAATATAGGAGCAAATCAAGAAGTTTGCCAAGGCGATTCGATTTATTTGACTACTTCTACGTTGGCGAGCACCTATTTTTGGACAGATTCTAGTGGTTTTACTTCCACACAACAAAATCCAATTATTCCAAATGCCAATTTAGCCAATATTGGAACGTATCATTTGTTTTTAACAGATAATAATGGTTGTCCTACTCCTAATGTAAACATGAAGGTGGATGTAAATTTACCACCATCAGCACCAACTGTATTCAATAGAGATACAATTTGTAATGGAGATACGTTACTATTTGGAAGCAATAGACCACCTAATGTACAAATCCAATGGATAACACCTAACAACGATACTTTTGTAACCGACAGTTTAGTTATTATCACAAGCGACAGTATCTATTATCAATTTGGGCAATGGACGGTTATTTTTACCGATACTTTGACAGGTTGCCAAATAGCTATGGACACTACTTTTGAAATAGAAACGATTCCGACACCTGGAGTTGTAGCAAATTCAGGTCCCGTTTGTATAGGAGATAGCGTTGTTCTCAGCAGTGCTCAAATTGCAGGGGCAGTAGATTATTTTTGGTTTAGAGCAGATACAACTATTGCTGGTAACGGACAAAATATTAGGGTTCCTAATATAGTAGGTTATACATTCTTTGGACTAGCCGTCCAAACTTCTTTAGGATGTAATTATTTTATGGATTCTAATTTTGTTTCTGTACATCCTCCAACTGTTGCAGCATCTATAACTGTTGATACTTCAAATTGTGTGGGGGATCTAGTGCAGTTTAGTACCAACTCCGCAGCAGGATATATATGGACAGGTCCCAATGGTATTTTTTCTTATCAACAAAATCCAACGATTGGTCCTGTCACGATAACAGATGAAGGTTTGTATACCTTAAGTGTTGTAGATTCAAATGGTTGTACAACACCCGATACTAGTATCTTTGTTGCTGTAAGCAATCCGCCAACAGCTCCTGTAGCTAGTACGCCAAACCCAATTTGTCAAGGAGATACCTTGTTTTTAAACTCTACGGCTGGTACTTGTGATTCGGCTTATTGGGTTGGACCAGGAAACCGCATTTTGGTAGGAGCTAATGCTATAATCCCATCAGACAGTAGTGATTATGTTGCTGGAAACTGGCAAGTCTTCTGTGTAGATCAAGGATCTGGTTGTGAAATAGGTTCTAATGTTATTAATATAACGATTCAAACGGTAACAAGTCCTAGTCCAATTAATAATGGACCTGTTTGTTTGAACGATAGTGTTCGGCTGACGGCTAACTTTGTAGCAGGAGCCAACTACCTTTGGTTTTCAGATTCTTTGAGAACAGATACCATTGGTTTTACACAAATTATTAGTGTCGATAGCATCTCAACAGACAGTACGTTTTATGTGGTCTTAATTAATAACAATGGCTGTGTTTCTCCAAGAGCACAAACGACGGTCACTGTGCAGCCACTAGCACCTCCACCGACGATTGGATTCAATGTTCGAGTTTGTGAAGGAGAAGATATACAATTATTAGCAGGACAGTTCTCTTTGTTTGGATACAACTGGACAGGTCCAAATGGATATACTTCCAATCAAGGCAATCCAATTATACCCAATGCAAGCTTATCGGATACAGGAACCTATACTTTATCGGTAGTCGGTTTTAATGGGTGTAATTCAGCAGATACCAGTTTGCAAGTCATGGTAGATAGTTTGCCAGATGTGCCAACCATAACAGGCTTTGTTTATTTGTGTGCCAACGATACTTTATTTTTAAACTCAGATACTGTGACGACACATTGTGATTCTGTACAATGGATTGGTCCCAACGGAATTAACTACTCTGTGACTGGAAGAAATGTAGCCATTCCGCCAGGAGATACCAATCATATCAGTGGTTTGTGGCAAATACAGTGTATAGATACGCTGACGGGTTGCTTTAGTACTTCAAACTTTAGTTTGGTGATTATTGTTCCAAATCCAGATACACAAGCTACTGCCAACGATGGTCCAATTTGTATAGGAGGAACGGTTAATCTCAGTACAGTTGCTGTGGCTGCGAGTACTAGTTATACTTGGTATGCAGATGCTACCTTAACCAATATTGCAGGAACAGGAACCAATCCAGCGATTCAAAATATTACTAGAGATACTACCTTTTATTTGGTCATTACCAATGCAGGAGGTTGTACCTCTGATCCTATACCAACGCCTGTTCTGACCTATCCTTCAGGAAATGCACCTTTGGTGTCTGCGGATACACAATATTGTGTTGGAGACTCTATTTTCTTGACAACATCCACGATTGCTTCTAGTTATTACTGGAGTAGTACGAATGGTTTTGTAGATAATGTTCAGAACTCTTTGGTGACAGCAAGTGCTAGTGTTTTGGATTCTGGACTTTATACGCTTTCTGTTGTGGATGCGAATGGTTGTGTTTCTAGAGATACTTCTTTTAGAATTACAATGAATAATGCTCCTTTGGCACCCAGTATTGTGAGTAATAGCCCAATTTGTTTTGGAGATACTTTGCAACTAAGTTCTAGTGGACAATGTGGGCAGTCTCAATGGATTGGTCCCTTGGGAAGTAGCAACGCAGTTTTAGGAACACCTGGTGGTGGAAATAATTTGTGGACGATAGGAGCTACAACAACTATTCCGCTAGGCGACAGTAGTTATAGAAATGCCAACTGGTATATGATCTGTATAGATACCTTAACAGGCTGTCGAGCTATTTCCAATACAATAACGGTTGCGATTAATACAGAACCAAGTATTAGTGCTATTTCAAATACAGGACCTATTTGTACAGGAGACTCCGTTGGATTATCTGTAACGGCATTCTCAACTTCAGGTACACCACCAGTGATAACATGGTATAGTGATGCTAGCTTGACGCAAGCTGTTGGGATAGGAGCTGCTATTAGTGTTGCTAATGTTGTCACTAGTACCATTTTTTATGTAGAAGTAATCGACCAAATAACAGGCTGTACAGCTATAGATTCAGCAGGCGTAAACGTTTATCCTGTTCCTCCAGCACCTAGTATGCCTGCAAATATTACGCTTTGTGAAGGCGATTTATTAAGCTTATCTACCAATACTATTGCCAATGGGTACAACTGGGCAGGACCCAATGGTTTTGTGGATAATGGTCAATTTCCAATACCTTTTGTAACTACTGGTTTGGATTCTGGTACCTATTATTTATCTATTATAGATAATAATAATTGCCCTTCTTTGACAGGTGCGGTAGATGTTATTATCAATCCACAACCTAGTATTCCTGTTGTAATGAATAGTGGACCTGGATGTACAGGAGATTCTATTGTTTTGATGGCTTCTACGATTGTGGGTGCTACTTATGATTGGTTTAAACTACCATTAGGAACAAGTATTGGATTAGGACAAAATTATACGTTAACGAATGTCTCTTTAGCAGATACAGGAAGTTATTATGCAGTGGTAACTTTGAATGGCTGTACCGCTACATCTGATTCAACGGTTGTAACCATTTATAATAATAGTACGATAAATGCTACAGTAGGAGTAGATCAAAGTTTGTGTGGCGTTGATACAACTACTATAATAGCTGGAATTCCTCCAATCAATACAACTGGTTTGTGGACAACCAATTCAAGTGCAACAATTGTAAATCCGAATGCTCCAACGACTTTACTTGCCAATTTACCAGTTGGAACGAGCGTGTTTTATTGGACTCTATCTAATGCAACTTGTCCAAGTATTTCCTTCGATTCATTAATTGTAACTGTTGCTCCTCCAAGTATTGATACTGCTTATGCAGGAATAGATCAAGACTTGTGTGGCGTTTCAACAACTAGTCTAACTGGAAATACACCTATTTTGAGTAATGGAACTTGGACGCAGTCAGCAGCGCAAATTGCCGCAGGAGTAGGGATTACTACCAGTAACAATCCATTGACAAATTTAACAGGATTAATTCCTGGAAACACCTATACTTTTGTTTGGGAGTTTGATAATGGAGTTTGTGGAATTCACTCAACAGATACGGTTGATGTAAGGATAGCAATTGCGCCCAATATTCCAGCACAAGCAGGAGGTGATATTGTAACCTGTACTCAAGATACTTTGTCTTTGAATGCAAGCAATCCATCTATTGGAGTGGGGGAGTGGACCACGAGTTCTGCCGCAGTTATTATTACACCAACGCAAGCCAATACAATCGTAACCAATTTACAACAAGACACAACAGTGTTTGTATGGACTTTGTCAAATGGTACTTGTCGTAATTATGCTTCAGATTCTATAGTAGTAATTTTAGGAGGTGCAAGTCCGATTGCTAATGCTGATAATTTTAATGTAACGCCAAGTAATACTGCTATTTTAATTGATGTGTTACCAAACGACATTTTAACAACCAATTGGGATATTTATATCAATACGCCTACGAATAGTGGGCAAATGCTCAATTTGAATAATGGCGAATTTGAGTTAAATTTGCAAGGAGTGACTAGTAATCAGAGCTTTATTTACGAACTTTGTAATCCTATTTGTCCTGCAAACTGTGATACAGCCTTGGTGTTGTTGAATATTAGCACTACAATTGACTGTGATATTCCAAATATATTTACACCGAATGAAGATGGTGTAAATGACTTATTTGAAATTCCTTGTTTGGTCAATGGGCAAGCTGCACAATTATTGGTCTTTAATCGTTGGGGAGATTTAGTCTATCAATCCGACAATTATCAAAATCAATGGGATGGCACCCATCAAGGAAAGATATTGCCTGATGGAACTTATTTTTATATTCTAAAAATAGGCGACGAGGATCAAATACAAGGCTCTGTAGAGCTGCGACGATAGATTTAATTTAAAATTTTGAAAACTTTATAATTTGAAGATGAAAGATAATCTCATCTGAAAATAAATACTTTATATCTTAATAAAAGTATAAATATGAGACGATTTAGTTTCCTTTTGGTATTAATCTGTAGTTACTGTACGAGTGTTTCGGCACAGCAAGATGCCCAGTATACACAGTTCATGTTCAATAAGATGTACTATAATCCTGCTTATGCGGGAAGTAAAAAAAATGTTTGCTTGTCTGCCTTGTACAGAAAACAATGGATTGGAATTGAGCGAGCGCCTCAAACGGCAACCTTGAATGCACATGGCGCCGTATGGAAAAATCGCTTGGGTTTGGGACTTTCTGTAACCTACGATCAAATTGGGTTTACAGACAAAGTAGACATTGAAACGAACTATGCCTATATTATTCGATTTAAGAATGAAAACTTCTTAAGCTTGGGGCTGCGGGGCTCTTTTTCTTATATGCAAATTCGATGGGACGAGGCGAATCCCACCCAATCTTTTGATAACTCGATTCCAGGAGGAGTAAGCAGTAAAATCTTACCTAATTTTGGAGCAGGAGTTTATTATCAAGCCAAGCATTGGTATGGTGGATTTTCGGTGCCACATCTGTTTGAGAATAAGCTAGATTTTAGTACCAATGCAGGGGTAAATATAGAACCTAAATTAAAGCAACATTATTATTTAATGGGAGGTTTGTCTTTTGATATTGCTAAGAATATACAAATACAGCCCAACCTTTTGTTTAAGTATGTGGTGAATGCGCCTTTGGATTTAGACATCAATTTAAGTTTTGTCTTTTTCCAAAAAATCTTGGCAGGAGTGACCTATCGTTTGGGCGATTCTTTTGATGTTATGATTCAATGGAGGATTGCACCACAGTTGCAAATTGCCTTTGCATACGATATTACGGTTACTCAATTACAACAATACAATGCAGGAACAATTGAAGTGATGGTGGAATATTGTTTCTTGAAAAAATCAGAAAAAGTAAACAATCCAAGGTTCTTTTAGGTAGACGCATGAAATTAATCAAATCATTAAGTATTTTGGTACGATTTAGTAGCATCGTTTTAATGATTAAAATGTTGAATGCTAAATGTTGAGTATCTACAGTATAACAACATTTAGCATTCAACATTAAAAATTTAACATTAGGAAAGTCAAATTTTATCTTTGAATGAAAAATATACTATACATACTTTTTTTATTATCCTTTAATCAATCCGTTTTAGCTCAAAAAAGTAGAGCAGAAAAGCAGTTTGAATCGAAAGGGTACGGCGTTTATTTGGAAATGCAAAGTAAAGAAGACATTGAGAAGCTAGATCGCCCAACCTTAATTCGAATGGCAAAGAGTAGCCGAAAGATTGGTGATAGTCGTAGTGCAGAAAAACTGTATGGAATTTTGATTGAGCAAGAAGACAATGAACCTTTGCATCACTTATATTATGCACAAGCCTTGCAAACCAATGGGCGTTATTTGGATGCACGAAATCATTTTCGAATTTGTGACGAACAATTGCAAGAAAAAGCCAATGGAAAACCTTACGACCAACGGGCCAAATTAGGTTGGGCTGCTTGTAATCAAATTGCAGAGTTGCGTTCAATAGGTCCTGTGGAAGTAAAGAATGAAAGTGCGTTGAACTCCCCTAAAATAGAATTTAGTCCCATGTATTATCAAGGCGGAATTTTGTTTGTTTCTACTAGAAATAAAACAGAACAAAGAGACCGTTGGTTGAATGATAATTATATGGATTTATATTATGCAAAAAAAGGAGACGATGGGAGTTTTGAAACACCAGAACTATTTGCAGACGAGCTAAATACAGATTTGCATGAAGGTCCTTCCGTTTTTAGTCGAGACCAAAAGACAATTTATTTTACTCGAAATGATTTATACAAAGGTAAACGAGGGAAAAGTAAAGATGGAACAACAAAGTTAAATTTGTATATGGCTGATTTTGTTAGTGGAGAATGGACGAATGAGCGAGAATTTCCATTTAATAAAACAGAAATCGACCAAGCTCATCCTGCCTTGACCAAAGATGAAACAATTTTAGTTTTTGCCAGCAATGAGAAAGGTGGTTACGGAGGTATGGACCTTTGGGCATCTAGATTAGAAAAAGGAGAATGGCAGAAACCAGTAAATTTGGGGGCTAGAATTAATACACCAGGAGACGAAGTATTTCCTTTTATTCACGAAGATGGGACTTTGTTTTTTGCTTCTAATGGTTGGTCTAGTTTGGGTGGTTTGGATGTTTTTATGGCAACTCAAGTTTATAATCATCCAGATTCTTTGTGGGAATTTCCTTTTAATGTAGGTTCCCCCATTAATTCTGCTGGAGATGATTTTGGTCTGATTATTAATAAAGACAAAACAGAAGGTTACTATGCCTCTAGTAGAGAAGAGGGGAGTGGAGAAGATGATATTTACCATTTTAAAATAAAAGATGGCTTGGATGGTGTGGCTCCATTGCCAAGTATGAATATAGATGTTTGTATTTACGACGATGACAGTCGACTGCGTTTAGAACAAGCAAAGGTAAGTGTCAAACGAGATACAGAAAGAGAAGAGTTACCTGCGGAGAGCATTACCAATGAATATGGTTACACAACTTGTAAGTTGAGAGCTGGTGATCCTTATTTTATAGAAGTGATTCGAGAAGGCTATTTTACAGTGTCGGACTACTTTATCATGCCCAAAGATGTAGATGGTTTAGACGAATATTGTATTGGTTTAACCAGAGATGGTACGATTGCTCTGGAAGAAGAGGTTGTAGCAGATAATCCAACTCGAAAATTATACAGCACCAATGATATTCCACCTGTAAATTATACGTATGACCCTAGTACTCCTTTGCCCCCTACACACGTAAAAGGAAGAGTGGTTAATGTAGAGTATGATAAACCTTTGCCCAAGACCAGTGTTATTTTGCTCAATCGTTGTTCTGGTGAAGAATTGGTGATGGAAGTGGCGGATAATGGAGAATTTGCTTTTCCTTTGGAGTGTGGTTGTGAGTATGTAGTAAAGTCTAAGAAAAATAAATTTTTTGGAGATAACCAAGTTATTTCCCTGCTGACAGAAGATGATTGTAATAGAGGTATTCAATTAGAAATGAATATGAAGCCTAATTTTGATCGTTTTGGTGATCCTTTTTTATTAACAAATAAAGACTTAGACAAGTCTATCAAAGAAGGCGATGTAATTGAGTTGAAGAGTATTTTTTATGATTATGATAAATGGAATATACGCCCAGATGCTGCCAGTGATTTGAAGGATTTAGTAGTAATAATGAACAAATATCCATCTATGGAAATCGAGCTCTCTTCTCATACAGATGTTAGAGGTTCTGAAGCTTATAATCGAATATTAGCAGAAAAAAGAGCGGTAAGTGCCAAAGCTTATTTAGTTAAAAAAGGCATTTCAGCTAATCGAGTAGAAGCAGTAGGCTATGGAGAAGATCGCTTGAGAAATAAATGCAAACTGTGTTCTGAATCGGATCATCAAGAGAATAGACGAACAGAAGTGTTAATTACAAAATTTGAGAAAGTTGAATAAACGCTCAATAGGTTCTAATATGAACCCTGAAAACTGCTAATTAGATCAACGAATAAAAAGCGGTGTCCCTTAATCAAAGCTTATTATAATGATAAAAAATATACCAATACTTCTTATAATCCCCTTTTATTTCTTGTTTAATTCTACGGCTTATGCGGTTCATGGAGCAAGTATATCGTATGAGTGTTTAGGAGCAGATACTTACGAAATTACTTTGACAGCGTATCAAGATTGTTCTGAACCTCCGCTTTCAATATCTGCACAAAATGTTGACTGGGGGGGCTCTTGTTCTCCTAGTACAGGGTCTGTGATTTTATTATTTGATCATAAGATAGACATTACACCCAATTGTTTTTCAAGTAGTTCTTCATGTAGTGGAGGTGGAGGTTTAGGAGTAGAAAAATATACCTATACTGGCACCTTAACCTTGCCAGTAGGCTGTAATGCGGCAACGCTTAGTTGGCAAACCTGTTGTAGAAGTGGTAACATCAGATCTCTTAATACGCAAGGAGCGGATTTATATGTTTATGCTGAAATTAATAATGGAGTGGGTTTATGCAACAACTCCGTTAAGTTCTTGAATGAACCGAAGTTGGTAGGAGATAGAAATGATCCTTTTTTTTATAATAATGGAGCAATAGATATAGATGGAGATTCTTTGGTTTATTCTTTGGTGGATTGCCAAGAAAATGCAGGTACATCGGTTGATTATGATTTTGGAGGAGGCTATTCAGGAAGCAACCCTATTGATGCTACTCCAAGTATAACTATTAATCCTGAAACAGGACAGATAGAATTTGGCAACACGCCACCACCCAATCAACGAGTCGTTATTTGTGTTTTGGTGGAAGAATATAGAGGAAATGTTCTAGTCGGATCGGTTGTTCGAGATTTTCAATACGAATCAAAATCAAACGGTTCTAATGATGTTCCTGTAGTTTCTGGTATTAATGTAATTTCAAGCTATGCTAGAACAGGAACTGTAGGGTCAGCCCTTTCCTTTTTTGTAGAAGGTACCGATTTAGATGCAGCAGATACTGTGAGGATGGATTGGGATAATTCCATACATGGAGCTACTTTTGCTGTTGCTCAAGGAGCGGTATCTAGTCAAGCAGAAGGAACGTTCTATTGGACACCTATGGCAAGTGATGCAGGTAAAAGTCATTTTTTTACGGTAACAATAAAGGACAATAACTGCCCTGTAAATGCGATTAGTAGCTATACGTATCGAATTAGTATTCCACCATTGCCACCTCCAGGAGGTGCCGTAGATGCAGGAGAAGATACAACAATTTGTACAGCAGGGCAAGCATTTTTAAATGCAACAACGACCTCAACTAACATACAAAGTTTTGAATGGACGCCAGCCATAGGACTGTCTGATCCTAACATTCCAAACCCAGTGGCTACTCCTACAGTAAGCACATTTTACACGGTAACATTAAATTATTCTAATGGAGATCCCTCTACTACAGATGTGGTGTATGTAGAGGTAAAAGACCCTGTTATAAATATTTTACCTAAAACAGTTGATGTTTGTAGCGGAGGTACTGTTAGTTTGATAGGAGGAGTGAATCGAAATGGATTGGTCTTTGGTTGGACAGATTTAAATACAACAGCAACGGGCCATCCTGTTTTTCCAAGTGGAAACTCAGGTACCGTTAATGGAACTACTTCTAGGTTGGATTTTACCATGTATGCAGATCCAGGAAATTATAAGTTTGCACTAAAAACACAGACTTCGAGTGGCTTTTGCGTGGCAGAAGACTCTGTTGAAATTAGAGTCAACCCTACACCACTTGTAATTTGTTCTGAATTATATGTCACCCCAACAGCTTCTAATGTAGGGCAAGGAACGAAGGCAGATCCCATTAACTTAAATGAGGCGATGCGACGTGCTGTTTGTGGCAATGTTATTATCAAAATGGCAGAAGGAACTTATACGATAAATCGAGCCTTAAATTTATATGATAAGGTCACTTTAGAAGGAGGATTTTTGCCTGCTAGTAACTGGAAAAAAACGAGCGAACAAGGTCGAACAGTTATTAATAGAAATACAGCTAATCCAGCAGGTATCCCTAATTTGAATCAACGATTAGTAGCGATTCAAGCAATTGGAGTAAAGGATTTTCGCTTACAAGATTTGACAATTACAACAGATGATGCGCCTAATAACTCTGGAATTTCTACCTATGGTTTATACTTAAATAGTGCTGAAAATTATCACATTACCCGTGTAGAGGTAGAAGTGGGAGATGCTGGGAATGGGATGGATGGTGTAGATGGTTGCGGTCGAACTGGGGGAATTAGTAATATGAATGGAGAAGAAGGTGTAGATGGTTTTCGAGGAAACTTATTAGGACTGTTTGTTAACGGTGGAAATGGTGGAAATGGTGGAGGAAGAGGTCAGATTTGTGGTTTGCCTACAGAGCCTCTTGGAGGGTTAGGAGGAGGCACCTTTAATAATAATGGTAATCCTGGTGCTTCAACGATACCTATAAATACACATGGTGGTGCTGGTGGTGGTGGTGGTGCAGGGGGTATAGGAGTAGTAGGTCTTGCTGGAAGAGGTGGAAATGGCGGAAGTGGTGGTGGACCAAATGGTAGTGGTTCTATTACTGGTGGTGGTTCTCCTGGAAGTACACTTCTATTAGGAGCTGGAACGGATGGTGGAGCTGGAATATCTGGGAATGATGGTGGCGATGGAGCAGATGGAAGAGATGCCATTTCAGGGAGACATATAGGAGGATTTTTTGAACTTCGACCAGGCGTAGATGGTCAAAATGGTCAAGGTGGAGATGGCGGTGGCGGCGGCGGCGGTGGAGGTGGTAGGTTACCTAATGGTAATGGTAATAGTGGCGGCGGTGGTGGCGGTGGCGGTGCTGCTGGTTTAGGAG